>JAEEGF012171064.1_pt1 | contig 37404 bp, 23 predicted proteins | sample 9134171 | NCBI WGS metagenome assembly JAEEGF01 (sample SAMN16246542, study PRJNA631951) | gut metagenome | biome: gut microbiome; feature: rumen; material: AP-attached | host: Bos | place: Iran: Karaj | collected 2018-10 | reverse complement strand
GCAAGCTCCCTGGTTGGGTTCATTGCCCTGCCAAGGAATACTGTAGCGCGAATACTCCAGCGTAAGGTTCTCTATGCGGACGTCCTCTATCCACTTCTCAGCGGTTCCCTTCATCTCCAGCAACTGTGAAGGGACAGGAACGGTGGCAACAGCCTTCTCCAGCCTCTCGTTCTCGCGTGGGATATAATAAAGGTAGCCCTCACTGCGATCCAGGAAATACTCGCCAGGAGCATCCAGGAAACTGCGGTCGTTCTCCAGATAGCAGAGAGAAGCACCTGGCCTGTCCATGCGGTTCCAGGTGTGCATTGCCTGACCTGAAACAAAGACGACAGCACTATCTGCTGAGAAAGACTGCACACTGCGACGCGTCATGTCCCACGCATGCAGCACCACGATGCGCATCCCTGAAGGGGAAGCCTGGGCCTTCCTCAGCACAGCGGAAGCTTCTTCTGGAAGCTGGATGCTTTGCGCAGCCATGCGATAGCGGTAGTTGTCAGGCAAAGAATCCATTTTCCACTCTTCAGCCCTCCCTGTCTTGAAGGTATTCAGCCCGTTGGGAGTACGCGCACAAACAGCCCTCTCGCCATTCACATATAGCTGGGCAACATCACCGCCAAAGGCCAGGAGAGAACCCACATCGGTCCGCCAAAGACCTTCACGCACCTGCTGGAAGGCGGGCAACTCCACTCCACCCGTAATGCGGGTCCGTCCTCTCCCATCACCCACGATGCGAAGTCCGCTGTCCTGACTTCCCAACTGAATGGCATGACGGATAGGATAAACTCCCTCTGCCAGCCGGATAGTCACTTCAGCCGCACCAGCCCTCTGCCAGCGAGACTGCTCCACAGCTTTCTGCAGGGTCAGCAAGGGATGAGCCTCATCGCCCTGATTCAGGTCGTTGCCCGTAGGGGCTACATGGATAACTTTCTCGGCCAGCAAGCCTTGCGCCAGGATAAAGAGCAGCAAAAACAGATTCCAAAACTTCTTCATAACGATATCATTTTCATGTTTTTCTCCACAAATTTACACATTATTTGGAATAAGCAGTAAAAGCAGGCAAGTTTTTTTTTCATAGGAAATGAGGGCGGCAGCATATCTCTCAGGAAAGACAACGTGTTGATTCATTGGTTTCAACGTGTTGATTTGTCCGATTCAACACGTTCTTTCTTCTTTCCTTTTTCATCGTAATCTCCCCATTTTTGCATGCACTTTTTTTCATATCCCTGCGAGACTCCTTCGCCAACCTATAACCGTAAAGAAACGGGGATTGACGAGGACGACAACTAAGACGAAGACGATAAAGACGACAATGCCCTCTCCAAAATCGCAAATGCAGGACTCGGCCTGCGCCTGAGCACCTACGGCACACAAGAATTGCAACTGGGAGACTTTAGAAAAAAATGAGATTATTTGATGAGTACCTTACAGACGGTGTCGTCGGCCTTGCGAAAGATGTTGACTCCCTGCTGCAGCGACGGCTGGAGACGGCCCATGGGATCGTAGATGGAGATGATGTTGTCGTGCGAACCATGCTTCTCTGGGGGCGGGCTGATGGCAGTGGCATAGGACAGGCGAGCTTCGCGCAGCAGTTGCGTGGCACTCTGCAGTGCGGCCACATCCGCTCGCTTGACAGTCCCTTTCTCGATGAGTTCTTCCGTAATGGCTATCAGCAGTTCCAACGCATCGGCTGCGGCACAGACCTCAGGGCTTGCCTTGCGGGGGCAGCTGTTGAGAAGGATATATTCGTAGAGCTGGAACTCAGAACAGGTGTACTGGGGGTAGTTGTTGCGCAGCACTTCGCCAGGAGTATGCATGACATGGAAGCGCAGGTGGCGGCAAGGGCGCCGCAAGGGAAAATGGGGACTGGTATAGGTGCGCAGGGCATCACCTCCAAAGTCGTGGAACTCGGTCACATAATCCCACTGGGTTCCGTCTTCCGAAGCGGTGACCATGACATCCTGCCAACGGTCGCGCACACCATCGATAGCAGAGCCGGTATCGCGCCGTCGATAGGTGAAGCATACATTGGCAACCGGTTGCCTGAGCTCCACCTGCACATAGTGAGGCTGAGGACGCGCAGTACCCTTCCATTGCGAATGGGTGAAGGTAGACGTGTTGCCGTCAATGATGTTGCTTACGGGATATCCTGGCTCTGTGCCGTCAGTGCTGAGCTGGTCGGCCGAGGTAAGGAGTTTGGTGCGGATATACGCATAGTCGCAGACGCTGTCTATCTCGCACCACGCTTCGCGCACAGCAGCACGCGCATCTTCGGTCGCAGAGGTGGTGAAGTGTACGTCGGCCCAAAAGGGATAATGGTCGGAGGGGAAGTATCCGTCAGCATCCTCGCGCGGATCTCTCTGCACATGGTCAAAGGACACATTTTTCGTCACGAAGATATAGTCAACACCATCTATGGCTGTGCTACGCTTATAGAGCTGCGGAGCAAAGCTCCACGCATCCTTCATGGACACACCCAGATTGGAGGCCAGCACATAGTTCTCGCCCTGGAAATCCTCTGCCTTCGAGCCATCGGCATTCTCGTAGATGCGCATGTTGAAGTCGCCCGTCAGAAAGAAGTTGGTGAGGCCATACTGTTGTCTGAGGTCTCGCATGCGCGTTTTGATAAGACGTATCTCGTAGTTGCGGATGGCAGCCGAAACGGTGCTGAGATGCGTGTTGCAGAAGCCGAAGCGGACACCTGACAGCTTATCCTCGAAGATTGCCCACGTGGCGGTGAGGTTGTTGATGCCACCCTCGACCTTCGACACCTCAAAGGGCGTGTCAGTAAGCCAGAAAGTGTCCCAAGCCAGCGCACGAAAGCGGTCAGTGCGATAAGCGATGGCGGTGACACGTCCCTCATCGGCACCGTTGTCGCAACCGCGCCCCACCGTGCAATAGGCAGGCATGCCAGAGAGAAGACTCTTCAACTGTGTGCGCACAGTCTCCTGCATGCCGATGAGGTCAGGCTGCACAGAGTCCACATATCGATGAATGGCCAAAGCACGGTTCTCCCATGTGTTCTGGCCGTTGCCTATACTCACATCGATACCGCCATGACGGATGTTGAACGTCATGATGCGCATGTCCTGACGTGCCGCCCATGTGAAAGGGGCGACGGCGAGGAGAACACCCCACAGAATGTTTCGCAACTTCATATAAAAATGACGACTCTACTTCTACTTTGGATTCTTCAGGATGGTGCTCTTCAGCCACTGGATGACCTCGCCACGCCACTGCTCGCCAAAGGCATAGGAAGTGTTGCCACAGAAGCCGTGCCCACCACTGGGATAGATGTGGAGGGAAGCAGGGACACCTTTCGAGACAAGCGCCTGGTAGTAGGCAATGGAATGGTAGACTGGCACCAGGCCATCGTCCGTGCAATGGAAGATGAGGGCAGGAGGAGTATCGCTGGTCACCTTCTTCTCGTTGCTGTACTCATCGACAAGCTCTTTGCTGGCACCTTTTCCCAGGAGATTGTCGCGCGTCCCGCCGTGGGTATACGCAGGATCGAAGGTGACAACGGGATAGTAGAGGATGGTGAAATCAGGCCTCTCCTCAGGCTTGGCATAATGGGTGGAGGACATCGCAGCCAGGTGTCCACCAGCCGAGCAGCCCTGGATGCCCAGGAGACGGAAGCCGTAGTCCTGCTGATGGGACTTGAGGATCTTCATGGCCTCGTGCACATCGTCGAGCGGCACCTCCTTGTGTCCGTTGGGCAGGCGGTACTTGAGAACTGCATAGACGATGCCGTTGTCGAGGAACCACTGGGCAAGATTGTGTCCCTCCGTGCCAATCCACACGTCGAAATACCCTCCACCAGGACAATCCAGCACACAGATGCCGCAAGGATTCTTGGGAACATAGACCGTCAGCGTGGGATCTGTGACATTGTTCACGTGGAGTCCCTGGTCATTCTCAGGTCCCGTCAGTCCGTTGCTGGTGGGCGCTCCCTTGGGCCAGAGTCTGAAAGTGATGGTGGGAGTGGGAAACTGGGCAAAACCTGCCATCGAACAGAGCAGAAGAACTGCTCCAAGAAAAAGTCTGCGTGTCATCATAAGTTCTAAAGTAAAGTTTCATCGCAAAGTTACATTTTTTTTCTGAAACAAATGTGCCCTTGTCCCCAAATTGACAAGAGTTGACTACAGATTGATGAAAAAAACGTTAAAAAGAAGAAAGGAAAAGAGAGGAATGGATATATTTTTCCTATCTTTGTGTGAATATAAGTGAACATCAACGGCAAAGTCCGACTTCCACAACAAGCGAAACTTAAACAACATGAAAAGACAAAATGGCAAAATAACGATGAAGAAGATTATCCCACTCTGCATGACTCTGCTCATCCTCATCGGATGCAAAGAGGAGGTTGACACCTCTGCCCGCTATGTCTTCAAGGAAGAAAGCGTCACAAGCTATCTGAAGAAGCATGCTGACGTATACAGCACCTATACCGACATTCTCTTCAAGGTACCTGTCAGTCAAATAAGCGCCACGACGCTGGGGCAGCTGCTTTCCGCCCGCGGACACTACACCGTCTTCGCGCCTACCAACGATGCCATCCAGCTCTATCTGGACACGTTGGCAGCAAGCGACATCATCGACTCGCCCAGTTGGAACGGCTTCCGCGACAGCCTGACACTCGACTCCATCCGCAAGGTCATCGCCTACAACAGCATCATCGACGGAGGCGACGACATGACTTACTTCACCACCTCGTTCCCCATCTTGCAGGATGCAGAAATCCCCAGGGCCAACATGTATGACCGCCGTCTCGTGGTTCATCAGCCCAACAAATATGAGAACGAGGATCTGTACCTGATAAACGATGCTCCTATGGACGAGCGCAACCACGATATTCCCCTGCTCAACGGCTGCATCCATTCGATGAACGCTGTCATCTGTCCCTCGAACAACACGCTGGGGCACCTGCTGAAGAGTTATGTGGACGACAGGGAAGAGGGATTCTATGTCGCATCCATGCTGGCGATGGCTGCAGGCCTCATCGACACCTTGACACTCCATACGGACTATGTCTATGAAGACAAATTCCTAAGAGGCGAAATCATAAAGAGCATCCAACCCATCCACGTGGCAGGTTCTGTGCTTGTGCCTGCCCCTGGTTTCTGTACGCCTGAGCACCGCTATTACGGCTACACCTATTTCGCAGAAACGGACAGCGTATGGCGCGAACTGCTGGGGAAGGAACCCCTGAGTGTCACGCCAGAGGACATTATGCAGTATCTGGAAAGCCAGAACATCTACCCTGAAGCCAAACGGAACCAGGACTACAAGGACGAAGACAACCTGCTGAACCGCTTCGTCACCTACCATCTTCTGCCCGTACGTTTGCCGACTGACAAGCTCGTGCATCACTACAACGAGGTAGGCTACATCCCAGGCACAGGTACGCTGGGTGTGGCCATGAGCGAGTTCTACACCACAATGGGCAAACGCCGCCTGCTGAAGATCTATGAAAGCCACGAGAGCAACGGCATCTTCCTGAACCGCTTCCCCAACCTCAACAATGGACGTCACGGAAACTACCATGAGTTGAGTTGCGATCCTGACAAGGTGGGAATCCGCATTGGAGCCCCCAATCTGACAGGCAAGAACAACGTGCGCAACGGCATGCTCTACCCCATCGACAAGCTGTTGGTATATGATGAGAAAACACGCAACAACCTGGTCCGTAACCGCATCCGATGGGACGTGACGGCCATGATGCCTGAATTCATCAACAACGACATCCGCATGTCGCCCATCATGGACGTTCCCCACATGAACGTGCGCATCCCAGTAACATCAGAATACCGCTATCTGGAAGACGTAGATATCTCAGACGACACCCAGTTCTTCTACTGGACAGGCTTAGGCAATGGTTGGCTCAACTACGATGGCGATGAGTTCACCATTCGCGGCCTTCAGGACGTTACCTTCCGCCTTCCTCCCGTTCCCAAACGCAGCACCTACGAGATACGCTATGCTGTCAACAATACAGGTAAGCGTCGAGTAATCGCTCAATTCTATTGGGGAAAAGACAAGAACCACCTGGCCGTACAAGGTATCCCTTTGGACCTGCGCATTGGTCCCACTACGGTAAACACGACCACCCTCTCCTTCCCCAGTTTCTTGGGATGGGAGCCAGACACAGGCGACGAAGATTACGATGCTGAAATCGACAAGCAGCTGCGCAACAAGGGCTTCATGAAGGGCGCTTCCATCCATTATGCAGGAGGACCAGGATCAGGCAAACCTGCACGCGAAAGCGAACTCAACTCTCGACGCATCATCGTACGTCAAACCATGGATCCAGACGAGACCTATTACATCCGTTTCAAGACCGTGATAGACGACATCACACTCTACCTCTACATGGACTATCTGGAATATTGCGCCAAGGAGGTTTACGACAATCCTGAGACTCCAGAAGACATCTGGTAATTACTCCCTCTTTAATACAAGAAACGAGAAGAAACTTATGGGAAAGCTTTCAGCAGGTGCTTGTATTGCTTCTTGCTGATTTTGATTACACACCCGTGACGTCCCCGCTCTGGGGCATCTATCTCTGCAGGCATCCAAGTATCAGACGAGAGCGATGGAGCCTGGAAAAGATTGTAGCGCTGAGGATATTCCTCTGCATAGATGTTCCATCCGGAACCCTTCAACCGAGGAACGACCGTAGGAGCCTCACGCCACGCAGGAGTAACGGGTGGGCCAGGATTGGAATAGGGACCCGTCAAATGCTTTGCCTGAGCAATCCTAATTGTCTTGCCTGTGGATGATGTGCGAGGCCATCGCTCGTCCTTAATGACAGCATAGTAAATGCCGCGATGCTCGACGATGGTGGCATCGATGGTTGCCATCTGGGCATCCTTGCCAGTAAAATTGAACAGACGGGCTGGGAAAGTGAAAGACTGGAAGTCGGATGTCAACATGTAGAAAGTGCGCATGGATTCCCACAAGTCATCGTCCTTTGTTCCTGGACGGAACGCATGCCACGTGATGATGAACTGGTCGCTTGCCTTGTCATAGAACAACTTGGGCGCACCAATGAAGCCATTCTCATTCTGATATCCAATCTCTGACACTTTGTCGAAAGCTGTGCGGTCGAGGTTGCGTTTCTCCCACGTGATCAAGTCCCTCGAACTATAAAGAATAGGAGTATGGAGCCGCCCTACTGGCTTGCGGCTCACGGCAATCATATAATAGACACCATCGCCACCCTTCACGATGTTGGGATGCCCAAAGTACTCAGAGTCGATGCGTTCGTAGCCATTCAGGGTAATCCACTTCTTGCCATCCAAGGAAACTGAATAATAGAGAGCCCCGTAATCCGCATCCTTCATGTGGGCAAAGAGATAAGCTCCGCGTGGATAAACAGGAAGAGTGATCAGGAAGGTCAGCACACATACAACAGAATTTAGGACACTTTTAGCCATCGTCTTAATGTTTTCTCATGTTATGATGCTGCAAAGTTACGTCTTTTTACTTGAACTGATGCTTCTGAATCACGAAAAAAAGAGGAAATAAAACAATGACAAGAATACCAGAATAGGGAAACGGGAAAAAGAATAGGGTTTTTCCTTTCACAAAAGAGGAAAAGTTCTTGGAAGGAACGCAAAAAGAGACTAAATTTGCCCTCAGTAAACAACTTAAACGAGAAATATTATGAAAAAGTTATTCATCACCCTATTGATGGTCTTTGTAGCTGGAAGCTGCATGGCTATGAGCAAGTCCAAGATTCGTAAGAGCGCAAGATTCCTGACGGACCGTATGGCATACGAACTGGACCTGACGATACAACAGTATGATGACTGCTATGAAATCAACTATGACTTCATCAAAGCCGCCAACTACATCATGGACGATGTTGTCTACGGCTATCGCGATGCCATCTACCAGTATTATCGCTTGTTGGACGACCGCAACGATGACATGCGCTTCGTGCTATCCTATTACCAGTACAGCAAGTTCATCGCATCAGATTATTTCTATCGTCCCATCTACAGTACGGGCAGCAAGTGGGCGCTGCGCATCTACACGATCTACAGCAACCACAACTTCTATTTCTTCGATGCTCCTTCTCACTTCAAGATCTATGATGGAGGACACAGCAGAATACACTTCTCCACAGGGTTCTATACCGACCGCTATCGTGGGTTTGACCACTATACCGATCATCATCACATCATGGGCAGCCAAATGTTTGGTCACAACCTGAAGAATGACTTTGGCACAAATCTGAAGGAACGCAATCAACCAATCGTGTACAACAACTACAAGAATCCCAATCAAAACAACCGCACGATGGACGAACGCTATCGCGACGTGAGCGGCAACACGAACTCGCCCAAGATCAACTATCGCAATCAACCCCAGCAGAGCACCCAGCAGAGCACTACACGACAGGGAACCACCACCACGGGCACACGTGGCAACCGTTCAAGCTCCACTAGTACGACGACGCAGAGCAACACATCGAGCAGCACAAGCAGCCGTTCGAGCAGCAGCACAAGCAGCCGTTCAACGGGCACGACCACCTCAGGCCGCCGTGGCGGGAGATAAGCAGAAGAAACTATCGGACGAAGGGGCCATGATTAAAGGCAAGGTGTCGGATTCGGCACCTTGTTTTTTTCTATCGGCACTTTCTTTCCCCCAGAGAGTTTTTTTCACTTGTTTTTTTAGGATAATGAAAAGATTTTGCGTATCTTTGCACATTAGAAAAACAACAAAAATCCTCCAAAAGAAATTTAGAATGACAATTACACCCTCTGTGGACGCTGTCTACAAGATTTTCAGACAACTGAACCGCACTCCCCGTCCCTCTCACCATGAGGATAGGGTTGCTCTATTCCTGACACGCTTTGCCGAAAAATTAGGATTGGAATACGAGCGTGACAAAGAAAACAATGTGGTGATACGCAAGCCTGCTACACCTGGTTATGAGCATGCTGAAACCATCGTTCTGCTCAACCACATGGATATGGTTTGCGTGGCAGCCGATGGAGTGAATTTCGACCCTCTTCACGACAACATCAAGCCCATCATCGAGGACGGTTGGATGCGAGCAGACGGCACATCTTTAGGGGCAGACAATGGCATAGGACTCTCTATGGCGCTGGCCATCCTGCAGGACGACACAATCGTACACGGACCTCTGGAAGTGCTGACCACTACCAACGAGGAAGACGGCATGACTGGAGCTGAAGCATTGGCCACAGATTTCATAAAGGGGCGCAAGGTCATCAACCTGGATTCTGAGGACTACGACTCCATCACAGTGGCTGCCGCAGGAGCCTGCATTCAGGAAATCGGTATGCGTGCCAGAAGGCTCAAGACACCATTAGGCTCCATGTTCTATGATGTAACCATTTCAGGAGGACAGGGTGGTCATTCGGGTGTGGACATCAACAAAGGCAGAGCCAACGCTATCCTTCTGCTGGCAGAAATCCTAACGAAGATGAACAAACAGATCACCAATTGGTCCTGTCATTCTTTCGAAGGAGGCAACGCAGCGGCATCCATTCCCAGCTATGCACGTGCCTGTCTGATTCTCCCAGAAAAGAACATCGACAAGATGAAAACTTCGCTGAAGGCTGCTTTCAACAAAGCCATCAAGCCCTACAGCAAGACTGACCCAGGTCTGAAACTGAGTATCACTAAGGGAAAACCTGTCGATGACGTGATAGCGCCAGAGGATGTCGTCAATTTCATGGATACCATCTTAAGTCTGCCCAATGGTATGCTGAAAATGCGCCCAGACATGCCAAATGTGGTGCAGATGAGCTCCAACCTTGGTCTCCTGAAACAACAGAATGCCTATTTCGACTTCTTTACCCATTCCAGAAGTTTCTCTGACAATCAGATGCAAGGATTGGTTCAGAAAATCCAACACATAGTTATCGAGCAGGATGCTGCCTGCAAGATTATCATGAGGGCTCCAGCATGGCAAGAAGACGAGAACTCAGAGTTCCTGCAGATGGTGGATCAAACTTTCATGGATGTACTAGGATTCCGCCCGCGAAAAGCCGCCATGCATTTTGTACTGGAAGCAGGATACTACGTGCAAAAGTTCCCTGGCATACAAATTGCCTCCATTGGTCCTAGAATCAATGAACCTCACAGTCCTTCTGAACGAGTAGAGCTATCCACAGTAGAACATATCTGGCAAGTAACTGTCGAGTTGCTGAAACGATTAGCTGAGAAATAAGGCAAGTGGACTCTGGCGTCACGCAATCTAAGAGAAAGAAACAACAATGAGAAAATTCCTCTTTGCATTCATCCTTATACTAAATGTAGCAACACCTTCCTGGAGCCAAACCTTTTCTTTCGATGGACGAGAGAAGAATGCTATCCAAGTAAACCCCACTGACACATTCACGACAGAACGAGGTTATGGGTATGACTTCAGAGAGGTTGTGGAGAAAGCACGAAACATGCAAACTGAGACCTATCAGTTGGCACCTTTCATCACATACTTTTCCGTGAAAGTTCCTGATGGGAATTATCGTGTTACGGTAACCCTTGGGAACAAGAAGAAAAAGGCCTGCACTACCGTCAGAGCTGAAGCCAGGCGGTTATACGTCGAGAATGCAGAAACCAAGAAGGGCGAATTCAAAACCTATACCTTTACCATAAACAAGCGCGATGATGTCATCCGCACGCCTGATAACAAACAAAGTTATGTGCGAACAAAATCCAAGGGAGGGAAGAAACTCGTATGGGACGATTGCCTTACCTTGGAGTTCAACGGCGATGTACCAACTTTGTCATCCATCCAAATAACTCCCGCTGAAGACGCTCATACGATTTGGCTTTGCGGCAACTCTACGGTTGTCGACCAAGATTGCGAACCCTGGGCTTCCTGGGGACAGATGATACCTCGATGGTTTTCCGACAAGGTGGCCATTGCCAACTACGCCGAGAGCGGAGAAACTGCAACATCCTTTCTGGCAGAGGGACGTTTGAAGAAAATGCTCACCCTGATGAAAGAAGGGGACTACCTCATGATAGAGTTTGGACATAACGACCAAAAAGAGAAATATTTGGGAAGTGGCGCCTTCTACAACTTCGCTTATGCGTTGAAACAATTCGTGGATGCAGCACGCGAGAAGAATGTTCGCCCCATCTTCATCACTCCTACCCAACGAAGGTTCTTCGATGAAAATGGAAGAATCAAGGAGACACACGACAACTATCCAGAAGCAATGCGATGGGTAGCAAAAGACCTGAAAGTTCCTGTCATCGAACTGCACGAGATGACTCGCACTTTCTATGAGACGCTTGGCGTGGAGGGCTCGCGCAAAGCTTTTGTCCAATACCCTGCGGGAACATTCCCTGGACAAGACAAGAATCTGGAAGACAACACCCACTTCAATGCTTATGGAGCTTACGAGATAGCCAAAATGGTAGTGAATGGGATCATAGAATTGCAACTGCCCATCGCTGAGTTTCTTCGTCCTGAAGCTGTTCAACATTCTCCTTCTAAGCCCGATGACGTCGATTCTTTTCAGTGGCCCTATTCTCCTTTCTTGGAAATAACGAAACCTGCCGGAAATTAATTTTTCTCTCTTTCCCAAAGAGGCATATCAGATTTTATTGCTATTTTTGTACAGAATTTCTTTTTTGCTTTCAACACATCTCATGAAAAGATATCTGTTTCTTCTAATTCTGGCAATTTGCTCGAGTGGATTAAATGCTCAGATAAGCATCGACATTGACCTCAACAAACGAGGCGTAGCCATCAGTCCTATGCTATACGGCATCTTCTTTGAGGACATCAATCATGCAGCAGATGGCGGACTCTATGCTGAACTGATACGCAACCGATCATTCGAAGAGGATGGACCACATCCTGCTGGCCCCAATCCTGAGAATCCTGAAGAGGCGATGGCTTGGAACACCATCGGACAAGGAACAACTCTGAAACGTACCACAGAAAACATGCTTAACAAAGCACAAAACCATGCTGCCATACTGAACGTAAAGACTCCTGGGGGAGGTGTTACAAACGGGGGATTCTGGGGTATCAACTGTGTCGCAGGACAGCAATATACCTTCTCCTTATGGGTTCGTGCCATTAGCGGAAAACCTGGCAATTTAACAATTTCTTTAGTTTCCGAAAACGGAAGCACATTAGGCATCACAAAGCTGAAAGGGAAACTCAGTAAACATTGGCAGAAAATGGAGGCAGCTCTAATACCTACAGCCAACGACCCTAAAGCATTGTTCCAGTTAACGATGAGTGGAGTTGGCACCATTGAGATGGATGTGGTGAGTCTGTTTCCTCCAACATATAAAGGTCGCCCTAATGGATGCCGCCCTCAATTAGCAGAAATGCTTGCCAAAATGAAACCGCAATTCATGCGTTTCCCTGGGGGATGTTATGTGGAAGGACAAGGTGACTCCACCAATGCATTCCATTGGGAACGTACCATAGGACCTATCGAGAAACGTCCTGGCCACTATAATGCCAATTGGAAGTATTGGACAAGTGATGGTCTCGGATTTCACGAATTCCTGCAACTTGCTGAGGATATTGGCGCCAAACCACTATATGTAGTCAACGTAGGTATCTGGCACGGAGGCGTCACTCCCGTTAACCAATTGGAGCCTTGGATTCAAGAATGCATGGATGCCCTGGAGTATGCCAACGGAGATATCACCACCAGATTCGGCAGGATGAGAGCTGAGAATGGACATCCCCAGCCCTTCAATATTGAATACTTGGAAATTGGGAACGAGAATGGCAACAATCGATTTGACGACAATTCGGATATGAGTGACCATTACTTTGAACGATACCGTCTTTTTTACGATGCTGTGAAAAGCAAGTATCCAAACATGAAATGTGTTGGGAACGTACAAGCATGGGGGACCGACTGGCCGAGCTGGAGAAGCCAAGAACCTGTGGAACTGGTGGATGAGCATTATTATCGCAATCCATCGTGGTTTGCAGATGCTTTCAACAAATACAACAACTATGACCGAAAAGGTCCTGGCGTTTATGTTGGCGAATATGCCGTAACCTCACAATTCGGTAAGGTTGGAAACATGAACGCAGCCTTGGGAGAAGCGGTCTATATGATTGGTATGGAACATAACAGCGACATCGTCAAGATGAATTCCTACGCACCACTCTTTGTCAACGACAATGCTTCCAATTGGCCAACAGATTTGATCCATTTCAATTCAAGCGATGCATTTGGGACACCCAGCTATTGGGTGCAGCAACTTTTTTCTACTCATGTTGGTACGCGTCTCATAAACAGCGAAATGGAATGGGAACTCCCTGAAGTAAAGATTCAGGAAACGAAGAACCCCATTCACATCGGTGTCTCTGCATGGAACACCAAGGCGACCTTTAAGGATCCGCAAGTCATCATTGATGAACAAATCATCGCTCTGCCTGCCATCGAGGATTGGAGCACTCCCTTTCCAGATCAAAACCCAGATGGTCCCAAACGTATCAGAGCCAAAAGAAAATGGATTATCAAAGAAGGTTCTGTAACCAATTTTGGTGAAACACAAGGCAATCTTTGGATTTGTCCCACTGAAATTGCCGCCAAGAAATACACCTACAAGGTTCGCGCACACAAAGAGAGTGGAGACGAAGGCTTCTTGATGGTCTTTAACTATGAAAACGATAAAGACTTCGACTGGTTCAATGTCGGAGGATGGGGCAATGCAATAAACAACATCGAACAAAGTAAAGATGGTGGCCGCATTAATCTGACCGCAGGACAAGGCTACAAGGTGGAAGAAGGACGCTGGTACGACCTTCGTGTCGAAGTGGATGGAGACAGCATGGCCACCTATATTAATGACAAGCTGCAACTCCAGAGTAAACATCGGGACACATCCATGCGAGGCGTCTATCACAACGTGACCATCGACGAGATTAACAATCTTATATACATTAAAGTTGTGAATGTCGGGAATACGGGTACTGATGGCACAATCAACCTTTCCAATGGTTCAGTCAAAACAGCTGAGATGATTCGGCTGAACAGTCAAGATGGGCAAGACGAAAATACCAAGGAATATCCATTCAACATCATTCCTCGATCTGGAAAGGTTCACATGGAAAATAACGGGGCTCGTCTCTGCTTCCCTGTAGAACCCTTCTCCATCAACATCATTACCGCAAAATTGAAATAAAAATAACGAAAATTATGAAAAGAACATTAGGAAAAGGATTTGCCTTAGTGCTAATGGCACTTGCCTTCATGACGCTAGGAATCAAAGCAGCTTCCTTGAGTGCAGATAATGAATGGGAGAATTATGTGGAATCGTCTCAAAAGATGAGGAAGCATCCCCGCCTACTTCTTTTGAGAGGAGAAGAGAAAAAACTCTTGAAAGACATCAAGAGAGATTCCATATGGAGTCAAATCCACCAGAGTATCATTGATGTCTCAAATCAACTATCCAAACAGCCTTATAACCTATTAACAAGGAAAATGGAAGGCAGACGCCTGTTAGGCATCAGTCGATCTGCTCTCAGGAGAATTTTCTATACCAGCTATGCCTATCGTACCACCAAAGATGCCAAGTACAGGGACTATGCTAAATCTGAGCTATTGAATGTGTGCCAATTCACAGATTGGAACCCTAACCATTTCCTGGATGTTGCTGAGATGACGCTGGCAGCTGCCATTGGATATGACTGGTTGTATGATGACCTGACTCTAAAGGAACGGAGCATCATTGAGCAAGCTATTATCGAAAAAGGATTGAGGCCTTCATTCGACAACCATTTCAACATTAAGGGTGACAACAATTGGAACCAAGTTTGTCACACAGGCATATCCTGCGGTGCAATGGCCGTTTGGGAACAGGATAAGGAACTCTGTGCTAAGGTGGTAAACCGCGCCATTTGGGGCGAACCCTTTGCCATGAAAGGTTATGATAATGATGGCGTCTACCCCGAAGGTCCTGGCTACTGGGAATATGGTACCTCTTTCAACGTACTCTTCATTGAAGCTATCCGCCAGAACTTTGGATCCGACTTTGGACTAAGCGAGATTCCTGGTTTCGCGAAGACAGGGGAATACATCACTCACATGTGTACACCCAACTTAGGATGTTTCAACTACAGCGACAATGGGAATGGCTCAACTGCAACGTCAACAGCCTTTTGGTTCTATCGCGAGAGTCGTGATCCAGCCATTCTCTACAATCAGATGAGAATTCTTCATCGCCGCAATCCTGAATCTATCACACAAGACCGTCTTGCACCTGCGGCCCTCATATACGGCCACAAATACCCACTTACCCTACCTGGTCAGCCTGAAAAACTTGCTTGGACCGGAGATGGTATCAATCCTGTCTACGTGACACGAAGCGGGTGGGGTTATAACGATGCTTTCATGGGTGTAAAAGCCGGAACAGCTAAAGCTAACCATGCTCACATGGACGTGGGAAGCTTCATCTACGAATCCCACGGTGTGAGATGGGCACTCGATTTGGGAACCGAGAATTACAATAATTTGGAGCAGGCAAATCTGAGTATATGGAATATGAAGCAGAATTCCGACCGTTGGACCGTGTATCGCTACAACAACCATAACCACAACACGCTGACTTTTGATGATCAGCTACAGGTAGTGAACGGCAGAGTGGACTTCAAAGATCGTAAAGTAGCTTACCCAGGCTACGCTTCTATCGACCTTTCTCCCATCTATGAAGGACAGGTAAAAAATGTTACTCGCCGATGCGAGCTCAATGGAATGGATGACTTGAAAATTACAGATCATATCGAGACACTGAATAAATCCACGAAACTCACTTGGACTATGATGACTGAAGCTTCAGTGAGCATCGTGGATCCACAAAGCATTAAACTTACAAAAGGTGAGTACAGCCTAACGCTACGTATTCAAGGAGTAAGAGGCAAATGGTTTGTAGAAAAAGCCTCACCCTATCGTAAAGTTGAGAACCAAAACAAAGGAATCACTCGTATTCATTTCGTTGCCCAATTAGGAAGGAACACCACCACAGACCTTTCTGCAACCCTCAGCAAATAATCAAGGAACGATTTCTCATGACACGAAAAGATAAAGAATTCATGCAGCAAGCCATCGATTTGAGCATCGAGAATGTAAAAAACGGTGGAGGGCCTTTCGGGGCTGTGATTGTGGAGAATGGCAAAATCATCGCAACTGGAGTCAATCGTGTAACAGCAAGCAATGACCCTACCGCCCATGCTGAAGTAAATGCCATCCGAGCTGCTTGTCAACAAAAAGCGAACTTCAAACTGACAGGCTGTTCAATTTACACTTCCTGCGAGCCATGTCCCATGTGTCTGGCTGCCATCTATTGGGCAGGAATCTCACACATCTACTACGGAAACACCAAACAAGACGCTGAAGGAATCAACTTTGGTGACAAATTTATCTACGACGAAATAGAGCGCCCCTTGTCAAAGCGCTCTATTCCAACTCGTATGATTATGCGCGAGCAAGCTCTCCAAGCCTTTCGTGACTGGGCTGCGAAGTCCGACAAGACTGAATATTAAAAGGAGAAGAGGAAATCTTTTCCTGCTTTCAAGAGGTCTTCTGCCTTTTGAGACTCATCAAAGGTGTTCGGACGGAACTTTTCTAAGATGGCATCCAATTTCTTTAATTGGGCTTCCGTAGATGTTTTCTTCAGAATACGAATCTTCTCATAGTCCTGAATACCTTCCACCAATCGTTCCATGCGGATACTGCTACAACCAGGATACACCAGATAGCAATCGCCTGAAGGCCATGTAATAAAACGACTGTCTTGATTGGGTTGAGGTGTCCAACTACAATATGCCCAACGCAAATAACCGTTGTATCCGGCGGCCATCGCGTGCCAACCCAAGAAAGCTGACTCCGCAGGATCCGAGAAAGTAAACGTGTTAGGACGGTCGGGACCGCAACAAGTGTAGAAAGTAATTTTCTGTCCCTTGGAATTCCTTCTGTCCAAAACATCCTTTGACAAAAGTTTGTATTGATAAGCGACACTCAGATCATACACACGGTCACCAATCTCTGAATCCACATCATAGTTGGCAGCACCTTCGATGCGCCAATTGGGATCAGCCTCTTTTACAACCTTCCAGGCTGCATCCATTTGGTCCATAGGACGCTCATCCATCGCGATACAAGTTCGATCGAACCATCCCTTTTGCTTCAAATGCTGGGCAAAGTCCTTTAGGAAAGGAAGAATCAAGTCACGATACTCACGGGTAGATGGCTGGCAGGCTATCGTCTTCACACTGTTTGTGGCACAATCATAATAATCAAAGATGTAGCTCCATGGAACCAATGTGTAACAATCAATCTGCTCTGTGATGCCACAATCCATCATAAACTGAATCCATTTGTCGAAAACAGTGTAGTCGTACTTCCAACTGCCATCCAACTGCTTCATCTTGGCTATCATACTCTCGAAAGGATCATACGTTTGACTGTTCCAAGGATGCTGAATGATAGAAGCTGTAATAACTTTCTCGCCTGCATTGGCAAGAAGCTGCATCAAGGGACGCATAAGGTCAAAATGCGCCTGACTCCACAAGGGAACCTGATAATAGCGGGCAAAAGCATAAGGATTCTGCCATAAGTCAAGATGGAACTTCCAATCTTTGGGTTCTGGTAATACATGATTGACCACTTGAACCTGCAAAGGAAGCGTCAACTTTTGACCATCACAATCTACCGAAAGAACCCCTTTGTAAGTTCCTGCCTTTACGTCAGCTGGCACCTTCAAATCTAGCCATAAAGGCCTCGTTGTCTTTGCTGCAACTTTCAATGTCTTTGCAGGATCCAATCGGTCTGCCAGCAGGAAAGAGTCCTTCTTGTCGTTGTGCCAATCTGTCATCACATAACGAACAAAATATTTCTTCACGTTGGATGCTGGAATGACACTTTTGCCACACTTCAAATCACTTACCGTCATACTGACATTCTGCAACTCTATTGGAGTAGCCAACACAGCTTGGGCAGCAACCCGTTCACCTTTCCAAGCACGGAGAGTTAACGTCTTGGCGCTGGTAACAGGAACCAGACTGCGCGAATAACGCTGATCTATCGTTCCCCAACCAAGGGTTATCTTCTTCAATGCATTCCATGCTTCCTGAGGTCCTGGCTTAGGGTCTGCCAGCTCCGTATCATTTGGTTGTGACATGACAGGAAGTGTCATCAACAAGAAAGCTATCACGCTCATCCATTTATTCTTTTTCATATCTATTGTATTTGGGGTTATCGTTATCTTTTTTGTGGAAATGAATTGATGCATCAATCAGTCATAGAGATAAAAAATGCGTTCCATCATCTGCCACTTCTCATCACTTCGTGCTTCTGCAGAACATCCTTGGAATTTTGCCACGAATGCTTCCCACTCTGCCTGACGGGGTAGAGTAGCCAAACGAGCCATAGCCTCATCCCAATCAAAATCAATGGGAGCATCCACTATCATAACCAATTTAGTACCCAAGATATAGATTTCCATTTCCAGGATACCTACTTCGCGAATACCATCACGAATCTCTTTCCACTGATATTCTTGACTATGCCACTTGCGGTACTGGGCAATCATATCAGGATCATCACGCAATTCCAATATCTGCACAAAACGTTTTGTCTCTCCTTGAAATTTCTTTTGTTTGTAGCCTTTCATGTCTGTATTCCTTTTTCTTTATGTTGTCTACACGCAAATTTAGCGAAATTTTATGAAAGGATGAAGCACTGGTTTGGTTTTTATTGATTTATATGCTAACTTTGCTTCATAAATCATTTTTTCCTTATGGAAAACCAAATAAGAAAAGCTCTATGAGAAGACTTCTGGCAATTTTGGTGATGACTCTCTTGTCCGCCTCCCTTCATGCTCAACTCAAGAAGGTTTACAACGAATCTATCGACCCTATCGAACAAATTGATTCTGCCATCAAGGCAGCCAAACAATCTCAGCGGCACGTGCTCTGTCAAGTAGGTGGAAACTGGTGCCCATGGTGCCTGAAGTTTGCTGATTTTGTCACGAAGGACGATGAAATCTTCAAGATGCTTCAAGACAACTATATCTACATTCATGTCAACTACACTTCCCTCAAAGACGAGAAGAGTCGCCAGGTAGCTGAGAGGCTTCAGAATCCTGGTCGATTCGGCTTCCCTGTACTGGTGATACTGAATGGACAAGGCAAGATTCTGCATACGCAGGATTCTGCTATGCTGGAGAACGGAGAGAGCTACAACAAAGAAATGGTTCTTCGTTTCCTGAAGAATTGGACACCCGAAGCCTGCAGCGACCATTGGAAAGTCCAGAAGTAAATACCCCTTCTTTTAGACTTCCTTACTTTGATTTAGCTAAGGGAGTCTGTATCCTATTGGTAATCCTCTACCACTTGCAAGAGGCCTACGAAGTGTACCTCCCCTCAGATCATTTCCTGTTGTTGGTTCGCATGCCCCTTTACTATTTCCTTTCGGGCTTCTTCTTCAAGGAATATGATGGATTCACCTCATTTGCCAAGAAGAAAGTGAAGCGTCTGCTCATCCCCTTCCTTTTCTTTTATCTGTTCACCTCGGTTCTCCTGCCCATCTTAGCGAATCGATTCCTTGGGATAAGTTTCAGCACAGGGAATGATTGGAGTTTACTCTATGCTTTCCTCACTTACGCTGATTATCCCAACATTCCATTGTGGTTTCTGTGGGCATTGTTTTTGCTCAACCTTCTTTTTTATCAGTTGCACTCTCATTGCCGAAGCATTCCCCTATTAGGTTTCATTTGCCTGCTATTATCATGCATATTGGGAAACTACTCTCCCCTCCATCTGCCTGCATCGCTCAATCGCATGTTCGATGGTCTGCTCTTCTTCTATTTCGGTTATGTATTCCGATTTTTCTTTACCGACAGGCTACAGCAATGGTACTATGCCACCACTTTTACTGTCCTTTTCTTCCTAATTGGATGGTGGACTCCAGAGAACACGATACTACTTCTCATTCAACATTATATTGGTGGATTTCTTGGCATTGCAGCCTTGGTCCTTTTCTGTCGAAGGATAGGCCATCTTCCCTACGTTTCTTATTTAGGACGCTATTCCATCATGGTTTTGGTAACTCACGAACCACTTATTCGCCTTCTTCAATTTGTCCATGTGCCGCATTTGCTCATAGCCTTCGGCATTCTTCTCGTGCTTTACCCCTTCATTATCCCTCTCATGCGCCGCTATCTTCCCTATGTGACGGCTCAAAAATCTTAGACGTTATCTCCTGATTTTCTTGATGGCAGGGATGCCTTCTTGGGTAGGGACAATCCTGCGAATGGTTCCATCCTCATTGAATTCCATTCTATCGATGCATACTTGCCGATGGAATCCTGGTCCCTTAGCATGGGGATAAAGATAATCTTTGTTGATACGGTGATAAACGATGTACCATTCGTCTCGCCCTGGAATCTGCAGGACGCTATTGTGGGCAGGACCATAGATCTCTTTTTCAGGCCGCTGAATCAGAATCACCGGATCCTTGGCAACCTCAATCGGCCCAAGGGGATTGTCTGTCGTGCCATATGCCACATGATAATTGGGACTTCCCGTATCATCCACGCTCCACAGGAAATAGTATTTCCCATTGCGATAAAAAACATAGGTTCCTTCGCGATAAGCATAATCTTCCAGCGTACCACCTCGAGGAGTCATAACGGTCACAGTATTCTGTTTGATGCTTACCATATCATCGTTCAACTCAGCACCTGCCATGTAACCATTACCCCAATAAAGATAGCTCTTCCCTGAGACTGGGTCTGTAAAAACGTCCACGTCGATCTGCTGTCCCCCTCGAACGCCCTCTGGTTTCTCATCAATCAAAGGGTATCCCAAGTCAACGAAAGGCCCTGTAGGGCTATCCGCCACAGCTACACCTATTGATTTGCGATCCTTCGCTGTATCGTGTCCACTGAAATAGAAGTAATATTTATACGTCCCATCTTCCTGACGTTTTTCCTCAATACAGGGTGCCCATGCATTTCCATTGGCCCAAACAACCTGTTGAGTTCCCAAATCCAACATGATGCCTTCGTGCTGCCAACACGTCAAGTCTTCGCTACTGAAGACTGTAAAATAATAACCACCCCACCCTTCTACACCATCGGTTGTACTGTAGATGTAGAACTTTCCTGTTTGATGGGAATACATTACCTCTGGATCGGCATGAAACTCTGGCAAGATGGGATTCCCACTCATTCGTTGAATCTTGCGTGCTGAAACTGCTAGACAAACCATTGCCAGCAAAATTGGGAATACGGTTCTTTTCACTATCTTCCTTACATTTATATATTAGGTCAAAGGCAGCTTGTCATCTCCTTTGGTACTCTGAATCTGATATCATCACTCTCCACCAGAATGGATTTCAGAAAATGGGGCATCTCCTGTCGATATACCTCCAGCATATGCCGATTCGCTTCATTGGCATCCCTTGCCGAATACCGATAATTTGCCAAACGATCACACATCTTCAGGAAAGGAGCATAAGGAGTCTTGCGAATTCCCTGGTAATACCGTTCATCAGCCCGTTCGCTTCGAGTTCTTCCTTTCTCATTCGTCAGAGCATACACTATCTCTGCAGCCATCAAGGCTTGTTCCACATCGAGTCCCAGACGAAGGGCTTCTTTGCGTACATCATTATATGTCATGCGAGCATCCTCGATGGAATCGTGATAATAAGCCCCCATAAAAAGAGGAAGCACATCATGTTCCACACGACAAACCAGATGGCCAAACTCATGCACGCCATTGGCAACAAGATCCAAATGAAACCCATAGGGCTTGTCCCCATCATAGAACTGGTTGACTGAAGCGTGCAACTGATGAGAAGATTGTCGGATAATCTCTATCTGTTGACTATATTTCCGAATCCATTGCTCGAAATCTTGCCTGGTCGTCATAGCATAGTTTTACTTTAAGATTCAATTCCTTTTTTGACAAATCACATTCTTCAATGTGTAGAAAATCTTCTTTCCCGCTATCAGCAAGGTCACTGCCACAAGAATGGTCACGATGCCCAAGGAAATTCGAGGCGTCAATCTCTCGTGGAACACGAACACACCAACCACAACGGCCGTGATGGGTTCCAAGGCACCAAGTATAGCGGCATACGTGCTGCCAATATGATGGATACTGATGGTCATCGTAACCAGCGAGATGATGGTAGGAAAGAGGGCCAAGCAGAAGGCACACAACCAATGAAGCGGTTCTCGAGGCATTACTACATCTGTACAGAAATGCAATCGAACAACATAAATAAGGATACCAAAGAGCAACGCATAAAATGTCATTCGAGCAGTATCCAGATTCTTTAGCCGGGTATGATTCACTCCCACAATATAAATGGCATACGAAAGGCTCGACAGCATCACCAATGTTACTCCTATCAAGCTGATATTGCTCCCATCACTTTGCTTCCCCAGCAAACTCACGCCTACAAAGGTCATCGCCAAGGTTATCCAGGTTATGAGAGAAGGATTCTCGTGATAAAACAACATCATGATGACAGCCACCATGACTGGATAAAGGAACAGAATTGTACTGGCAATTCCTGCATCCATGTATTGGTAGCTCAAGAAAAGAAAGAGGGATGAGGCAGAAAAGAGCAATCCAAAAAGAGCCAACAAAGGCAAATCCTTTCGGTTAACCTTCACGGACAAGCCTCGTATCTTCATCATCATACCCAACATCACGATAGCAAAGGCATACCGATAAAACAGCACATTGTCTACCGAGTATCCAGCAGCATAAAGAGGAAGGGCAAACAATGGATTCAATCCATAACTAGCCGCTGCTATAGATCCCATCGTAAAGCCCTTAACCTTTGGATTCATTGTCTACGTTATTGGTCGAATTGCATGCAAGGGGACAAAAGGATATAAGAAACCATTTTATAACAAACGACTTTGCTGGAGTATTTATAGAGGATTGCTAATTATTAGTTTTTTTACGAACAGGTCTAATAAGCATTCCATAACAACGATCTAAAGCACTATAGGCATTAAGATTATTAATATCTGTAGATAATTTTAGATAATTGGCTGAAATATTGGTTCTATTAATATTTTGTTTTGACCAATAATAGCCGTATGAAGAATCAACTTTACTGTTTCCTTTCATATAACCACCTATGGGTATAAAAATACTTTTGTTTCTATGAGTAAACTTTATACCTCCAACAGTTATACCATTATAAGTTCTCGTTTCATACGTTTTTAGAACAGTCACACCTAACAGTTCTCTTAATTGACTAATTGTTGGCATACACCAATCCTCACCCCAAAGTTGAGTTGCAGCATCATCTTCTTGTGCTAATAAAATCAAATTATCTGGCCCATTTGAACCTCCACCCCAACAACTTGCATTAGTGCAATACTTAGTTAAAGTAGTTTTTGTTCCATTACAATGTGCGTAATTAGACCAAGAATAATATGAATTAGGTTGAACTTCTCCCCACGCAAAAAATGTGCCTATATCTTCAGGTGCTAGTGCACCAATATTACATGTTGCCCATAAAGTTCCACTATCCAATTCCAAATCCACATACTCATACTCTATTATCACTGTCACTTCACACATGGCAGCTTTTCCACTGCCATCCGCTGCAGAACAGGTAATGGTTGCCGTACCATTTGAAATAGCAGTTACAACTCCATCACTCACAGTGGCAACAGTCTCATCACTACTGCTCCATATAACACTCTTATTACTTGCATTGTCAGGAGCAACAGTAATTTCTATTGTTTCAGTATTTCCAACATTCAACTCAACAAATGATTGAGAGAGAATTATATCGGTGACCAAAATCACTTTTGGAGTTACTTTCACTTTACACGTTGCAGTTTTTCCACTGCCATCCGCTGCAGAGCAAGTAATCGTTGCCGTACCAACTGAAACAGCGATTATGACTCCCTCAGAAACAGTCACAATCGCCTCATCACTACTGCTCCATATAACATTCCCGTTACTAGCATTATCAGGAATTACGGTTGCTTCTAATGTTCTAGTATTACCTGCTTCCAATTCAAGTGATGATTCTGAAAGAGTTATATCGGTAACCAAAATCACTTTTGGAGTTACTTTCACTTTACACGTTACAGTTTTTCCACTGCCATCTGCTGCAGAGCATGTAATCGTTGACGTTCCTTCTCCAACTGCTGTAACCACTCCATCTGTCACAGTGGCAACCGCCTCATCACTACTGCTCCAAATAACATTCCCGTTACTAGCATTATCAGGAATTACGGTTGCTTCTAATGTTCCAGTATTACCTACTTCCAATTCAAGTGATGATTCTGAAAGAGTTATATCAGTGACCAGTATCATCTTTTTAGTTACTGTCACTTCACACGTTGCAGTTTTTTCAGTCCCATCCGTTGCAGAACAAGTGATCGTGGCCGTTCCTTCTCCAACTGCTGAAACTACTCCACCTGCCACAGTGGCAACTTCCTCATTACTACTCCTCCATTTCACTATTTGGCGAGCATTAGTAGGAGTTATAGTTGCACTTAAAATCTCTGTTTCGTCAACACTTAATTCAAGAGATGATGATGAAAGAGTAATATTCTTTACCTTCTTTGCATTTGACATCAAATACTCTATATTATCTCCTAACTCATTGTCAAAAATATGGATTTGAGAATCTGATGTTTTCTCAACAAACAATATAACTTTCGTTAAACCACTGACTTTATCAGAGAGAATCAATTTTCCCATATTAGGGAAATAATCATAAGAAAACTTAATATCATTATATAAAGCACTCGTCTCATCAAAAACGACTATTTTTTCATTGTCTTGTGTTACCCATGTACCATACAACCTCTCATTGTCTACAGTAGTCATAGCAATAGAGAAATCAATTGGGATAGGTTCTTTTCTTCCCATGACAATTTCCACCAAAGCTGTCACGTCGCCAATGGTCAAATCACCATCGTCGTTCATGTCGCCTTTCAGCAATTGTTGAGCATTCACAGAGGTAATTGTGCAAAAGAGCACTATCAAAGAAAGTATAGTCTTCTTCATCTTATTTTGTTAAATAATTTGCCTAAATCGTTTTATTTGGGGTCAAAGATAAGGAGAATTTTCTGAATGACAAAGGATTAGACATGCTTTTTTCGTTCAGATGGCCTATAACGTTGGATTCAAAAAGGCGAAAGAATATTTTGTAGTATCAGAATCAATGCGTATATTTGTAACCATGATTCGAAAAGTCACTTTCTTTTTACTAATATTGATACCTTTCCTGAATCTGGGAGCTCAACGAACCATTGACTTGAGTGGAGAATGGGATTTTGGGACAAACGACCAGATGACAGACAAGATTCTGCTACCAGGATCCATGCCTGAACGCAGGAAAGGAAACTTGCCTTCCGTAGAGACCCGTTGGACAGCCTCGCTCTACGACAGCAGTTACTTCTACAATCCTTACATGGAAAAGTACCGCAGGCAGGAAAACTTCAAAATTCCCTTCTTCCTTACCCCTGCTCGCCACTACATCGGAACGGCTTGGTACCATCGGAAAGTGAATTTAAACAATCTCGATGAAAAGATGCGTTACAGCGTGATGTTGGAACGTCCGCACATCACAGTAACCCTGTGGATGAATGGGCAGGAAGTGGGAAAGAGGAACTCACTCTCAGGACCTGACGAATGGGACGTAACCCGTTTTGTTCGGTCTGGAGAGAACGACATTACCCTACGGATAGATAACAAGATAGAAGATGTGGGAGTGGGGCCCGATAGTCATTCTGTGACCGACCAAACGCAAGGTAACTGGAATGGTGTAGTGGGACGAATGGAACTGAAGGAGCAGCCTCGCATCTATATGGAGAACATCCGCATCCTACCCAATGTGGCAATGCGTTCTGCTCAAGCAGAGATTTGCATCAAGGTGTTTCCTGATGAATCCTCAGAAAAGAAACTGAAAAAAGGAATCAAGGTAGAATACGTCTTGAATGGAACAGATGGAATCGGGAACGCAGGGTCGCAAACTATTCACGAGGTTTCCACCATTTTGACCGTTCCCATCGAGGGTCTGGGAGAAAGAACGCACTTATGGGATGAATTCGATCCCTTCGTATATCAACTAACTACCACTTTAACGTCCCATTGGGGAACGGATACACTCACCACCCAATTTGGCATGCGTGAGTTCCGTACGGATGAACGCATGTTCAGTATCAACGGCAGACAAACAATGCTTCGCGGCACAGTGGAAAACTGCAACTTTCCTTTAACTGGTTATCCGCCTATGGATGTGGAGAGTTGGAAGCGCATCTTTCGCCAGTGTAAAGCATATGGACTCAACCACATGCGTTTTCATTCCTACAGCCCCCCTGAAGCGGCTTTCGTGGCAGCGGATCAATTGGGATTCTATCTGCAACCTGAAGGTCCCTCGTGGCCCAATCATGGGGTAAGACTCGGAGCAGGACAGGTAATAGATACCTACCTGATGGAAGAGACCAAGCGGATGGTGGAACGATATGGCAATCATCCCTCTTTCTGCATGCTGTCGGCAGGCAACGAACCAGCAGGGAACTGGGTTCCTTGGGTAAGCAGATTTGTGGACTACTGGAAGGAACATGATAACCGAAGAGTATACACAGGAGCCAGCGTGGGAGGCAGCTGGGCTTGGCAACCAAAGAATGAATACCACGTGAAGGCTGGGGTGAGGGGATTGGACGAATGGCGGCGCCAGACACCCGAATCCACTTATGACTTCCGTGCCCGATTGGATACGGTTCGCCAACCTTTTGTTTGCCACGAGGCAGGACAATGGTGTGCCTTCCCTGACTTGGAGGAAACACGTCAGTACACAGGGGTGTACAAAGCTACAAACTTCGAGATTTTCCGTCAACTGCTCAATGACCACGGAATGGCAGAGATGAGTCAACGTTTTCTCTTGGCCAGTGGAAAACTACAAGTTCTTTGTTACAAAAACGAGATAGAACGGATCCTGAGAACTCCCGACTATGCAGGTTACCAATTACTGGGACTCAACGACTATTCAGGGCAGGGAACTGCTCTCGTGGGACCTTTGAATGTATTCTTTCGCGAGAAGGGATACGTGACAGCAGAGGAATGGCGTGAATTCTGCGGGCCTATCACACTCTTGTGTCGTCTGCCGAAATTCACCTATTGGAATGATGAGAATCTATCGGGTTCCTTGGAAGTCAGCAACTTCGGACGAGGAGAAATAGAAAATCCGAACGTGGTGCTCTCTCTCTTGGATGGCGAAAAGGAAATCAAACGCTATGAGGGTGTTACAAGTTCCTTTGTCATTCCTCTAAGTGAAATCAAGGAACCCGGAAAGCTGACGCTCCGTGCCACGCTAACGGGGCAAAGTGCTGGTGAGAATGTAAGCAGCACCAATCACTGGGATGTCTGGGTCTATCCGCGAGAGAATGCTGCACAAGCAAAAACCATGCCGAAAGGCATCCATGTCTGCAAGCAGTTGGACGAAGCGGCTATGCAAGTTTTGAATCAAGGAGGAAAGGTTCTCATTGAGGCTGCAGGACAGGTATCCTACGGTCAAGGCATTGTTCAGCATTTCCTGCCTGTCTTTTGGAATACCAGCTGGTTCAAGATGAGACCTCCTCACACCACGGGAATCTACGTATGGAACAATCACCCCGTTTTCGACCTCTTTCCCACAGATTACCACAGCGACATGCAGTGGTGGGAATTGGTGAACAACCAGCAAGTGATGCTCTTCGACCGTTTCCCACAGGACTTCCAGCCGCTGGTACAAAGTATCGACACATGGTTCCTGAGTCGAAAGATTGGAATGCTCTTCGAAGCGAATGTGGCTGGAGGACGCTTGATGATGACTACCTTTCCATTGGAACAGGAGAATTACGAGGCGCATCCCGTGATAGCCCAAATGAGGAAATCCATCCTAAGCTACATGCAGAGCGAACGCTTCCAACCCAAGTACACCCTCAACGCGAGTCTTATCCAGGAACTCTTTGAGCGCGAGACACCTCCCGTGAACATGTTCACCAAGGATATGCCCGATGAATTGAAAACGAAAAAGAAAAACTAACACAAAACAGATATACACATGAAAAGATTCACAATTCTTTCTGCAGTTCTCATTTCTTCCTTGGGACTGTCTGCCCAGCCCAAGAGTGGCGGATACCCCGTCAACCCTGTTCCTTTCACCAGTGTAACCATCACACCCAACACCTTTTGGGGACAACGGTTGGAAGCCAGCCGTGAGGTAACGGTTCCTCTGGCTTTTTCTAAATGTGAGGAGACAGGTCGATACCACAACTTCGAGATTGCTGCTCAGCAGCTGCAGGGCATCAATACCGAGACGGTGAAAGTTGGTGGGTTTCCATTCGACGACACGGATGTCTATAAGACGATAGAGGGTTGCTCCTATCTACTGCAAACCTATCCCAAGTTGAAACTTGCCATCCAGCGCCAGGGACGTACCGACTTTGTGCCTGCCCAGGAATACATGGATTCTGTGTTGAAGATTGTGGCAACAGCCCAAGAGCAGGATGGCTATCTCTACACCGCTCGCACCATGAATCCCAAGCACCCGCACGATTGGTCAGGCAGCAAGCGATGGGAAGCGGTGGAACAAGGCAGCCATGAATTCTATAATCTGGGACACATGGCAGAAGGCGCCATCGCTCATTATCAGGCTACTGGCAAGACCACGTTCCTCAACATCGCTCGCAGATATGCAGACTGCATCATTCGAGAGATAGGTGATGGCCCTAACCAACAGGTTAAAGTGCCTGGACATCAGATTGCAGAGATGGCACTCGCAAAGATGTATCTGATAACAGGAGAAAAGAAGTATCTTGATCAGGCAAAATTCTTTTTGGACAAACGAGGAAAAACAGACCGGAGAAATCCCTATGACCAATCCCATGTGCCTGTAACGGAACAAAATGAGGCTGTGGGACATGCTGTCCGTGCTACCTACATGTATGCTGGTATGGCCGATGTGGCTGCCCTGACAGGAGACACAGCTTACATTCATGCCATCGACCGCATCTGGGACAACATCGTGAGCAAGAAATACTACATCACGGGAGGCATCGGAGCCACAGCAAACGGGGAGGCTTTCGGCATGAACTATGAGTTGCCCAACATGTCGGCCTATTGTGAAACCTGTGCTGCCATTGGAAATGTCTACGTCAACCACCGTCTTTTCCTGTTGCACGGCGAGAGCAAGTACTACGATGTGCTGGAGCGCACTCTCTACAACGGGTTGATTGCTGGTGTCAGTCTGGATGGAGGCGCTTTCTATTACCCCAACCCCCTGGAGTCCATGGGACAGCACAAACGTCAACCTTGGTTCGGATGCGCTTGTTGCCCCAGCAACATCTGCCGTTTCATTCCTTCCCTGCCTGGCTACATCTATCAGACAGCCATCAACGAAGGTCAGCAAAACGTGTATGTGAACCTCTTTATGAGCAATACGGCGAACATCGCTCTACCCCAGAAGGGCAACAAGATAACTTTAGAGCAATCGACAAACTATCCTTGGGATGGAGACATCACACTCAACCTGAAGAAAGGCACAGGGGAGTTCGCCCTGAATATCCGCATCCCAGGATGGGTTCGCAATCAGGTGGTTCCCAGCGACCTCTACAACTATACTGACCAAAAGCACCTGAACTATAGCATCTCTCTGAATGGGGAGAAGGTGGATGGAGAGATTAATCCACAGGGATATGTCCAGATCAACCGCAAATGGAAGAAGGGAGATCAAGTGCAGATTCACTTCGACATGGAACCCAGAACTGTAAAAGCCAACGAGAATGTGGTTGCCGATAAAGGTCGCATCAGCGTGGAGCGAGGTCCGTTGGTCTACTGTGCCGAGTTCCCTGATAACGAGGGTTTCGACATTCGTTCCATCCTTGTCAATCAGCAACCTCGCTTTTCCGTTCAGGACAAGAACATCGATGTGAAAACAGACACGAAGGATGCCAGTTATGGAGTGAAAGCTTTGGTGACGAAAGCCCAGACGTTAAGTTTCGAAAAGAATGGAACGCTGGAAACCAAAGACGTGGATTTGACTCTCATTCCCTACTATGCCTGGAATCATAGGGGACCAGGCAACATGATGGTTTGGCTGCCTCAGGACGTGAACGCTACCACGCCGACCAGACAGAAATGATGAGACATAAGAATGATGAAGGTTCCGGTATCCTGCAGAGAATGCCGGAACTTTTATTTTGCCTTAAGCATACTCGTTAGATAACAACCCGGATGACCTGACAATCCTCTGTGCGGCTGGAGGTTCCGACATACACTTCGTATTCTCCAGGCAGCACACGCATGCTGTTGCTCTGGGTGTCCCACCACTCGAAGGATTCACGGGGAAGGTTGATGAGCGTTGTCACCTTCTTCCCGGCAGGAATCTCCACACGCTTGAAGCCGCGCAAGGTCTTGATGGGACCTTCTTCATCGCCTACGCGGTGCAGGTAGACCTGCACAATTTCCGTGCCATCCACTTTGCCTTTGTTGGCAACGGTCAGACGTATCTTGCCATTCTCGTAGACTGGTTTCCCCAAGCGGAACGTGGTATAGCTGAGACCGAATCCAAAGGGATAAAGCGGCTCTCCTCGGAAATAGCGATAGGTATGCCCTTCCATGTTATAGTCTTGGTAATCAGGCAACTGATCCACATTCTGATAGAAGGTTACAGGGAGTTTACCGGCAGGATTGTTGTCGCCAAAGAGTGTCTCTGCCAATGCCTTGCCGCCCGATTCGCCTCCATACCAGGCCTGCAGGATAGCGTCGGCCGTTTCTGTTTCTGGAACCAAACCCAAGGCACTTCCGCTGCAACTGACGAAGATAACCTTCTTGCCTGCCTGATGCAGGGCAGTCATCACGTCGCGCTGAGCCTGAGGAAGTTCTATCATGGTGCGGTCGCCCCCTTTGAAACCTGGCTCGTCCACTTTCATCTCCTCACCCTCTAACTGAGGTGAGATGCCTCCCACGAAAATGATGGTTTCGGCATCTGCTACAGCACTGACCTGAGCATTCACGTCTTTGCTCCACGCCACGTATTTCAGGCCTGGCACCACCTGACGGATTCCTTCCAATGCTGTAATCGTGTGCTGGGGGAAGCCGTTGTAGTTTCCCCATTGCATGATGGAATCGTTGGCATTGGGACCCATCACAGCCAATCGTTGGATATCTTTCCTCAGAGGCAGGATGTTGCCCTTGTTCTGGAGCAGAGTCATACTCTCGCGGGCCATCTGCAGAGCCAACCACTTATGTTCTTGACTACAAATGACATCATCACTGATACGGGTCCACTCCACCCACTCGGCAGGATCCAGATCGCCCAAGCGGAAACGTGCTGCCAGCAGGCGTTTCAGGCTGACATCGATCTCCTCCTCAGTTATCATGCCTTGCTTCACGCCGTCTATCAGATTCTGATAGCTGTTGCCGCACTCCAAGTCGGTTCCTGAGCGGACTGCCTGAGAGGTTGCGCTGGCTTTGCTGGGGGAATACTGATGACCTTCCCAGAAATCACTGACGGCCCAGCAGTCGCTCGTCACGAGTCCCTTGAAGCCCCATTCGTTGCGCAGAATCTGGGTGAGAAGGCGATTGTTTCCACAGCAAGGATCACCTTCGAAACGGTTGTAGGCACACATTACTTCGCTGACATTTGCCTCCTGAACCAGAGCCTTGAAAGCAGGCAGATAGGTCTCGTAGAGGTCGCGAAGGCTGATGTTCTCTGCATTGAAACTATGACGGTTCCATTCGGGACCGCTGTGTACGGCAAAATGTTTGGCACAAGCCAACAGCTTGCTGTAGCGATGGCCTTCAGGACCCTGCAAGCCTCTCACTACGCTCACACCCATGCGGCTGGTGAGATAAGGATCCTCGCCATACGTTTCCTGTCCGCGTCCCCAGCGAGGATCACGGAAGATGTTGATGTTGGGTGTCCAGAAGGACAGGTTGTGATAGAGCTCTCCCTGGGTGCCTTCTGCCCGAGCTTGATTGTTCTTGGCACGTGCCTCGTCGCTGACAGCGTTGTAGACGCGCTCGAGGAGCTGGTCGTCAAAGCTTGCCGCCATTCCCATCGTGATGGGGAACACGGTGGCTGTCCCGTTTCGTCCCACGCCGTGCAGCGCTTCGTTCCACCAGTTGAAAGCAGGAATCCCCAGACGCTCGATGGCGGGAGAGGTGTGCTTCATCAGGGCTGTCTTCTCTTCCAGCGTCAACCGGCTGCAGAGGTCTGCGGCACGTTCTTCGTAGCTCAAGGCGGGATTGCGGAAGGGCATAGAGGCTGTCGCCCCTAGAAACGTCGTGGAAGCTGGGGAAGTTGTCTGGGCATAGACATTCCCGTTAAGAAGTCCTGAAAATGCCAACAGCGTGGCCAATGCGGTACGTATCTTCATAATAATTCAAGTTTCGTTTGTTTGGGAAGTTGAATTTCTTAACGACAAAAGAAATTTTTAACTTCAAATAATCGTTCAATTTGCTTTATGGGAACAAATGTACATAAAATTATTGAATTGGAAAACCGTCTGGATAAAGTTTTTTTCGTATATTTGTCAAAAATAAAACAGAAAGACCATGAACAAGATGAATGACACGAGACGGAAAAAGACGTTTTCCCTTACCCTGATGTTTCTTTTGCTCCCCTTGCTGACAGGAGCGCAGTCGATGGTGCACGAGCAATCCAGCACTTACATCCCTCCCAAGGAAACGGAGGTGAAGAAGAAACTGGCAGACTGGCAGGACCTGAAGTTCGGCATCCTGCTTCACTGGGGCATCTATTCGGTGCCGGGTATCTGTGAATCATGGACCATCACGAGCGAGGACTGGATTACGCCAGACACCACGCGCACCTACGAGGAATACAAACAATGGTATTGGGGGCTCATCCGCGAGTTCAATCCTACTCAGTTCGATCCTGAGCAATGGGCGAGAGTGGCGCGACAGGCGGGTATGAAGTATGCCATCTTCACCACCAAGCACCACGACGGGTTCTGCCTCTTCGATTCCAAGGAAACGGATTTCACGGTCACGCATAGCGCATTCGCTGGGAACCCTAAGCAGGATGTGGCGCGATACGTCTTCGATGCCTTCCGCAACGAGGGCATGATGATGGGAGCCTATTTCAGCAAACCTGACTGGCATTGTCCCTATTACTGGTGGCCTGCCAAAGCGACGAGCGACCGTCACCACAACTATTCCACCAAGCAGTATCCTGAGCGTTGGGAGAAATACAGAAGCTTTGTCTACAATCAGATATCGGAACTGATGCACGGCTATGGTCCGCTGGATATCCTCTGGTTGGATGGAGGCTGGTGTACAGCGCCGCACGAGGACATCGGATTGGACAGCATCGTCAGGATGGCGAGAAAGGTGCAGCCAAGCCTGATTGTCGTGGAGCGTGCCTGCCCTGGCAAGTTCGAGAACTACCAGACACCTGAGCAGAGGATACCTGACCACCAGATTCTGAATCCCTGGGAGAGCTGCATCACGCTCACCAACGATTGGGGATGGGTTCCAAAGCCGACCTTCAAGTCGCCTGCCACCGTCCTTCGGATGCTCAGCGAGATTGTGGCAAAGGGAGGTTCCCTGGTGCTGGGCGTAGGGCCTACACCGCAGGGACTCATCGAGGAGGAAGCTGTCAGCCGACTGCAGCAAATCGGCAAATGGCTGGAGGCTAACGGGGAAGCTATCTACGGCACTCTGCCCACGGGAATCTACACCAACGAGCAGCAGAACGTTTGGTTCACTACCAGCAAGGACCGCAGAACCATCTACGCAATCGTCCCCAGCGAGGAGGGAACCTTTCCTTCGGAAATCAGCTGGCAGGGGAACTTGCCTGAGAAGGGGGCAAAGATGCGGAATCTGGCTACAGGAAAGCAAGTCAGCTATCAGGTGGTGGGCGATCGGGTAACCGTACAGCTGCCAGCCAGGATGACGCAGGGAAAGGATGCGATCGCGCTCTCCTTCCCTCTCCGTCAGCCCAAGTGGAAACTCACATGGACGGAGGATTTCAACAAGAAGGTGTTGGACGAGGCCGTGTGGAGCAAGACGGACCGAGGGTCGGCAGATTGGCAGAACACGCAATCCAAGGACCCGCGCTGCTTTGATGTCCGCAAGGGTTGTCTGGTGCTGCGAGGCATCGTGAACGACGACTTGACGAAGGATGATGCTCCTTATCTGACGGGAGGAGTCTGGACGAAGGACAAGTTCGCCTTCGAGCCGGAATGCCGTATCGAGATTCGTGCCCGACTGCATCGTGCACAGGGTGCTTGGCCTGCCTTCTGGCTGCTTCCCTTCGATGGAGCGAAGTATCCTTGGCCCCACGGTGGCGAGATAGACATCATGGAGCGCCTCAACGGGGATTCCATCGCCTATCAGACGGTTCACTCGGGGTACACGGTCGTGCTGAAGCGCAATGAGTATCCGAGAAATGGAGGAATAGGCAGGATCGACCCTGATGATTTCAATGTCTATGGGGTGGATATCCTCGAGGACAGCGTCAGTTTCCATCTCAACGGCAAGCATACCTTCTCGTATCCCCGCATAGAAAACGAGGCGCAAAAAGGACAATATCCTTTCATGGTTGCCCAACACCTGTTGCTCGATATGCAGCTTGGGGGCCAATGGGTGGGTGAGGTGAATCCCCAGGACCTCCCCGTTGAGATGGAGATTGACTGGGTAAAGTACTACCGAAAAGAGGAATAAGGCTGAAACCCAAGCAGTTACCGATGGCATCTGCTACAGTGCTACAGTGCTACAGTTTAAAAGTAGGGTAACACAAGGTCAAAAGAAAATTCATAATATCTATATATATTTATATATATATAAATATATATAGATATTATGGCTACTTTTTGGGGCATGTGAATGGGTGTAAGAGAACTGTAGCACTGTAGCGCTGCAACGCATAGCCCAAATGATGCCTGCCTCAGCTTCCGAAACTTTCCGTCATAACGGGAACAGCAGCATCACGTTCCTAAAGAAAAGACAACACGTTGAAACCTCAATTTCAACGTGTTGAAAGCGGCGACACAACACGTTGTCTTCTTCCCAACTTCATGAAGACTTTATAACGACATCACGATATTCCCTTATCAAAAAAAAAGAAGCCTGAATGGTCGCTGCATCCTAGCAAAAAGAATCCCCTGTCTACGAGAGACAGGGGATTCGTTTATAAGTGTCAAACACGAATGTACTCAATTAATCCCATACATTTTCAGGTGCCTCCTGAACAACGGGTCCATCGATAAAGGGGACCTCCACACTTTCAGCCAGAAATGACTCTACCTCAACGAGTTCGACATCCATTTCAGGCTTGATATAAAACATTTTCATAAGCTAATCAATTTTAGGGGTTAGTATAAATCGTTTGGAATTATTAGTCAATCCCAGCCCGACAAGCGGGTCGGGATTGACTATTAGTTCTAAATCACTTTACAAGAACCTTCTTACCATTGATGATGTTAACCTTACCCTTAGCAGGAGCATTCAGTCTCTGACCAGCTACATTGAAGATCTGGGTGTTGCCCTCAAGAGCCTCAACGAAGTCAATAGCTGTTGCATCGTCAACGTCAACACCATTGATAGCAATCTTGATATACTTAATCTTCTTATCAGAAGAAGTCATGTACCAACGCCAAGGACTACATGCGTAATTATCAACACTAAATCCAAGCACGCCATCCTGTGTTCCGAGTATGCCAACTGGTTCTGTAAATTCCTTAGCACCGATAGTGTTAAAGAAGTCGAATTTAACCATGGTAGTGGCAGCCCAAACATCATCAGCAACTTCAGGTTCTTCAACATACTTAGGTTCTTCGACATTAAGAAGTTCAATTTGAACAAGACCTGCTGCAACAGGCTTGATGACATAAGGTTTGTTAGCATAAGCTGTACCATCCTCACCTACAGTTACGAAGTTAAGTTTAAAGTCTCCATTATCAGCAACGGTTACAGTCTGGATGCGATAGATAGTGAAGTAATCCTTAACTTCTTCCTGAGTCAGATCGAAGGGAACTGCTAAGCCCTGATAGTTCGTAGTCTTGAACTGACGTGAGAAGTACATCTTAATATGATCACCCTTTTCATCGAGTACCTCATCCTCGGTTGTAGTAGTGAGATCCTTATACTCAGGATAAGACTCTTCTTCGATACCATAGTCAGCGAACTCGAAGATAACCTTAACGTCAACATCAATATCCTCGTAGCTGGTAGCATACTGACCCTTGAATGCGCCTGCAGGAATGGTCAGTACATAATCACCACTATGGAGGAAGTTATGCTCAGCACCCTTAACCAGAGGCTTAGCACCACCGATAGTTACGAGCATTACGCCATCTTTCACCTTAGAAAGTGTAGCAGCTGTTCCATCGTCGAAGGAAGCGGTAGGTACGAGAACCTCTGTCAGACCAGGAACGGTAACCTCGAATGCATACTGCTTGGTAGTAATCTCGATAGCCTTATCAGCAGCGAAGTCCTCAACGTTGATGGTCAGAGTGAACTTCGGATAAAGTGTAGAATAAAGAGGATCATCTGGAGTCAACTCCTTATTGTATACATCCTTAGCAACACTATTAGATTCTTTTTCAGAATCTTTCATCATCTCCAATGCATCGCGAGAATAAATTTTCATATCAGGAATTGAAAGCTTGTATGTACCAGGCTCCAGACCACCATTTTTGCTACGCTCAGGAAGAGTTACAGTATAGATACCATCTACTCCTTCTGTTGCATTTTCCCAAGTTACCTCACCTTCTTCACCATCAAGCAAGAGTTCAGTGCCCTCAAGAAGAACAACCCTAGAGTTTGCATTGCCATGTGACCACAGATTCTCTCCAGTTAAGTACAAAGTAATCTCCTTGGTAGATGTAGAGATATTGTAAACCTTATCCTTTGGATAAACAGAGGGCTCGTTGTAATCCTCTTCGCTGGAAGTTGCGTCAAAGTCAATAGCAGAAACAACATTGAACTTGTTCCACAATTCATCATTCAAATTAGCATTACAACCCTCAGCCTGTACAGTACCATCGGGGAAGTCAAGCTTATACTTGTTGGGGATCAACGTTCCTTCGGGGAATATAACCGTGAATACGGTCACAGTTTCAGCTTCACCATTATCGAATTTGCCGGTAGAAGTGTTATCTGCAGGATCAATTTCAGGATATGAAGGAGCGAGCGTGTTCTTAGCGTCGTTGTAAGAAGCAGCAGTATAGATAGTCTGATCCTCGGTAGCACCAATGTAATCAATCTTCTTATCTACGCGGTCACCATCAGGATATTCAGCCCACATTTCATAAGTTACAGAAGTAGTATTGGTTGCAATTGTGTACTCAACATCTTGAATGAAGTATCTTACATAAGGAGAAGCCTTGGATGACAATTCATAGTTGGAGCAAGCATTAGCAATGAATGCGCTC
>JAEEGF011577839.1_pt1 | contig 37420 bp, 31 predicted proteins | sample 9134171 | NCBI WGS metagenome assembly JAEEGF01 (sample SAMN16246542, study PRJNA631951) | gut metagenome | biome: gut microbiome; feature: rumen; material: AP-attached | host: Bos | place: Iran: Karaj | collected 2018-10 | reverse complement strand
AACCGGATTGCCTGATGAAGATAACGTTCCGGAACCACCTGTTCCCATTCCGAACACAGAAGTGAAACGGATCAGTGCCGATGGTAGTGTAGCATTCGCTATGTGAGAGCAGGTCATCGTCAGGCATATTATGCTGATATGGCTCAGTTGGTAGAGCGCACCCTTGGTAAGGGTGAGGTCCCCAGTTCGATTCTGGGTATCAGCACCATTCATTTCTCTATTGCGCTGATATGGCTCAGTTGGTAGAGCGCACCCTTGGTAAGGGTGAGGTCCCCAGTTCGATTCTGGGTATCAGCACCATTTCAAATATCAATTTTTCGCTTTTTAATCCATTGTGCCGGTATTATAATTTGTCTGCTTTTGCGGCCTGATTCTGTTTTTGTGTTTTACGGATGGCACGCGGAATTTTTTGGGGAGTGTAGGGGTCAATGGAGACCAACGAAATTATATATATTGCATTGTCTGGCATTGCGGGAATGGTTGCGGGGTACCTTATTAACCGCTTTTCTTCCCGAAACAGAGATAAATCCCGTCTTGAGGATGAACTCACCAGACTTAAAAGGGAACTTGTCAGTCATAAAAGAGTTATCAACGATTTCTTTTTAGGTTCAAATGCTCTTTTTGAACAGATGGAAAACAGTTATCAGGCTTATGCCCGCTATATGTCGGAGCAGAGCCGTAAAATTGTTCCGCAGTTGGGGGATATGTTTGCTACCAGCGCTCCGGAGCATATTGTAAAGCCGGAAATCAGGCCGAGAGAGACCGAAAAGAAGATTGAAGAAACGGTTATTGACGTGATGCCAGATACCAAGCTGGATGAGCCGGCAGATGCCGTGCGTCCTCCCGAACAGCAATCCGAGAAAGCCGCGGAAATGGCACAGGATGCGGTCAGGACTGAATCCCGGGTTCAGGAGTAAGTTAAGTCTCCGGAAGGTGTTTTTGGAAAATCCCTGACATGTTTTATCATTAAAACCCTTTTTTGAAAAACGATCCCCCCGGGATCGTTTTTGCGTCTCAGCTTCTCTGTCAGACCTGACAAGCTGTTTAAGCGCAAACCCCGTTTCCTTGCCTCTTTCCAAACAGTCTTTCCGGTATAATCCTCCATGCTCCAGAGGGAGAACAGCCCGGCCGGCTGTGTTAGCGCCAGAGATATTTTCTGAATTTGTTACAAAATGTGATCTCTGTGAACTTTTTTGCCGGTATGAAGTCTTAAGTTCTGTAAGTACAGAGGCGCCGGTTCTGATAATGCCGGTTTTTCCGATCTGTTTCCGGCTCGTGTCCGGAAACGCTGTCCGGATTATTCTCCTCGTACGCGGAATTTTTTAAGCGGGGAGTTTCTCCTGAAACTGATAACAGGCGATGCCGTGAGACTCCTTGGAATATGTGTCAAGCAATGGAGATGATGTGATGCAGAAAATTACCAGACTTTGTTCCGTTCTTGGATTATCGATTTCATTAGCTCTGATTCCCCTGTCTGCTGCCAATGCGGATGCCACACCGCTTATTGAGGCTCTGAGTTCGGGCGGCTCCGGAGAATTGCCGTCTCTGGCGCCCCTTCTGGAAAAGGTGGTGCCGGCAGTGGTGAATATTTCCGTTAACGGCAAAAAGTCCCTTCGTAACGATATGATGGAAATTCCGGAGCAGTTCCGTTTCTTTTTCCCGGAAATGCCCCGGGAGCGTGCCTTCAAGGCTCTGGGATCCGGCGTCATTATTGATGCTGCCAAGGGAACGGTGATCACCAATTACCATGTAGTGGACGGAGCTGATGAGATCAAGGTAACCCTTCATGACGGAAGGGTGATTAAAGCCAAAAAAATAGGAGAGGATCAGCAGACTGATATTGCGGTTCTGGAACTGGAAAAGAAGGACAACCTTACGGCGATTCCGTTCTCCAACTCTGATAAGCTGAGAGTGGGGGATTTTGTCATTGCCATCGGCAACCCCTTCGGATTAGGACAGACGGTAACCTCCGGTATCGTCAGCGCTCTCGGCCGCTCCGGTCTTAATATTGAAAACTATGAAAACTTTATTCAGACCGACGCCGCCATCAATTCCGGAAATTCCGGCGGCGCTCTTCTGAATCTCCGAGGCGAACTGGTGGGCATTAATACCGCCATTCTGGGGAAGGCCGGCGGCAATATCGGCATTGGTTTTGCGATTCCGGCCAATATGGTTAAGTCCACCGCTGATCAGCTTATTAAGCATGGCAAGGTAAAACGCGGCATGCTGGGCATTCTCGGCACCGAGGTCACTGAGGATCTGGCCAAGAACTTTGATTACAAGAATGTCAACGGCGCCTTTGTAAATGAAGTAATGAAGGGCTCTGCCGCAGACAAGGCCGGAATCAAATCCGGGGATATCCTGACCTCTATCAACGGCAGTCCCATTTCCAATTTCGGTCAGCTCCGGGCTAAGATTGCCACTCTGGGAGCCGGAACTAAGATCAGGCTCGGCATTTTCCGGGACGGGAAGTCCTTTGAGACCGATGTGGTTCTGGATTCCTCTTCGGAATCAGGCGGAGCGGTTTCCAAGAGCATGAGCCCGCTTTTTGAGGGAGCTACTCTGGGAAATAATACCGATGATGACAAGGGCGGCATTGTGGTGAAGTCTGTGGCTTCTGACAGTCCCGCTGAAAATCTCGGTCTTAAGAAGGGAGATGTCATTGTCGAAGTCAACAAAAAGGAAGTGAAGACAGTTGATGATCTGGAGAATGCTGTAAAGGAGAAGGACAGCTTTATTGCCCTCAGGATAATCCGCGGCAATGCTGTAATTTACATTACCAGAAGCTTCTGATCTTTTTAATAATGACTTAAACCGTTAAAATGAGGGCAGTTTTTGTTACTGCCCTTTTTTATTACTGTTCCCGGGGAGGCGCTAAGATGAATGGCTGGTTAAAAAGTTCTCTGGCTGGTATGGTTATCGGGGCCGGCATTATTATGGCCCGGGATTATATGTTTGCTGAAAGGGGAGATCCTGATTCCTATTTTTATGCCATCAGCAAAAGCGCTGCGGCGGTGGTGAACATCTTTATCCGCAGCCGGCATGCCGGAACTGAAGACGGATACGGCAGTGCGGAGGTCAAGAGTTCCGGATCCGGAATAATCATGAGCTCCGACGGCCTTATCATTACCAATTACCACGTGATCATGAGAGCTGATGAAAACAGCATTATCGGGGTGCAGCTCCGGGACGGCACGGTGTTTGAGGCCAGCCTTATCGGTTATGACAAAAGAACGGATATTGCCGTGCTGCATGTCAACAGCAATTATCCCCTGCCCCGCATCGTGATTAATGAGAACCGGGAAACTCATCTCGGAGACGTGGTTTTGGCCATCGGCAATCCCTATAATCTCGGTCAGACCATTACCAGCGGCATTATCTCCGCCGTGGGCCGGCGGGGCAGCGGCATAACCAGGCTTAATCGCATAGATATTACCGACGGCATTCAGGATCTTATCCAGACTGACGCCCCCATAAATTCCGGCAATTCCGGGGGGGCTTTGGTGAATACCAAGGGAGAGTTTGTGGGGATGAGCACCGCTACCATGTCTGACAGCAATGATGCCAAGGCATACGGGATCAGCTTTGCCATTCCGGCAAGGCAGGTTCTGAGCATTCTCGGGGAAATCCTGAAAAACGGGCGGGTTATCCGGGGTTATCTGGGCATCCTGGCGGAAAATATTTATGATGAAAACCAGGAGGGCAGCGTTAAAAACCGCTCCCGGGGGATTGTCATTACCAGCATTGATCCGCACGGTCCGGCCCGGGGAGAACTTCAGCCGGGGGATATTATTGTGTCGGTTAACGGCAATGAAGCCCGGGATATGCAGACTCTTATGGATCTGGTGGCTGACAGCTCCGCCGGAACCAAGGTAACCTTCGAGATTATCAGAAACGGCAGAAAATCCTCCTGCGAGGTGGTGGTTTCAGAGCAGAATGCCGATTAATTGCCGAAAGCTGAACAATTGCCGAAAGCCGATTAGTTGCTGAAAGCCGAACAAGTGCAGCGCTTGAAAAGCTTTATCTTGTCAGCAAAATGCAGCGAATGCGGCAAGTTACGGACGGATTCAGTTTTGTGAAATAAATTGGATTTTTGCCGGAAAATAGTGTACCATACGCACGCCCACATAACGTTACAGGTCCAATGGACTTTAAACGATTCGAGTTCTTATCTCGAAGGGGGTAGGAAATCGAAAGATAGAAGGAAGCAGCTTTTTCTGTTTCCGGATGTTTAACTATATTTAGTTTGGGTTATTTACATGAAAACTTTCGTTGCTAAGCCAGCCACCATTAAGCGTGACTGGTATGTAGTTGACGCAGATGGAAAGACTCTGGGCCGTTTGGCTACCGAAATCGCTTCCCGTCTTCGCGGTAAGAACAAGCCGGAATATACTCCTTTCCTTGATACCGGTGATTACGTTATCGTTATCAACGCCGCTAAGGTTAAGGTAACCGGCAGCAAGTTCACTGATAAGATCTATCATTCTCATTCCGGCTATCCGGGGGGAATCAAGAGCGTTCCTTTCAATGAACTCATTGCCAAGAAGCCGGAGATGGTAATCGAATCTGCTGTTCGCGGAATGCTTCCTAAGGGACCTCTTGGTCGTGCCATGTTCCGTAAATTAAAGGTATATGCTGGCGCTACTCACAATCATGCAGCTCAGCAGCCACAGGTTTTGGACATTTAGGGGTAAAGACAAATGGCAGAAAATCAGTATTATGGTACCGGCCGTCGCAAGAGTTCGACTGCTCGCGTGTTCATCAAGCAGGGCACTGGCAAAATTGAAATCAACAAGCGTTCGCTTGAAGACTATTTTGGCCGTGAGACAGCAAGAATGGTTGTGCGTCAGCCGCTAGAGCTTCTCAGCATCGGTGATAAGCTTGATCTTTATATCACTGTATCCGGCGGCGGTATTTCCGGTCAGGCCGGCGCTATCCGTCATGGCATTACCAGAGCTCTCATCGAATATGACGAATCTTTCCGTTCAGAGCTGCGCAAGGCTGGTTATGTAACCCGCGATGCCCGTTGCGTGGAACGCAAGAAGGTTGGTCTCCACAAGGCCCGTAAGCGTCCGCAGTACTCCAAGCGTTAATATTGCAAAGTTTTTTTGCTTTATGTCAAAACCTCGGAATTTTGTCCGGGGTTTTTTTGATTACAGGAACTATTTTGCTGACAATTAATGTATTGATACCTTCGGGTGTGTTATTATCAGCCTGTATATTTGTGTAGTAGGATTTTGTTATGGCAGATGTATTACATGTCCAGCCCTGCCGTCCCTATATTTTAAGGGCTTTGTATGACTGGATGGTGGACAATCGTTTGACACCCCAGATTTCCGTAAACGTAAACTGTCCTGGCGTGCAGTTACCGTTACAGTACGCTCAAAACGGCATTATCATTTTGAATATCTCCACAACTGCCGTCAGAAATCTCAGCATTGACAACGAAGCTATTTCCTTTTGCGCCAGATTCGGCGGTGTGCCTCATGATGTGTATGTGCCCATGTATGCTGTAACTACCATCTACCCGAGAGAGGATATGACTCTGGGCATGTGCATGTTCCCGGAGAAGGCCTACGATGATATGTTTGATTCCGGAGTTTTCCCGCAGCCCTCCGGCGCTTCCGGAAAAGCCCGTCTCTCCGAGGTGGAGAATATTTCTTCTGAAAAGAGGAAGGGCTTTGAAGTGGTGGATAACACCGATGATGCTGAGGAGGACAGATCTCAGGATCGTTCTCAGGAGCGGCAGGAAAATCGTCCGCAGCCCCGGAAACCCACTTTGGAGATAGTTGAATAAGATGAAGCCAGTAATGACAGGAAGCCGGGAATGAGATGAAGCCGGCGGTAATTAAGCCGAAATGATGGCAGAGTTCTGGCAGGAAACAAAAAGGGGAGCTTTGGAGCTCCCCCGTTTTTTTCGGGATGCGGTTTTTAGAAACCGGCTTGAAACGGCAAAGCCTAAACCATTTCCAGCTGCCTTTTAATGCTGAACAGCAGAGTCAGAGCCACGGTCAGAAAATTATAGGCAGCGTCGATATTAAGGCGGATACAGATATCCTCATCGCTGAGAAGCTCTGAAATCTTATCCTTCTGGGTGCAGATCACCACCGCCGGAACATGCATGAGACGGGCCTCTCTCAGAAGCTCGCCGAACAATGCCTGAGAGTTTTCCGGGTTATCGCTGATGATGAGCAGACTGTCCGAGCCGTCTTCGGCAGAGATGCGGGCTGTGGCTCTGAAGGCAATTTTAAGGAGCTGCCCCAGCGCTAATACGTCGGCGCCAACGCCGAGGTTCCCGGCTTCCCTGTTCAGGATCCTGCCGCCGGCAACCCCCCGATCTCTGAGAGTCTTCATGTTCAGCTCCCGGGTGAAGATTTCCAGAGCCGGGGCGGACAGCGGGGTGCCTGCGGCCAGAATGCAGCGTTCCGAGGTCAGGCTCATGCTCAGCACGGCAGCCGCATAGTCAGTAGTCTCAAAAACATCCTGCTGCAGTCCGATAAGGGCTCCGACAGTTTCTTCAATGCATCCCTGAGTTTCCGGCATCAGTCGTTCTCACCTACGGTTATCCATGAAATGTTGCGTTCCAGCCGTCCCTGATGGTTGATGCTGATATCTCCGGAGAGTCCGCGCACCACCTCTTCGGGGTTGTTCAGCATTTTATCAAGATGCAGCACCAGATTGAAGGAATCGTATCCTACGGCAAAGCATCTCAGAGTATCGCCATTTGCCTTGGGCAGAATGGAAATAATCTGTTCCTTGATGGAGCTGTTCTCCAGAAGCCAGGGCTGATCTCCCAGCTTCATTCCTTTAATGCCCATCAGAGCGGAATTGTTCATGACGCCGCTGTTGCTGCGGGATCCCACATAGTATTTGGGCATGGTGAAGCCGACGTTTTTGCTGTATTCCCTGATAATGGAAGCTTCGTTGGCAGTGCCGTAGATGTATGCGGCATCAAAGGACTCCGGCGCATTGGAGGCGCAGCTCTGGAGGGTGTTTTCCAGAGAGTTCACATCAGTGAAGTAGCAGACGCTGGTGTTCTGATTGTAGCTTTGCATCCAGTAATCATTAAAGGCCTTGCTGATTCTGCTGCCCTTGTCATTATGCGGGGCGATGATAACCGGATTGGAGACGGCATCCCGTCCCATTTCCTGCACCGCGTTTTTGGCATCAACCTCCGGAGCCAAAGTGAGGTAGAGCACGTTGCGTCCGCCCTGCCGCTGGCCTTCGTTGAGGGCGATTACCGGAACCTGAGGATTGAAGGAAAGGAGCTCGTCAACCTCGTTTTTGATGATGGGGCCGATAATGGCTTTGGCTCCGGAGGCCATGGCATCGGCGTAGAAATCGGAGACGCTGCCGGCTGCCGTATCGTAGAACTTCAGGTTAACGGCAATTCCTCTGTCGCGGAAGGCGTTTTCGATACCCATGCGCACCGGCTGACCGATGAGAGCGGAATAACGGCCGGTAAGCGGCAGGAATACCGCTATGGTATCCCCTCTGGTGATGCCGGCGGGGACTGAGCCCTGACTGCTGTCCGGCCCGCCGGCGGGAATGGCCTCCCGGCCGTCCTCGGCATCCGGAGCATTCAGGGTAAATACCGGATGATTAGGGTACTTGGCAGTAAAACGGGACATCAGGCGGGATCTGGCCGCCTCGGAAGGAGATTTCTGGATCAGGGCATATTCCAGGAAGCCCCGGTCTTCATTGCTCTGGGATGATTTGAACTGAGCCAGAATTTCCTTGTTGTCAGCCTGGCGGTATTCCTGGAGAGCCTTCTTCCAGGCGGTTTTCTTGTCGGAGGCCTTTACCGCATGAGCGAGATTAAGGTAGCACTCTCCGGCGGCGGCATAATTGCCGGCGCGGTTCAGCACCTTGCCCTTGAGGGCATAGTAATAGGCCAGAGCGCCCTCCGGAAGATTCATGGCGTCAATGGAATTCAGGAGGCTCAGCGCCTGGCTGTAATTGCCGGTGCCGCTTCTGACCTGAGCTTCAATGAGATCGGCATAGTTGCCGTGCAGCGGGGTGATGGCATTTTCCCGCATCTGCCGGATAACCTCAAAGGCCCTGTTGGTGTCTCCCTCGGCGGAATAGGCTCGGGCCAGCAGAATCTGCCAGTCGAAGTTGTATTCCGGAACGGAGGCGGAAAGCTGATCCTCGTACCATTCGCTGGTTTCGGTCAGCTTGCTGAATGGCTGGGGTTCCAGATAGGCGTTATGGCCTTCGGTAAGGGAACATCCGGTGAACATGACGGAAAACGCGCATGCCAGAACAAGCGGATGAAATTTATAATGTTGGCGATATTTGTACCACATGGCGGTGAATCTCTATACTTGCAGTTTTTATGATGCCGCCTATTATACCCCGACTTTGCCGCTTGATTGCACTTCCGTTGCAATTTGTAATTCGTATTGTCATCCTTGATGTTTCAACGGTTTTTCCCTGTTTTGACTGCTTTATTTTTGTATAATTCCGAGGGGCTCGGGGAGCAAAAAAGAATGCGCGGTTCTGTTTTGAGCCCCGCCCGGCGTTAATCATTTTTATTTTGAAAGTCTGTGTTTTCCGGATATCTGCCTCGGGAGGTGCTGAAATGGAAGAACTGGAGCCTGCTCTTTATATTGTGCCCACGCCTATCGGAAATTTGGAGGATATAACCTTTCGGGCTGTCCGGATTCTTAAAAGCGCCCGGATTATCTGCGCCGAGGATACCAGGCATTCCCGGCCCCTTCTGGAGCATCTGGGGGTCTCCTCTCCGGTTTTGGAGAGCTTTCATGATCACAATGAAACGGAAAAGGCCGCAAGGATAATCACGTGGATTCAGGAGGGCAAAAGCGTGGCCCTGATTTCCGATGCCGGCACCCCGCTGATTTCGGATCCCGGTTACCATCTGGTGGTGGCTTGCGTTGCCGCCGGAATCCGGGTGGTGCCTCTTCCCGGCCCCTGCGCCGTGATCACCGCTCTTGAGGCTGCCGGCTTTCCCACGGATCGCTTCTGCTTTGAGGGGTTTCTTCCGGTGAAGGAAAAGGCCCTTTATGATCGCCTGGAGTCTCTCAGGCATGAAACCCGCACCATGGTCTTCTATGAAACCCCCCGGAGAATGCCGGAAACTGCAAAGGCTCTGGCCCGGGTGTTCGGGGATCGGGAAATTGCGGTGGGCCGGGAAATGACCAAGACCTTTGAAACCTTTTATCGGACAACCTGTGAGAAGCTGGCCGAGGCGCTGGCTCAGGATCCCGGTTCCGGGAAGGGGGAGATGGTGGCGGTGCTTTATCCCTGGCGGGAGAGCTCTCAGGAGAGCGGCCTCAGCGCGGAAGCCCTGAAGCTTCTGAAGCTCCTTATGACTGAGCTTCCCGTTAAAAAAGCGGCCCGTATCGTCAGCGAAATCCACGGCTGCTCCAAAAACGACGTTTACCGGGAGGCTTTGACGCTTGAGAAGGAAAAGCCGGATTTCTGAGATTTCCGCGAGCGGCGCGGGAGTTTTTCTCTGGTGCTTTTTTGACCGGATAAGGGGATTTCCCGTGTTACTCCATTAAAGATGTATGCTATAATTCGCAGCGAGTCAGACAGGTAATCGCTGCCTTATGGTTGTGCTTCGGCAGACGCATAGGGGGGAGGAAAGTCCGGGCTCCGCAGGGCAGGGTGCCAGATAACGTCTGGGAGATGCGAATCTACGAACAGTGCCACAGAAAATATACCGCCGTTTATCGGTAAGGGTGAAAAGGTGCGGTAAGAGCGCACCGCATGACTGGTAACAGTTCATGGCAGGGAAAACTCCACCCGGAGCAAGATCGAATAGGCTTCTAATGACATTGCCCGTGTCAGGAGCGGGTTGATCGCTAAAATCAAGAGGCGACTCTTTGATGTAGAGGAATGATTACCGCTGTTTTTAACAGTACAGAACCCGGCTTATGGCTGGCTCACAGGTTAAAGATACAGGCGAGGGGACTGATTTAATGAGGTTCCCTCGTTTTTTGCTTGTTCTTTTGACTGTCTTTGCTTGCAGGTCCCTAAAAATATTTTTCAGGGTAATTCTATGGAAGAATACAAACATGTAACCGTTCTTCTTCAGGAGGCTGTGGCGGCGCTGAACGTCAGAGCGGACGGCGTTTACATTGACGGAACCTTCGGCAGGGGCGGCCACTCGCGGCTTATTCTTTCAAAGCTTTCCGACAGGGGACATCTCTTCGGCATTGACCGGGATCCCGAGGCGGTAAAGGCCGGGCTGGAGATCCGGGATCCCCGTTTTACCATGCTCAGGGGACGGTTTTCCGAAATGCCTGATCTTCTGCGGGAGTTCGGGGTGCTGGGAAAGGTCTCCGGCATTCTTCTGGATCTCGGGGTATCCTCTCCCCAGCTTGATGATCCGGAGCGGGGCTTCAGCTTTATGAAGGACGGCCCTCTGGATATGAGAATGGATCCGGATTCCGGCGTCAGCGCGGCAGATTGGCTTAACAGCGCGGCGGAAACCGAAATTGCCGATGTGATATATAAATACGGCGAGGAACGCTTTGCCAGAAAAATCGCCCGGGCCGTTGTTCAGGATCGCCGGAAAACTCCTTTTAAAACCACCATGCAGCTTGCGGATCTGATTTCCCGCCTGGTGCCCCGGGAGCCCGGCAAGCATCCTGCCACCAGAACCTTTCAGGCGCTCCGCATCAAAATCAACGGGGAACTCAGCGAGGTGGAGCAGGCTTTGGAAAATTCCCGGGAGATCCTGGCTCCCGGCGGACGCCTTGCGGTCATTACCTTCCATTCTCTGGAGGATCATCTGGTGCGGTCTTTTCTGAAGAAGGCTGAACGCGGCAATGTGCCGCCCCGGGGCATTCCGGTGCCGGAAAGCGAAATTGCCAAAACCCGCACCTTCAGACTGGTGGATCGCGGCATTCATCCGGGGGCGGCGGAAATCGCCGGAAATCCCCGCTCCCGCAGTGCCATCCTGCGCACCGGGGAACGTCTCCCGACGGCCGGTTCTCTTCCGGAGGATGCAAGAAGAGCATGAAAAACAGAAAGACCAGAAACACGCGAGAGGATTTTCAGAGACACAGTCTTACGGGAATCGTGGTCCGGGACTGCCTGCGCAACAGCTTTTTCTTTATTCTGCTGACAGTATGCATAGTTGAAGCCTGCATGATCATCACTCAGGTGCAGGAAACCCGCAAGACGGTCACGGAATACACGGCAGAGGTTACCAGGCATGATGCTCTGGATCAGGAGTATCAGCATCTCCGTTTGGAGCAGCAGACGCTTTCCGAGCTTTCCCGGGTTGCCGATGAGGCCGGCCGGAAAATGGGGATGCATCAGCCGGATGTTACCACGGAGGAGGTGGTTATAAATCTGTCCGGATCCGGGAAGCGGGGAGGGCGCTGATGCTCTGGTTTAAAAATGCTTTCAGCGCGGTCATCGGTTTTCTCAGACGCGCCGATGCCGGAGGAACCCAGAATGAGGTAAGCAAGCGGCGCATCATGCTGTTCTGGGGCATGCTGTTTCTGCTCCTTGCGGCGCTTTTCGGGAGAATTTCCTGGCTGATGTTCTGGTCTGCCGGCGATCTGGTGTCCAAAAGCAATGATCGTATTTTAAGAACGGCCACCGAGCTTCAGGAGCGGGGCGTCATCTATGATCGCAACGGAGAAATGCTGGCGCACAGCGTTCCCATGAGGGCGGTGGTTATTCATGCCAAGAGCTTTCATGACTATCATGAGAACCGGAACCTGGACAAGGAAGCCACCATAAAGGAGCTCTGCGAGCTTTTGCACGCTGACTGCCAGAGCCTTTCGAAAAAGCTCCGGGAACCCCGCAACCGTCATGTTACCGTGGCGCGGCAGGTGGATCCGCAGCTGGCTGACTATATTAAATCCCTGAAAATAGACGGTGTCTATGTCAATCCGGAGCTGCGCCGTTACTATCCCACCGCGGAAAGAAACGCTCATATTATCGGGATGACCAATATTGACGGAGCCGGCATCGAGGGGCTGGAAAGACAGTACAACGACTATCTGCTGTCCTCTCCCGGAAAGGTCAGGCGCATCAAGGATTCCCGGGGCAATGTTATTGAAAATCTCGGCGTGGTCAAGGAAGGCAAAGAGGCCAATGATCTGGTGCTCAGCATTGATGAAAGACTGCAGTCGGTCGCCTATAAGACTCTGAAGTATCATGCCGAAATCAACAAGGCCACCTCGGCTTCCCTGGTGCTTATAGATGCCTGGACGGGGGAGATCCTCTCCATGGTCAACTACCCCTCATACAATCCTAACAGCAGAGAAAGCTATGCTCCCTACCGCGCCCGCAACAGAGCGGTGACGGATACCTATGAACCGGGCTCCACCACCAAGCCTCTGGTGGCGGTGATTGCGCTGGGGAAGGGGGTTACCACCTGGAATGAGGTTTTTGACACCCTGCCGTTTCAGGTTCAGGGAAAGCAGATTAAGGACAGCCATTACATGGCCTCCGGCAACCTGTTTGAAATCCTGAAATATTCCTCCAATGTCGGCATGGCCCGCATTGCCATGAGAATGGATCCCCGGGATATTGTCAAGGGGCTGGAGTCCTTCGGCTACGGCTCGCGAACCAATATCGAGTTCTCCGGAGAAAATACCGGCAGACTGCCCCACCGGAAACGCTGGAGCAATATCGAAAAAGCCACTTTGGGTTACGGCTACGGCATTACGGTAACCCCGCTGCAGGTAGCTCAGGCCTACTCCGTGCTGGCCAATCACGGCATTAAGAAGCCCCTTTCCATCCTTAAGGTTGACAAGGCTCCGGAGGGAGTCAGAGTAGCCCGGGAAAAGGATGTGGATCTGGTTCTTAAATCGCTGGAAGCCGTAGTGGAGGGCGGCGGCACCGGAACTCAGGCCATGATTACCGGATATCGCGTGGGCGGCAAGACCGGAACCGCGAAGGTGGCTGTGGCCGGGGGCTATGGCAATGATTACGTGGGCACCTTTGCCGGCATTGCTCCCATGAGCAATCCCCGCTTTGCGCTGGTGGTGGTGATTAACGAGCCCCACGCCGGCAAGTTTTACGGCGGCGCGGTGGCAGGACCGGTATTCTCCGATGTCATGAAGCGCTGTCTGGAACTTTACAATATCCCGCCGGATGACCTCAATCCCGATGGCACTCTGAAAACTCCGGCCCAGAAGAAAAAGGATATTGCAAACAAGAAAAGACACTAAGCTTCTGAATCCGGAGCAGCGGAAACAACAGGCGGAATCCATGCAGCGGCGCGGGCGGCGGCGCCGGCAGGGAACAGAAAAATTATCAGCTGGCCGCGAGGACTGAACATGGCGGATCTGAAGGAAATACTAAAGGGAATAGCGGATGATTTTCCGGTGCCTTCCCGGGAAATAAGCGGAGCTGTTTCAGATAACAGAAAAATTGCCGGAGGAGAGCTTTTTGCGGCCTTCCGGGGGTTTCATTTCGATGCTCGGACGCTGATCCCGGATGCGGTGAAGCGCGGCGCTGCCGCCGTGGTTTACGAAGCTGATGACGGCTTTGTTCCGGAGCCGGCCGGAGTGCCCCTGATTCCGGTGCGAAACCTTGACAGCTGCGAGGCTGATATTGCCTCCCGGGTCTATGGCAAGCCCTCAGGAGATCTTTCTCTTATCGGCATTACCGGTACCAACGGCAAAAGCACCATCACCCATCTTATTGCCGCCTGGTCGCAGGCTCTGGGCTCTAAAACCGGCGTTATGGGTACTCTGGGCACCGGTTTTTATCCGGATCTCAAGCCCAGTCCCAATACGACGTTAAGACCTCTGGATCTGGAAAGAACCCTCCGGGAGATGGTTTCTGCGGGAGCCCGGGCAGTGGCCATGGAGGTTTCCTCCCATGGCCTGGCGCAGGGCCGGGTGCGGGAGCTGTCATTCAGCGCCGGCGGTTTTACCAACCTGTCCCGGGATCATCTGGATTTTCATAAAACCATGGAGAATTACCGGGAGGCGAAATTTGAGCTTTTTAAGATGCTTCCGGAGGAGATGGCGGTAATCAATGCCGGTGATGAAACCGGAAGAGAGTTTCTCCGGAGACTCCCCGGGGCTCTGGCGTTCTCCAGAGATGCGCTGCCTGGTTTTTCGGGACGGCTGGTGTTTGCCGAAGATGTTTCCTGTCATGCCGGCGGCATTACCGTCTGGGTTAACGGGAGCTACGGACGGGCTGAGCTTACGGTGCCGCTTCTGGGTCTCTTTAATGCTGAAAATCTTCTCTGCGCTTTGGGGATTATGCTGGTACGGGGCTTTTCTCTCGCCGATCTGGAAAGAACTGCGGGCTGTCTCCGCCCGGTCACGGGGCGTATGGAGTGCTTCCGGAAGGAGGGAAAGCCGGTCATTATAGTGGATTATGCTCATACGCCGGACGGACTGGAAAAGGCCATTCAGGGACTCCGGGCGCACGGCTTTAACCGGATCATCACAGTGTGCGGCTGCGGGGGAGACCGGGATCAGGGCAAGCGTCCCATTATGGGAAAAATTGCCTGTCTTAATTCCGATAAAGTATTCTTCACTGATGACAATCCCCGTACCGAGGATCATCTGGAGATCCTGAAAATGATGGCGGCCGGCGTTCCGGAAAACGCTGTTTGCCGGATCATCCCGGATCGGGAAAGCGCCATCAGAGAGGCCTATGCCGCCGCGGAGCCCGGCGATGCCGTTCTGGTGGCCGGCAAGGGGCATGAGGATTATCAGATTATCGGCACGGTAAAGCATCATTACAGCGATCGGGAGACTGCTGTTAAAATTTTGGAAGGATAAGCGCAATGATTGAAATGACTTTGGCGGAAATTGCCGGACATCTCGGGGGACGTCTCCTGAATGCGGAAAACGGCGGAGAGGGGATCCGGATCTCCCGGGTGGAGACTGATTCCCGCAAGGATGCTTTGGGCAGCCTTTTTGTGTGTCTCAAGGGCGATAACTTTGACGGCCATGATTTTGCGAAGGCCGCCTGCGACAAGGGTGCTCTGGCGCTCATTACGGATCGCGAGCTTCCGGTGCCGGTTCCCCAGATCATCGTGCCTGATACCCTGAGGGGGCTGGGGCTTATCGGACAGCTTAATCGCCGGAAAAGCCGGGCCCGGGTGGTGGCGGTAACCGGCACCTGCGGCAAGACCACAGTAAAGGAAATGACTGCCGCCATTCTCTCCCGCATGGGAAATACCATTGCCACCCAGGGGAATTTTAATAATTCCGTGGGGGTGCCGCTTACCTTGCTGACTATAGATGCCGCTACCGACTATGCCGTTATTGAGCTGGGCGCTTCCCACCCCGGGGATATCGCCTGGACAGTGGAGTTTGCCGAACCGGAGGCCGCCCTTATTAACAATGTGGGCGGAGCTCACCTTCTGGGCTTCGGGGGCTTTGAAGGAGTTTACCGGGCCAAAAGCGAAATTCTGGATTATGTGTTTGCCGGAAGAAAACCTGCCGGAAAAGGCGCCGTCAATGCCGATAATGAGTTTTATTCCCGCTGGCGGCAGGACTATGCCGGCCGGGATTTAAGCTCCTTCGGGGTGAATAATCCCGAGGCGGATGTCCGAGCTCTTGACATCCGAAGCCTTGATAACGGCGCTTTTGCCTTCCGTTTGGTGACTCCGGCGGGAGAAGGGGAGATAAAGCTCAGCCTTCCGGGACGTCATAATGTTTCCAATGCATTGGCCGCTGCCACTCTGGCCGGTTTTGCCGGAGCGGGGCTTTCTGACATCATTGCCGGGCTGGAGGCTCAGAAGCCGGTTCCGGGACGCCTTTTTGTGGAAAAGCTGGGCTCCCTGACCCTGATTGACGATTCCTATAACGCCTCCTTTAATGCGGTAGAGGCCTCTCTTGATACCATCTCGCTTCTTCCGGGGCATCGGGTGTTCGTCTTCGGGGACATGGGGGAACTGGGCGATGATGCTCCGGATCTTCATACCAGGATAGGAGAGTATGCCCGGGGACGCGTCGACGAATTCTGGAGCATCGGGGAACTTGCCGCTCTGAGCGCCCGGGCTTTCGGGGGCAGAGCCTTCAGCTCCCGGGATGAGCTTTTGGAGGCGGTGCGGGATCTCGTGAACCGCGTGCCGGATCTTACCATTACCGCCAAGGGATCCCATTCCATGAAAATGGGAGAAGTGGCAGAACTTATTCGCAGTATGAAATCATAAGAAAAGGCCCGAGTAATGACTGGCCTGATATGAAGGCCGGACAACAAAGGCCTGAGAACCCTTCCCGCTGAAACAGGAGAGAAAATTTAAAAATGCTGGTGATATTATCCGACTGGCTGAGCCAGTATCTGTCTTTCTTCCGCGTTGTGGATTACCTGTCCTTCCGGGCGGTGTTTTCCATGATTACGGCTCTGGCTCTGTCCCTGGCCATCGGTCCCTTCATGATCAGAAAGCTGCAGATTCTGCATTTCGGTCAGGTGGTGCGCACCGACGGGCCGGAGTCCCATCTTTCCAAAAATGGCACTCCTACCATGGGCGGCATTATGATAAACGGCGTTATTCTGGTGACGGCGCTTTTGTGGTGCCGTCTGGATAACTGGGCCGTGTGGATAGTGCTGTTCGGGCTTTTAAGTCATGCCGCCATCGGTTTTGCGGATGACTATCTCAAGGTGGTCAGAAAAAGCCCGGACGGACTCATTCCCCGCTGGAAGTATTTCTGGCAGTCGGTGGCTGCTCTGGTTATCGGCATTACCCTCTACTGCATTGCCAAAACCCCCAACGAAACCACCATTGTGTTTCCCTTCTTCAAGGAATGGTCCTTCGATCTGGGCTGGCTTTTTATTCCCTTTGTTTATTTTGTGATTGTGGGTTCCTCCAACGCCGTGAACCTTACCGACGGTCTGGACGGCCTGGCCATTGTCTGCGCGGTGATGGTGGCTGCCGGCCTGGGCGTTGTTACCTGGCTTACCAGCAATGCCACCTATGCGGATTACCTTTATATCCCCTATCTCCCCGGGGTTTCCGAGGTGGTGATTATCTGCACCACTCTGGCGGGAGCCGGGCTGGGTTTTCTCTGGTTCAACACCTATCCGGCCCAGATGTTTATGGGGGATGTGGGCTCCCTGGCTCTGGGGGCGGTTCTGGGCGTCATTGCGGTGGTGATCCGGGAGGAAATACTTCTGGCCATTATGGGCGGCATCTTTGTGCTGGAGGCTCTCAGCGTTATTCTCCAGGTGGGATCCTATAAACTCAGGCACGGCAAGCGCATTTTCCGGATGGCCCCGATTCACCATCATTTTGAAAAGGGCGGCTGGCCGGAACCCCGCGTTATTGTCAGATTCTGGATTATCACCCTGATGCTGGTGATTCTCGGTCTCATTACTCTTAAGCTCCGTTAATTTCCGAGGCATTTATATGACAGTCATGACAGGCAAAACAGCAGTGATAGGTCTTGGAAAAAGCGGCCTTTCCACAGTAAATTTTCTGTTAAAGAACGGCGTTGTTCCCGATGTCTACGATACCCGGGAGCATCCGGCCGGAGAGGACAAGCTCCCGCAAGGCTGCCGGCTTATTAAGGGTGAACTCTCAGGAGAGCTCCTTTCCGGATATGACGAGCTTATTGCGGGGCCGGGGCTTTCTCTCGCGCTGCCGGCTCTGAGAGAAGCCGCCTCCCGGGGGACGCGCATCATTGGCGATATCGAGCTTTTTGCCAGGTACTGCAAGGCTCCCACGGTGGGTGTCACCGGATCCAACGGCAAAAGCACCGTGGTAACTCTGACGGCCCTGATGGCCGAGGCGCAGGGACTTAACTGCGGTCTCGGGGGCAATATCGGCACCCCGGCTCTGGATGTGCTCGCGGAGGATCGGGACTGCTATGTGCTGGAGCTTTCCAGCTTTGAGCTGGAGACCACCTCCTCTCTGAAGCTGGCCGGAGCCGTTATTCTTAATTTGAGCGAGGATCATCTGGATCGCTATGAGGGCAAAATGGAGCTCTATCTTGCGGCCAAGCAAAGGATTTTCGCCCATGCTGATAAAATAATTGTAAACCGCGAGGATCCCGCCACCGTGCCTCCGGACGGGCATTATTTTGCTTCCTTCGGCGGCGATGAAGCCTCTTACGGCATTACTGTGAAGGACGGCGCGGAATGGCTGTCCTGCGCCGGGGAACCGGTAATGCCGGTTTCCGCCCTTAAAATATGCGGCCGTCATAATCAGATGAATGCTCTTGCGGCCATGGCTCTGGCTGATACTCTGGGCATTTCCCGGGAGGCTCAGATAAAGACGCTGTCATCCTTTGCCGGTCTCCCCCACCGGTGCCGTCTGGTGCGGGAGCGGAACGGGGTGCGGTGGTACAATGATTCCAAGGCCACCAATGTGGGATCCACCCTGGCCGCAGTTGCCGGACTTAAATCCGGACTCCGGGGCCGCATTGTTCTTTTGGCGGGCGGTCTCGGCAAGGGGCAGGATTTCACCCCGGTGAAGAATCTCCTGGGACACGAGGTCGCCCTTATGCTCTGCTTCGGCCGGGACGGCGCTATGCTGAAGGCGCTGGGGCCGGAAACCGAGCTCTTTGACACCATGGCGGAGGCAGTGGCCTACGCAGATAAGCATACCCGGCCGGGAGACATTGTGCTTCTGGCTCCCGCCTGCGCCAGCTTTGATCAGTTCAAGGGCTTTGAAGACCGGGGAGATCAGTTTGCGGCCATGGTGGAGAGCCTGGCATGAGTTTTTTTGAGGCGTTTACCGGCCGGGAAAATGAGGAATATGATCCCCGGGGCCCGCTGTTTGACAGATCCCTGGTGGTGCTGGTTTTTCTGCTGCTGTCCCTGTGTCTCGTGATGGTTTACGGGGCGTCGATCTATATTGGCGACCTGAAAATGAATGATCCGGGGTTTTTTATCAAAAAGCAGCTGGCCTTCATTGCCGCGGGGCTTCTGGCGGCTGCCGGAATCATGCTTATTCCCGTTAATTTCTGGTACCGATCCGGCCGGCTGTATCTGCCTCTCCTGGCCCTCGTTCTCTGCGGGCTGCCTCTTCTGGTGGGATCATCAGTGAAGGGCGCCAGCCGCTGGATTAATCTGGGGCTTTTTAATTTTCAGCCGTCAGAGCTGGTGAAGCTGGTATGGATTATTTTTGTGGCCGGGTATATTCAGCGGCATCATGAAGCCATCAGCAAGGTGAAGGTATTTATCTTTCCCTTTCTGTTTTTTATCCCCTTTGCCACCCTGCTTTATCTGCAGCGGGATTTCGGATCCATTGTGGTGCTTCTGGGGATAACCTTCGGCATGCTGTTTGTGGCCGGGGGCGGCCTTGCGGTGGTGATTGTTTCCAGCTTTGCGGCGGGGCTGTTTCTTCTGGCGGCAATAATCACCAATCCTTACCGCATCGGGCGCATTGTGAGCTATATGGATCCCTGGAAGGATGCGGAAAACACCGGTTACCAGCTTACCATGGGACTCATGGCCTACGGCCGGGGCGGGGCCGAAGGACAGGGCATCGGAAACAGCGTTATTAAAATGAATTACATTCCCGAGCCCCACACGGACTTCATTATGGCTATCTGGGGTGAGGATGCCGGATTTGCGGGGGTTTCCCTGGTAATTCTGCTGGAGTTTCTGCTGATTGCCAAAATCTGCATGCTGGGCTTTACCGCCATGCGCAGCAAAAAGATGCGCGATTACATGCAGGGCTTTTTTGCTTTCGGCGTTGGGCTGTGGTTTACCGGACAGACCTTCATCAATGTGGGGGTGTCCTCCGGCCTTCTCCCCACCAAGGGGCTGACGCTGCCCTTTATCAGCTACGGCGGTTCCAGTCTTATCTGCATGCTGATGACCATGGCAGTGGTAATTCGCATCAGCTATGAAAGAAGAAAGCTTTACTTTAAGCTGCAGGATCTGGAAATACGCACGGAAAGGGGCATCAGAAAATCCCTGACCCGCTACGGGGGCGGATCCGGCCGGAAGAAGGCCCGGAAGGAGGATGCGCCTCAGGAGGGCGTTTCGGATGGCGGGACTTCGGACACTGTGGTGGTAAATATTCCGGAGAGGGATACTGCGAAGGACGGATCTCTCTCATAATCTGATAACAGGATAAACCCGGATTAAAGAGTTAACATTCAGGCAGGAAAGAGCGCATATGAAGAAAATCTTAATAATGGCCGGCGGCACCGGAGGGCATGTGTTTCCGGGACTGGCCGTGGCTGACGAGCTTTCAAAGGGCGAGGATCCCTGGGAGGTGCTCTGGCTGGGCACCCGGGAGCGCATGGAGGCGGATCTGGTGCCCCGGCACGGCTATCCCATAGAATTCATTAAGGTTCAGGGCATTCGCCGCAACGGTTTTATGAGAAAGCTGCTTTCCCCCTTTATGATTCTCCGGGCGGTGGCCGAAGCCTTCAGCCTCATCAGAAAATTCCGGCCGGACGTGGTTCTGGGCATGGGGGGCTACGCCTCCGGCCCCGGGGGGCTTGCTGCCAGATTGCTGGGAATCCCTCTGGTGCTGCATGAGCAGAATGCCGCTCCGGGAATGACGAACCGGATGCTTTCTCATATTGCCGGCAAGGTGCTTTTGGGTTTTCCCGGGGCTATCAATAAGAAGGGCGCCGAGTTTGTGGGGAATCCGGTACGGAAAGCCATCAAGGATCTTCATGACGAGCTTCCCAAAGATTTTTCCGGTGAAAAGCTTCAGGTTCTGGTGGTAGGCGGCAGTCTCGGCGCTCAGGCTCTTAATGAAAGGGTGCCCGGAGCCGTTAAAAAGGCTCTGGATGCCGGCGCGAAAATAGAAATTTTTCATCAGACCGGCAAGGGGAACTCGGCGGGAGTCCGGGATCTCTACGCTTCTCTGGGGGTTCCGGAGACGGTATATCAGGTTTCTGATTTTATCGATGACATGGCAGCGGCCTATCGCAGTCATCACCTTATTGTCTGCCGGGCCGGAGCTCTGACCGCGGCGGAAATCGGCGCCTCCGGCATGCCGGCGATTTTTGTGCCCCTCCCCACGGCGGTGGACGATCATCAGACCAAAAATGCCCGGAGCTTTTCCGATAACGGCGCCGGAATTACCATGCCGCAGCCGGAGCTTACGGAAGAGAGCCTGTCAAAATATTTTCTGGATTTCGCAGAGCACCGGGAGAAGCTCGCGGCCATCAGCGAAAAGGCCCAGTCTCAGACCAGGCTTGATGCGGCCGCGGAAATTGCCGCAATTTGCAGATCTTCAGCCAAATAAGGAGCGTTCCTGATGATTCACGAAAACAATGACATGTTTACCGGCGTTCCGGTGATGCATAAGGTAAAGAGGATTCATTTCGTCGGCATCGGCGGCGCCGGCATGAACGGCATTGCCGAGGTGCTTAAGAATGAGGGCTATGACGTTACCGGATCGGATATTGCGGAGTCCCGCAACACCGAGCATCTGCGGAGCTTAGGCATCGGGGTCTTTATCGGCCACCGGGCGGAGCAGGTTCAGGGCGCCAGCGTTATTGTCATTTCCAGCGCCATTCACCGGGACAATCCGGAATGGCAGGAAGCCATCAGGCTTCACATCCCCATTGTCAGAAGAGCGGAAATGCTGGGCGAGCTTATGCGCTTCAGGTTTGGCATCGCCGTGGCCGGCACCCATGGCAAAACCACCACCACCAGTCTGATCTCCTCCATCTATGCCGAGGCCGGCAGAGATCCCACCTTCGTTATCGGGGGACTTCTTAACAGCGCCGGGGTAAACGCCCGGCTGGGAAAGAGCCGCTATCTTATCGCCGAAGCCGATGAATCAGATGCGTCATTTCTGCACCTCCAGCCCATGATCTCGGTAGTTACCAATCTGGATCATGATCATATGGATACCTACGGCGGCGATTACAGCCGGCTCAAGGACACCTTTGTGGAATTCCTGCACAATCTGCCCTTTTACGGCGTGGCAGTGGTCTGCATTGACAACGATGACATTCGGGACATTCTCCCCCGCATCGGCCGTACGGTGATTACCTACGGCACCAGCGCCGATGCGGATATCCGGGTTACGGATTTTGTTCAGGAAAAGGCTCATTCCGAATTTACCGTGCACAGAAAGGGCCGGGAGCCGCTTCGGGTTAAGCTCACCGTTCCCGGCATTCACATGGCTCTTAATGCGGCGGCGGCCATCGGGGTGGCCACCGAGGATGATATTCCGGATGAGGCCATTCTGACCGCTCTGGGCAGCTTCCAGGGAGTCGGCCGGCGCTTTGAGCAGTACGGCGAATTTGAAACCGGCCGCGGCAAGGCTCTTCTGGTGGATGATTACGGTCATCATCCCAATGAGGTGCGGGCCACTATCAATGCCGTGCGCGCGGGATGGCCGGATCGCCGCCTCTTGATGATTTTTCAGCCCCATCGCTATACCCGCACCAGAGATTGCTTCGAGGATTTTGTCGAGGTGCTGGGACTTACCGACGAGCTTATTCTCATGGATGTCTATCCGGCCGGAGAAGCGCCCATTGTGGGAGCCGACGGCAGAACCCTCTGCCGTTCTATCAGACTCCGGGGCCAGGTGGAGCCTTATTTCGCCTCCCGTCCGGAGCTGGTGCCGGGAATTCTGGCGGACATAGTCAGGGACGGGGACATCGTGCTTACCCAGGGAGCCGGCAATGTGGGCAAGCTGGCCAAACTGCTCTCTGACATGAAGCTCGACATTGTCAGAATGAAGGAGCGGTAACAGTGGCAGGTTATCGGGTCAGGGCCGAAGAGGCTGATCCCGGGAGCCGCACCCGGGGACAGGTGATATTCAGCATTCTCTTTCTGCTTCTGGTGGTGTTTTGCGATGTGCTTCTGGGGCGGATGCTGTACGATTCCATGACCGATGTTGACGCCATTCAGGTGAAGCAGCTCAAGGTGGAAGGCGGACTGCACTATCTTTCGGAAAAGAAGGTTGCCGATTATTTTCTCAGCAATTACGACAATCTTAACCTTCTGACCATGGATCTTTCCAAGGTGCGGCGCTATCTTCTGAAAATGCCCTGGGCCCGCACGGTGACCGTCAAAAAACGGCTGCCGGACATTCTTTATGTTTATCTTACCGAGTACCGTCCGGCTGCTTATTTTAACAACGGCATTCTTACCGGAGACTGGAAGGTTATCTATCCGGATCTTTCCGATTTCCGGGAACCCCTGGCCCATCTTTACGGCCGGGAAAATCAGGCGGAAAAGATCTTTAACCGTTATCTGGCCTTCCGGGATTTTCTGAAAGAGCGAAGCAATGCCGTGGTGGAAAGCGTGGAGCTTACTCCTGACTTTATGTGGGAGATCCGGCTTCAGTCCGGACTCATCCTGTATCTGGGACGGGATCTGGATACCTTTGCTTCAGGCCGCGAGGAACGGGAGGACTCCGATTCCTCCGATGCGCTTCTTACGCGGCTCAGAACTTTTGCTGAACTTAATAACCGCATTCCGGAGCTTATGGATAAAGCCGAATATGTTGACCTGAGATATGAAACCGGGGCTGCTGTAAAATGGCGCCAGGAGGTTTCGGAGGCCGAGGAGAAAAAATGACAGAAAAATCAGGAAACGCCGCTGAAAATAATATTGACTATGTAGTAGCCCTGGATGTGGGAACTTCCGTTATCCGGGTTGCCGGGGCTCTGGTATCCGATGACAACGACATCAGAGTGATCGGCTATAAAACCGTGGCGTCCAGCGGGATAGGGGGATCCGGAATATCCAGTCTGGATAAGCTCCGGGATGACATTTCCCAGGCCTATTCCGCGGTGGATACTCAGGTTCATGGCGGCATCATGCAGAAATATTCGGATATCGATTTTGACAATCCCCGGATTATGGTGTCGGTGCCGGGATATTTCTCCGCCTCGAAAAATGTGGACGGCACCACCCCGCTGCATCATCAAAGGGTAACTACCGTGCAGATGGCCGAGGCTACTCAGAATGCCGCTTCGGTCAGCATCGACGGCTATGATCTGGTGGGCTATGCGGTAAATCAGTATCAGGTGGATTCCAATGAAAGAGTGGTGGATCCCCGGGGCATGGTGGGAGGACAGCTTAAGGTGTTCATTCATGCCTTTTATGCCAAGAAGGATTTTCTGGACAATATCCGCTACGCATTAACTCCCATCAGAAGCAAGTATGCGCCGGATTTTATGTTCAGCGGCTATGCCACGGCCCGGGGGCTTGTTATCGGGCCGGAAAAGGATATCGGAGTCTGCGTCATTGATATCGGCGGCAGCACGGCGGATATCACCATTTATGACCGGGGCAACCTTATCTTCACAAATTTCTGCCGTTTCGGGGCCGGCATGGTTACCCGCGATATCGCCGTGATGAACGGCATTTCGGAGCGTCAGGCGGAGCAGCTTAAGCTGCGCTGCGGTCTCGCGGATCCCGACATGGCTGATGTCCGGGAGGAAATCAAGGTGGAGCGGAACGGTCTCGGAGATGACATCACGCTGCAGCCCCGGGCTCTGGCTGAAGCCATTGAGGCCAGATATCATAACATTTTCCAGAACGTGCTCATGTCCATGAAGGGAGTGGATCCCTCCTGTGATCTGGGATCCGGGGTGGTGCTGGCCGGGGGCGGTTCGTCCATCCGCGGCATTGAAAAATGCTTCCGGAAGTACCTGGAAAGCAATGGCATCAGCAATATCCGTTCTGTCAGGAAGGCGGCATTCCGGGAAACCGATGTGCCTCCGGCCGAGCATGAAGGGACTCTGAAATGCTCGGATCTCAAGGAAAAGATGAATCCGGTGGCGGATGCAGTGCTTGTCGGGCTTCTGAAGCTCAGCAATGACATGGAGAAAACCCTGGATCAGGCCCCGAAAAGAGGTCTGGCCCGTTTTGTGTCAAAGATCTGGGACTGGTTTAACAAATCCATGTAAACCCGGATCCGGATACTGCTGCGGCAATATGCCGGAGGCTGCCCGGCTCCGGAGCTTTCGGGGCTCCCCGGCGGCTTTTTGCGGCGGTCAGGCGGCGTAAGGTTGTATAGTGGCAAAAAATCCAAATATCGTTATACTTATCACTGTATTGGATCCTGAATCCTGATAAATTCTTTAATTCAATTCAATGGCAGAGAGCTTCCTGCCTGCATACGGGCTGCCGGGGAAACCGGCATAGGAGAAAGAACAGCAATGAGCGAAATAATCAATGTTGCCGAAGATGCGGCACAGGGAATGGGGGCCGGCCTTCCCGCTGATAACGGCAAGGTAAACATAAAGGTCATCGGTATTGGCGGCGGCGGCAACAATACCATACAGTACATGATCGAAGAAAAGGTCAAGAACGTAGAGTTCATTGCGGTAAACACGGATTTGCAGGCGCTCAATCAGAATCTTTCTGAAAAAAGAATTCAGATCGGCGTGAATACCACCCGCGGTCTGGGCTCCGGTTCCAAGCCGGAGGTGGGCAAGGCTGCCGCCGAGGAGAGCCGCGAGGATCTCAAGCAGCAGATCGGCCCGGTGGATATTGCCTTTATTACTGCGGGCATGGGCGGCGGTACCGGTACCGGCGCTTCCCCGGTGGTGGCTCAGATTGTCAAGAAGGAGCTGGGCGCTCTCACCGTGGCCATTGTGACCAAGCCTTATTCCTTTGAGGGCCCCAAGCAGATGCAGAAGGCCATTGAAGGCATCAAGAAGCTTAAGGAGGAGGTTGACGCGCTCATTGTCATCCCTAATGATAAGCTGCTTAAGTATCTTCCCAAGGACATCACCCTCATCGGCGCCTTTGCCGAGTGCAACAAGGTGCTGAAGCAGGCGGTAACCGGCATCTCCGATCTTATTGAACGCGCCGGCTACATCAATCTCGACTTCAATGACATTCGCACTGTTCTTACCATGTCCGGCACTGCGGTTATCGGCATGGGCAGCGGTTCCGGAAAGACCGCGGTAGAGGACGCCATTCAGGATGCCATCAAGAATCCGCTTCTGGAAGATGTTTCCAACTGCTCCGTTAAGGGTGTTCTGGTTAACATTACCGTTTCCAAGGACTTCCCGCTTTCCATGTACGGAGAGCTGGGCGAAAAGGTGGATCGCTTTGCCAGAAACGAAGATGCCAATACCAAGTACGGTGTGGTTATCGATGAGAACAAGAAGAAGGACGAGGTCGGGGTTACCGTGGTTCTTACCGGCATTACCGGAGAGCCCGGAGCCAGACCTGTTCAGAAGGAGCCCGAGCCTATGAAGGAGCCGGAGTCCATGTTTGACACCGATGATGCCGGAGATGGCGGCTTCTTTTCTATCAAGCCCAGCGAAGAGAAGAACAGCGAGCCCGAGTCAGCTCCCAGTGTCAAGCAGAGTCAGTTCGAGGATGATTTCGCGCTGCCGGAGTTTTTAAGAAAGCGCGCCAAGAATGACTGATTGTTGTTCTGAAGAATGAATCAGAGAGGCAGGCTTTAAAAGGTCTGCCTTTTTTGTTTTCTGCCGCAGCGGTTTCGCCGTGCTTAAGAAAGGGCCGGGAGATCTGATGTCGTCGGCCTCCCATCGCCATTAATTCTGGCAGGAACAGCAGATGCGCGAACAGAAAAAAACAGGGATCCGCAGCATCATAATTAAGGCGGAAGACGCCTTTGGCGCTTCCTGTTAATGATTAAAGGGGCGCTGCCCCTTTACCCCGAAAAGTCCCCGTGTTACCTGATATTCAGCGCCGGGCGCTTCTTAAGGCCGAAAAACAGGGGATGACCTAATGACGGGGAGTTCGGGCCGGGGCCACGCTGAAAAAGCGCGGTGCCTTTTGTTTGCTCTTTCCTTCCCGGGCGGAGACCTTTCGTGCGAGTTCGCGGACGGAATGAGGCGCGGAAAGAGGGCTGCGGCGCGGAATGATGCGTGGCTGGAGGTATGGAAGGAGGTATGGAAGGAGGTATGGAAGACCGTGTTCCTGCCGGAGACTTTTTCAATAGAGGTTCGGTAACGGGCCGCGCAATAACGGGGCAATAATGCGGGGAATGCGGCAAAAATGAGAATAGCGGGAAATTTTGCGGTTTGGCAAATTGAAATTGTTTTCGGAAAAAGATCTGGAAAGATCGGGAGGATAATGCCGGAAAAATAATCCCCTGAAGTCATCATTCATCATCTTCTAATAATCCTGCTCCGGCCCCGAAAACGAACCCTGGTTATTTGCCGGGAAAAACGCGAGAAAACCTTTCCGTACGGGAATATCGCCGGGTATGGCAAATCAAGGCCTTATGAGATAAGGGCTGGAGCCGCTCCCGGCGTTTTTATGGTAACGTTTCAGGCTTAAGCGCCGGCGCGGCAAATGCCGGCAGAAAATATTGACTGAAGTCTCATTTTTCTTGATTTTTTTTTATTTTTTTACCAATAATTCCGGTCACCTGTGTGAAAAATTTCCGGGTGTGTCACTCTTGAAAGCGATTTTTTGAAAATTTATTAATTTTTGGAACATTTTTGTGGATCATTTGTCACACTTAGTGTGATATAATGATCACAGCTTTATGAATATAAGGTGTAACGGAAACTATGATTATAAGACAGCGTACTATAAAGAAAGCCGTAAGCGCCTCAGGCATTGGTCTTCATTCCGGCCGCAAGGTCAGCGTGAGATTCAGACCCGCCCCGGCGAATACCGGCATAATCTACACCAGAGTGGACATTGAACCGAACGTTGTATTCAAAGCATCTGCTGACATGGTTAGAGACACGGAATTGTGTACGGCACTGGTGAACGATGCAGGAGACAGAGTATCCACCATTGAGCATTTGTCTGCCGCTCTGTCGTCCATGGGCATTGATAATCTTTATGTGGATGTCGATGCTCCGGAGCTTCCGGTTATGGACGGATCCGCTCAGCCGTTTATTTATCTTCTGGAAAGCGCCGGAATCGAGGTGCTTCAGGAGCCGAAGCAGTTTTTAAAGATTCTTAAGACCGTCAGAGTCGAGCTTGATGACAAGTGGGCCGAGCTTAAGCCCCGGAAGAGCGGTTTTAAGCTTGATTTGCAGATTGATTTCAACCATCCGGCCATGGATCGCTCCCTGCAGCGCTATGTCATGGACTTCACCGGAGAGAACTTTTTCCGGGATGTCAGCCGGGCCCGCACCTTCTGCTTCATGAGAGATGTGGAGTTTATGCATGCTCATAATCTGGCTCTTGGCGGCAGTCTGGACAATGCAGTGGTTCTGGATGACTACAAGGTGATGAATCCCGAGGGACTGCGTTATCCCGATGAGTTTGTAAAGCACAAGATGCTGGATGCCATCGGAGATCTCTATATGAATGTCAGAAGCATTCAGGGCGAGTTCAAGGCCTACAAGACCGGCCATCATCTGAACAATATGCTGCTCCGGGCTCTTCTGGCCGATGAGACTGCCTACAGAATCGTTACTGTGGATGACGGCGTGCAGTCTTCTGAAAAGGTGCGGTTTATCCGGGAAAACGAGCGTCCTTACGGCGTGGTTTTTGCCTGAGACTCAGGTAACTGAAATACTTCAAAAAGGGGGAGCTCGGCTCCCTTTTTTTACGCCCTCCCGGTAATTTTAAGCAGACGGAGTTAGTGCATGACCGACCTGACCGATTGCTCCCTGAGATCCGTTCCGGCAATAAATGACGGCTGGATGCAGGGAGCCAGAATAGCAAGAAGCTCGCATTTCAATGAGAGACCCGCCGGGGAAATCAGTCTTCTGGTGATTCATAATATTTCCCTCCCTCCCGGAAAATTCGGAGGCGGCTATGTGGAACGGTTTTTTGCCGGCGATCTCCCGGTGGCCGATGATCCTTATTTTGAGACGATTAAGGATTTAGAGGTGAGCTCGCACTTTTTTATCACGAGACAGGGGGAAGCCGTGCAGTTTGTTTCCTGTCTTAAGCGGGCCTGGCATGCCGGGAAATCTTCCTTTGCGGGCCGGAGCGCCTGCAATGACTTTTCTGTAGGGATAGAGCTGGAGGGCACCGATATCCTGCCCTATACTGATATGCAGTACCGCACCCTGAGCTTTCTGACTCTGGCTCTTATGAAGGCTTATCCTGACATTACCACCTCCCGCATTACCGGTCATCAGGATATCGCTCCGGGCCGGAAGACCGATCCGGGGCCGGCCTTTGACTGGCAGCGCTTCAAAAATGATCTGGAAACGCTCCGGAATCTCTGAGTCCTTTATTCCCGCTCCCGGCGTTTCGTCCTGAGGCCCGGGAATTTTGCAGAAATACGCCACGTATTCATGACTTCATTCGCTCCTTGTGGCTATAATCATAGGATACGAGGGGCGATCCCTTTCCATGCTTACTTTCTATAAGGAGTTTACAGTGTTAGATTCTTATCATGCCCAGGCAGAGGAACGCTGCCGCCTTGGTGTGGTTCCAAAGCCGCTGTCCGAGACTGATGTCAAAGAACTTGTTTCATTGCTGGAGAACCCGCCTCAGGGCTCGGAGCAGGAGCTTATTGATCTTCTGGAGAACAGGATCCCTCCCGGAGTGGACGAGGCTGCCAAGGTGAAGGCGGACTTTTTAAATGCTGTGGCCCGCGGAAAGGTGTCAAGTCCGCTTATTACCAAGACCAGAGCGGTGGAGCTTCTGGGCACCATGCAGGGCGGCTATAACGTCTCCTGTCTTATTGATCTTCTGGAAGACCCTGACCTGGGCAGCGCTGCCGCCACGGCTCTTTCCCATACCATTTTGATTTTTGATGCCTTTGACAAAGTGGCTGCTCTGGCTGACAAAGGCTCTGCCAATGCTGCGGCGGTTATTAAATCCTGGGCCGAGGGCGAGTGGTTTACCTCCCGGCCGAAGCTTCAGGATAAGATCACCCTCACGGTATTCAAGGTGCCCGGAGAAACCAACACCGATGATCTTTCCCCGGCCCCGGATGCCTGGAGCAGACCGGATATTCCGCTCCATGCTCTGGCCATGCTTAAAAACGAAAGACCCGGCATTGCTCCGGACGAGCCCGGAGTCAGAGGCCCGGTGTCCGCCATTGAGGATCTGCGCCGGAAGGGCTTCCCCCTGGTTTATGTGGGGGATGTGGTAGGCACCGGTTCTTCCCGGAAGAGCGCCACCAACAGCGTGCTCTGGTTTATGGGCGAGGATATTCCCCATGTTCCCAACAAGAAGGCCGGCGGCTTTGTCTTCGGGGGCAAGATCGCTCCGATTTTTTACAATACCATGGAGGATGCCGGAGCGCTTCCGGTGGAATTTGATGTTTCCGGTCTCGGCATGGGAGATGTCATTGACGTTTATCCCTATGAAGGAAAGGTGCGGAAGCATGACGACGGCGCGGAAATAGCTTCCTTCCGGCTCAAGACGGAGGTGCTTCTTGACGAGGTGCGCGCCGGAGGCCGCATTCCCCTGATTATCGGAAGAAGCCTCACGGCAAAGGCGCGGAAATACCTCTCTCTCCCGGAAAGCGATCTTTTTGTGAAGCCGCCGATGGCTCCGGATACCGGCAAAGGATATACCCTGGCTCAGAAGATCGTGGGACGGGCCTGCGGCGTTCCCGGAGTGCGTCCCGGCACCTACTGCGAGCCTCATATGACCACGGTTGGCTCTCAGGATACCACCGGCCCCATGACCCGGGACGAGCTTAAGGATCTGGCCTGTCTCAAATTCAGCGCGGATCTGGTGATGCAGTCCTTCTGTCATACCGCGGCCTATCCCAAGCCGGTGGATGTGAAGACTCACGAAACCCTGCCGAAGTTTATCACCTCCCGGGGCGGCATTGCTCTGGAGCCGGGGGACGGCGTTATTCACAGCTGGCTGAACCGCATGGTGCTTCCTGATACCGTGGGCACCGGCGGCGATTCCCACACCCGTTTCCCCATGGGCATTTCCTTCCCAGCCGGTTCCGGTCTTGTGGCCTTTGCCGCCGCCACCGGCGTGATGCCGCTGGATATGCCGGAATCAGTGCTGGTGCGTTTCAGCGGCAAAATGGCTCCCGGCATTACCCTGAGAGATCTGGTGCATGCCATTCCTCTGGAAGCCATTAAGCAGGGACTCCTCACGGTGGAAAAGAAGGGCAAGCGCAATGTTTTCTCGGGCCGCATTCTGGAAATCCAGGGACTGGAGCATCTGAGCTGCGAGCAGGCCTTCGAGCTCGCTGATGCCAGCGCTGAAAGATCCGCCGCCGGCTGCACCATTTCCCTTAATGAGGAATCGGTGATTACCTTCCTGAAGTCCAATATCGCTCTTCTGAAATGGATGATGAACGAGGGTTATCAGGATCTGGACGCTCTTTCCCGGCGCATCAAGGCCATGGAGGCCTGGCTGGCCAATCCGGTGCTGCTCAGAGCTGATGCCGATGCCGAATATGCCGCCGTGATCGACATCGACATGTCCGCCATCAAGGAGCCCATTGTCTGCTGTCCTAACGATCCTGACGATGCCAAGGCGCTTTCCGAGGTCTCCGGTCAAAGCATTGATGAAGTGTTTATCGGCTCCTGCATGACCAATATCGGACACTACCGCGCCGCTGCCGAGATCCTGTCCGCTCAGAAGGGTCAGCTCCCGGTGCGGCTCTGGATCGCTCCCCCCACCAAGATGGATCGCGCTGAAATCATTCATGAGGGGCTTTACAGCATTTTTGGCAGAGTGGGCACCCGCTGCGAAATTCCGGGCTGTTCCCTGTGCATGGGCAATCAGGCCCGGGTGCGGGATAATGCCACGGTGATTTCCACCTCCACCAGAAACTTCCCGAACCGTTTGGGCCAGGGAGCCAATGTTTACCTCGGCAGCGCCGAGCTGGCTGCGGTAACCGCAAGACTGGGCCATCTTCCTTCATCTGAGGAGTATTTCCGGGAGGTTGCCGCTCTTAAGGGCAAGGAGGATCGCATTTACTCCTATCTGCATTTTGATGAAATGCCGGAGTATCAGTGACAGTGCTTCATGAATAGCAGGGCTGCATGAATAGCAGTGCTGTCAGGCTGAATAGCCAGACATAAATAAGGGGGGTGTTTTCCCCTGAGGATTAAGGAGGGCTCAGGCTCTCCTTTTTTATGGCTGAGAAGGATCTGCTTCACTGACAGGGACGACAAGGCCGGAAGACCGCAGGGAGGCAGCCTTGGATAATGCGCTTTGCTTTCGGGATCAGTCTGGGGCGCGATCGTTTTCCAGGAACATTTCCGAAATGGCCTGGGTAAGCTCTTCGATTTCGTTTTCGTTTTTCGGAGCAATGAAGATGGTGTCATCACCGGCTATGGTGCCCAGAATGCCTTCGGATTTCCGGATGGAATCCAGCATCCGGGCGATCATCTGAGCGCTGCCCGGGCTGGTATGCATGACTATGAGATGCTTGTTATGGGAGACATCGAACACCAGGGATCTTATGGTTCCCGTCACCGTGGGGATGCCGAACTCCTCCGGAAGGCAGTACACCATTTCCATGCGGGTGTTGCGGGTTCTGACGGCGCCGAACCTTGACAGCATCCGGGATACCTTTGACTGACTGATGTTCTGAAAGCCCTTTTCGGCAAGGGCCTGCGCTATTTCAGCCTGGGATCCGTAGCGTTCCGCCTGCAGGATTTCTCTGAAGGTCTGTTCCAGTGCCTCGTTGTTGTTTGCATCAGTCATGAGCTTGAATTCCGGTGTTGCCGCACAATATGGTCAGTGAATAATTATGCAGCAAAACCGCATAATAATCAAAACACTTTCCGGATAACCGGACATGGCGCGGAGGCGCGGCTTATTCCCGGGAGGAATCCGGAAATCTCCGGAAAACAAGGCCTGGAAAACGGTACGGAAAACAGCGCGGGAAAAATGGGCAAAACCTCGCAAAAACGGCCCCCCGTCAAAGGGCATCTTATAAGTCCGTGCTATAATGCCGGAGAACATTTTATCGCCCGGAAAGCACGAGCGCGAAGTCAGGAGCTCTGATCTTCTGCCCGGGTATTAATTGGCCGGGAGCGGCATAGCTTCGCCGTTTGTTACGGTTCGACCTGAGAGGCGGATCCTGCGGCGGAATTCACCCGCTTGCGGAGGATGTCAAGGTTTTCTCCGGTGATTGGGGTAAGATATTCAGAATCTGAAGTTTTAAAGTCGTGTATTGTTAGAGGAATTTGTAATGAAAGTTGCTGTATTAGGTGCTGCCGGCGGTATCGGCCAGCCATTGTCTCTTCTTTTAAAGAATAAGCTGCCTGCCGGTTCAGATTTGGCTTTGTATGACGTGGCTCCGTTTACTCCGGGTGTGGCTGTTGATTTGAGTCATATTCCTTCTGACGTTAACGTGAAGGGCTATACCGGAGACGAGGGTCTGGCAGAAGCTGTCAAGGGCGCCAGCGTAGTGGTTATTCCGGCCGGTGTTGCCAGAAAGCCGGGCATGGACAGAAGCGATCTTTTCAAAATCAATGCCGGCATTGTGAAGTCTCTGGTAGAGGCTGTGGCTAAGAATGCTCCCGAGGCCTGCATCGCCATTATTACCAATCCTGTTAACACCATGGTGCCGCTGGCTGCCGAGGTGCTCAAGAAGGCCGGGATCAAGGATTATGCCAGGAAGCTTTTCGGGGTAACCATGCTGGATACCCTGCGTTCCGAAACCTTCTGGGCTGACGTTACCGGTTACAGCAGAGGCTCTGTCAGAATTCCGGTTATCGGCGGCCATTCCGGCACCACCATTCTGCCGATTTTCTCCCAGGCTCTGGGCTATGATTCCGTATCCGCCGAGGATATTGAGAAGCTCACCAAGCGGGTGCAGAACGCCGGAACCGAGGTTGTGGAAGCCAAGGCCGGAGCCGGTTCCGCCACTCTTTCCATGGCTGCTGCCGGCGCTCGTTTTGCTCTGGCCATTGTGGCCGGTCTTCAGGGTGTTCCCGGAGTGGTGGAGAGCGCTTACGTGGCTGATGAACAGGGTGAGTATGCTCCGTTCTTCGCCCGTCAGGTGCTTCTGGGCCAGAACGGCGTGGCAGGCCTGAAGCCGGTGGGCAAGCTTTCTGACTATGAAAAGAAATGCCTTGATGACATGCTCCCGGGCCTGAAGAAGGACATTCAGCTGGGCGTCGATTTTGTTAACGGCAATGCCTGATACTGAGCAGGACTGATGACTTAAAGAAAGGGGCCTCCGGCCCCTTTTTCAGTATTAATGGCAGGAAGCAGAAGTTTTGCGGCAGGTATGCAGCAAATCCGCGGTAAATATGTGACCAAGCTATCAAATATCAATTCAGCTATCCGGAAATGATTAATTCGGCCCGGTAATAAATAAATTATTGCTCTTTCGGGACGCTAAGAGGGTACATGGAAAAATTTTTACAGGAGGTGTCTCTGATGAAGTTCAAGAAAGCATTGCTTCTCATGGGCCTTTCCTGTTTTTTGGCGGCGGGAACGGCAGCTGCGGTGGAGGCCTCCGTAAAGGAGGACGATCCCAATGTCCGCAAGGTGGAAGCTTCGGTAAAGGAATTCCGGGATGCCAACGGAGAAACCCCGCTGGTTCATGTGTATACTCCCGAGGAAATTACCGAATGGGTGATTCTGGGCACTGACCTTTACAACCTTAAGGATGTGAATGCGTGTCAGTTTTCTGATGATATTGTGCTTCGGGCCCGGAAGCATGTGGCAGCAGCCTACGACTACCTCTATTCTCATATGCTCCTTACCGGGAGCTGCGTGCCCCGGGATACGGCCATGGGCATTTTTTATCTGGAAAAGGCCGCGGATCTGGCTTATCCCGCCGCGCTCAGGAAGCTGGGTTTCTTCTATGAAACGGGACGTTATGTTGCTCAGGATACGGTAAAGGCGGAGGCATTAATGCGCGAGGCCGCCGAGATGGGCTATGTTCCCGCCAGAATCGACTGGGCCGGGATGCTCTTAAGGGATCTGGGATCGGCGCAGGATATGCCGGAGGCTTGGGTTCTTCTGAAGAAGAGCGTGAAAAGCACTCCCTGGGAGGAAGAATATATCACCCTTTACATTCAGGAGCTGGAGTCCAGAATTCCGGAAAATGTTCTGGCGGAAGCAGCTCGCAAAAGCTTTTATTAGCGCAGGAGAGAAAAGCTGAAGGAACGGAAACGCATAAACCATAACCTTACATTATAATTTTTCCGCTTTCGGCAAATTGGAACGGCCTTCCCCGCATAACAGGGGAGGGCCTTGTTGTTTTGAGCTTTCGTGAAAGTGTATGGCAGAGGCGAAGAATACTGCGGCTTTGCGGAAGTTCCGGGACTGTTCCGGACTCTCCGGGAATGACTAAACCTTATAAAAATATGATATTATGTGCCGCGTCTTCCGGCGGCGTCGCAGGCTTTAACGCGAGACCGGAAGAACTCAGCGTGTTTCAGACGCATTGCGGCTGAGAATCAGGGAAGATTCCGGAGGCATGCCGGATTGCCGGCGCTGTCCTGCGGGACTCCGTCCGTTTTTGTTGAATTTTAAAGAAAATAAACTCCTTCAGGGTAACAGTATGTTTGAAAATCTGTCTCAGCGTTTAACCAGGAGCCTTCGCAATGTCATGGGACAGGGCAGGCTTACAGAAGATAATATCAAGGAAACCTTAAGAGAGGTGCGGCTGGCTCTTCTCGAAGCGGACGTGGCTCTCCCGGTGGTAAAGGACTTCATTGCCGAGGTCAAGACTAAGGCTCTGGGCACTGAGGTCAGTCAGGCTCTCAATCCCGGGCAGGAATTCCTTAAGATTGTCTATGATGAGCTTAAGGAGGTTATGGGTTCTGAAAATGCCGAACTCAGTTTCGCAACGCAGCCTCCCGCAGTAATTCTGATGGCCGGACTTCAGGGCGCCGGCAAAACCACCTCCGCCGCCAAGCTGGCAAAATTCCTGATTGAAAGAAAGAAAAAATCCGTCATGATGGTCTCTGCTGACGTTTACCGTCCAGCAGCCATCGATCAGCTGGAGACCTTGTCCCGGGATGTGGGCGCGGCATTTTTTCCGTCAACGGCTGAAGATAAGCCTCTTGAGATCGTAACAAACGCTCTTGCCGCCGCCAGGAAGCAGTTTGCGGATGTGCTTATCGTTGATACCGCCGGCCGTCTTCATGTGGATGAGGACATGATGGAGGAGATCAAGGCCCTTCATAAGACTCTTAATCCGGTGGAAACCCTGTTTGTTGTTGATGCCATGACCGGACAGGATGCGGCTAATACGGCAGAAGCATTTAATGCCGCTCTCCCGTTAACCGGCGTTATTCTTACCAAGCTGGACGGCGATGCCCGGGGCGGCGCGGCTCTTTCGGTAAGAAAGATCACCGGAAAGCCCATTAAGTTTGCGGGCATGGGAGAAAAGATCGCCGCTCTCGAGCCCTTCTATCCCGAAAGAATGGCCAGCCGGATTCTGGACATGGGCGATGTGCTTTCGCTTGTCGAAGAAATGGAAAGAAAGTTCGACAAGAAAAAGACCGCCGAAATGTCCCAGAAAATGATGGAAGGCAAGGATTTTGACCTGGAGGACTTCAAGAGTCAGATTGCTCAGATGCGCAGCATGGGCGGCATGCTGGGGCTTATGGACAAGCTTCCGGGCATGAACTCCATGCCTGACGAGGTGAAGGATAAGATGGATGACAAAATCATTTACCGCATGGAAGCCATCATTAACTCCATGACCCCGAAGGAGAGACGAGATCCGGACATCATTAAGGGCAGCCGGAAGAAGCGCATTGCCGACGGAGCCGGGGTGGAGGTTGCCGAGGTAACCCGGCTCCTGCACCAGTTTAATGCCATGAAGAAGATGATGCGGAAGCTGAGATCTCAGGGCGGCATCAGAAAGCTTATTAATCTCGCCAGAACCATGGCCGGAAACGGCGGCATGGGCGGTTTCTTCGGCTAAGCAGAGTTTCAGTGATTCTGAAAGGGAGTGTCTCAGGATGCTCCCTTTTTATTTCAGGGCGGAGTTTTAGGAAAAGTCTGAAAAATGGTTTTGCGGCTCCGGGGAGAAAAGTGTTACGGATCGCAAAATCTGCTTGCAAAATCCGTGTTAAAGGTTAAAATTTTGCCGCCTGTCTAATAAGGTAGGGAAGGTGTTTTTTGCCTTTCGGAAATTAATTTTTTAAGTTAATAATAGAGGAACGATATGGTAATCATTCGTTTAAAGCGTGGCGGAGCTAAGAAGCGTCCTTTCTATCACGTTGTTGTTGCAGATTCCCGCCGTGCTCTTTCCGGCAAGACTCTTGAAGATCTCGGCTACTTCAATCCGCTGGTTCTTAAGGGCTCCGACAGTCCTGAGAAGAGACTTGTCATTGACCTGGAGAAGGTTAAGGCATGGCAGGCCAAGGGCGCTCAGCTTTCTGATCGCGTTAAGAAGCTTGTTAAGGACTTAGAGGCTGAGAGCGGCGCTCAGGCCTGATCAGGGACGGGAAGGATTCATGGAAGTGGAAAAGCCTGAAGTTATGGGCAAGTTCGGAGCCGTATACGGGATCCGGGGCTGGCTCAAGGTTTATTCATATACCGGGGATCCGGAAAGTCTTTTTACGTACACCCCCTGGTTTTGTCGCGCTCCGGGGAGTGACTGGCGGGAGATTTCCATAGCGGAATACAAACGCCACGGAGACGGCTTTATTGCGAAGATCGCCGGAATCGATGTTCGCGAGGAAGCGCAACTCTACACGGGAATGGAAATTGGCATCAGAGGAAGTTCGCTTCCGGATCTGCCTGAAGGAGAATACCGCTGGCGGGATCTTAT
>JAEEGF010068758.1_pt1 | contig 37485 bp, 28 predicted proteins | sample 9134171 | NCBI WGS metagenome assembly JAEEGF01 (sample SAMN16246542, study PRJNA631951) | gut metagenome | biome: gut microbiome; feature: rumen; material: AP-attached | host: Bos | place: Iran: Karaj | collected 2018-10 | reverse complement strand
AGAAAATGTATCGTCCCGTATTCATATCAATGCAGTATTACCCTGCAAAGATACTCATTCATTTCAAATCGTCAAAAGTTAAAATCGCTATAAATAACAAATATATAATAAATTACAAAATAAAATCAAAAAATAACGCATCACTAGTAGATATGAATGATAAATGGAAAAGACATTGGTCTTCGTTCAAAAACGAACTGATGTACGAAAAGATGGATCCGGTGACGAAGAAGATGCTCTGGTTCTGCATCAAATTCAAAGAGACAATGTACGAAAGTCCGAAGATGTTCCGAAACGATTACGCCTTCAATATTGATGGGTCGTGGCTCATATTCCCGACGGAATATAGGACAAAGACAGGAAAACCGAAAGCCTTATACTTCCGACACAAAAAGGATATTGTTGAAGAGTTGTGTTATTTTTGCCGCTTCCAACGACTAATTGGGGTGGAGACCCAATGGGAACTCGTCTACCATATGTGCTCTTTCCTTGCAAACACTGTGAAGATGCCTGATGGAGTCTTTGATCCGACACTCGAAAATGTATCCTTATTAAATACGGTTGCCGAAAGAATATTGGTATCGGATTGCCCGAAAGAAACGATGGAAAGACTGAAAGATGACAGAAAATTCTGCATTGCCCCAGAACGGTTGAAGACCATTGACGAAACTACAAAGAGTATTATGAGAAACAAAGGGAAACGGTTCGCCTCGTACTTTGAGATAAGAGAGAAGTATGATGAATCGAAGTCGAAAGCCGAAAACGCTGCAATCTGTGGCGTGAGTGATTCAACAATCGCCCGATTTAGAAGAAACAGAACCCAAATGGAACAACTATGCAGATCCTGCTTCGGATTATAGTAGAGTATTGAAGTATAGTAGAAAGACATAGGTAGAGTATGCTTGAAAGACATAGATGGGTGTGTCATTCAAGCATACTTTTTTTAATACAGGGGTGTGTCATTCAAACATACTGCCTATGTCATTCTACCTAAAGAATAATATTTACATATTATTATTGTGAATATTATTATTCACATTATTATTAATAAGATTAGAACTACAAATAGTAAGTTCATAGTCTCGCTTGGTTCATTGATAAACCATATGAGACTCTCATCTTTATTCTCTACCTTATAGTGTTGGCTTACGCCAATGGCACTCTCTACTTGCTTCGCTACGCTACGCTCCGTAGAGAGTGTTTCAGGGAGGGAGATAGAAACAAGGATTAGGTGCTTTGTTTTCTTCATTTCTTTTTTAGAGAGGGATTGTTTCTTTTCACCCTCTCCTTAAAGAAGGAAGCTCTGTTAGGCGGTCAGAACTCCTTCACTACAGTATTATTTCTTAACAAACACTACCATCCTCCGTTCCTCCTACGAAGTCTCTGAAACATCCATCCTCTGAACTATTAATAGTATAATAACATTCATCCTCTCTTTATAGAACCATCATAGCCTTACAAGAATTCCTCCTTAAATCTCCTTCTCTTAATGGATAGAGGGTCTTCGGATTTATAACAATCCTTCAAAACATTCATTCCCTATTGAGTCGAGACCTAACCCCTATGATGCCAGTTGCCGTTGCCTGTGCCGTTCCTTATACTGTTATATCTTCTTTTTTTTGAAAAAGAATCACTTTTTTGTTCAATCGCATTTTTTTTTGTTATTTTTTCTTGTGAAGGTTCGAGTTGAGAACCCCAATAATTTGTCAAACTTATAATTTATATAACATGGATAGAAAACAAGAAACAAATGCAGACAAACTTTTAGAAAAGAATGGACAACATGCCGAAGATGCCAAATATGATAAAGCATATAGGCATTTGGTTAAAGAAGCCGTATTCAGTATAGCGGGTGAAAACGACGACAGTTTCATCTATAAGATTATCTATAATGATATGGGCGACATTATCAACGAAGTATCCGACGAGGATTTGACAAGATTGGCCGATGTTTGTGCTCATTATATCTATAACACGGATAGGCAAAAAGAATTGAAAAAGATAATGTGTGAGAGGACCAAAAATGAACCTAATTATGAGGGTTGGGATGACTTGGATGATTATGACAAATATGATGAAGGTGCATATTATTGTATCATTGAAATCGAAAAAATAATTAAAAGGTATTATAAGGATTGATAATAATAGCTAAAATGCTTAGTATGAATGCAATGCCTTAAAAAAATACCCGTTAACATTAAGTTTGAATGTAACGTAATAACGTGTATCTCAAAAAGAACAATTATATAAATAGATATGGGAAATTCTAATAACGAATTAACTCTACTAAACACAAGGTGTTGGGTAGATGTTGTTGAGGGTTTAAAGCAAACCTTCAAGGGTTGGGTTCGAGAGGTCGTTGAGGAAGTAATCGACGACAAGATGGTAAGTGCAAATCTCGAAGATAAGAGACTTAACACGGAAGAACTATGTCATAGGTGGTGTATCTCCAAATCAACACTCTCCAATTGGGAACAGCAAGGTATTATAACACCACTACCATTAGGGGGTAGAAGAAAAATCTACTCTATGAAGGACGTGTTGGATGCAGAGTCAGAGGGGTTGGTTAAAATTGCTTGCTGATGAAACTGGTGATTAGGACAAGGAGTAAGGAGGGGACAACCCCTCTTTACACCAAACTTAAAGTTGAAGGGAAAGGTCGATGGATATGCCTGCTGATATCAGTTGATGTCAAGGAATGGGAAGATGCTGCACGATCTGAACGTAAGTTGAGCAACTACCTTAACAAGAAAGGTATCAGTCCGAAGATTGCTCTCATTGAGGAGGCAATCACAGATATGAGAAGGCACCATCGACTAACCAAAGAGAATCTGGACAAGTCTATCAAGGACATTGTTCTTGTCGACAAGAGAGCAGAATTGAAACGTGCAGAGGAATTAGGCAAATATGCAGAGGACAAGAAGAAGCATAACGTCAAGAACTTTGTTGTCGAGCATATACGAAAGATTGAGAGTGGTGAAGTCAGAACCGTAAAGAAAGAGAAGTATGCCGAGGAATCTATCAAGAACTGGAAGCAGTTCAAAAGGGTATTTTTGGACTTTTACAGAATTAGACCATTCGAGTGGGATGATATAAACGAATCGCTTGCCGACAGGTATATCTCTTATTTGGAAGGCATCGGTTATATGAAATACACCATTGACAAACATATCTCTTTATTCAAGACCATTGTGGGTGTAGCAGAACGGCAAGGTCTGCACAACAACCACCTTGCTGCCAGTTATCTTAAAAGTCCCCAAATCAGAGAAGAGGACAAAGCAAAGGAGATATATTTGACAACAGAAGAACTGTCGGCACTCTACGATATGCCATTGGAAGGGTTTGAGGAAGTTGTGAGGGATGTATTCTTGATTGGATGCTTCACGGCAATGAGGTTCTCTGATTACAGTCGGATAAAAAAAGAGAACATTGGAACTACTCATAAGGGGACAGATGTCATACGTATCAAACAAGAGAAGACTGATGGGACTGTGGTTATTCCTATATTGGACAAAAGACTGGAAGCACTGCTGAAGAAGTATGACTACAATGTACCAGAAGTACTCGACCAGAGTCTGAACCGTACAATAAAGGAAATCTGCAAGAGATTATCGGAAACGGTCCCAAGTCTCGGAAAGAAAGAGAGGACAGTACTCACCCTGAAAGAACGTCGTGCAGAAGTTGAGGCACGAAAGAAAGGTGTGGAATTGTTTGAATATGATGAACAAGGTTATCCCATCCGTCCAAGATGGGAACTGGTGGCAAGCCATACGGCAAGACGAAGCTGCATCACCAATATGTATATTACCGAGAAATACAGTGTCCAACAGATGATGAGTGTCAGCGGGCACAAGACTGAAACACAGTTTTACAAATATGTGAAACTATCATTGGATGAATATGCCGACAGTGTGGCAAGTGCTGCTGTGGATGGATTGTTTTAGAAGTGCTCTAAAACACATATGGGGTGTGCCGAAAAGCACACCCCATTTTCATTCCCTTTTTCGAAAAGGTGGCCAAAAGGTGGCCAGAATTGAAACATACATAAAAAAAGAATTCTACATTTCATTCGTTTTGAACTACTTGTAGAATTCTCTTGGTGCCCGGAACAGGACTTGAACCTGCACTCCTTTCGGAACACGCACCTGAAACGTGCGCGTCTACCAATTCCGCCACCCGGGCGACCTTGTCAGCCTCTTACTATCGAGACTCAATCTGTATGTAACTTCGTGCCCAGGACAAGACTTGAACTTGCACCGCCCTACGGCGACTACCCCCTCAAAGTAGCGTGTCTACCAATTCCACCACCTGGGCAAAGGCTTTCTTTTTTCTTTTCAAAAGCGGATGCAAAAGTACTAACTTTTTTTGATATGACAAAAAAAAACTCACTTTTTTTGAAAAATATTACGCAATATATTGTTTATCAATAGTAATTATTTATAACAACAATTCTTTTCATATCATCTGAATGTGGGAATGCACATCTGTTTCTCACCGTTTTTTGATTATTACGATGACAGGAAGCCTTATAAATGCATTTACAAACAAAATAAAATAATAACTATCAGTATATTATAAACATTGCACTCCAGTTGTGGTGATTGGCATCATACAACTGGAGTGCAATGTTATCATCTGGAATAGTGCAGTTTATTCCTCGTCGTCGTATTCTTCCTCTTCTTCATCAGCGGGAGAGTCGGTAAAAGATGCGAGGAACCGTTGGATTTCAGTTCTGGAGTTAGCCAAAGAGTAGCTGAAGGTTTCAGAGGTTCTTTTATCTTTTTTGATGGAGAGGATACGGTCATTCCACTCGCCTACGCTTGATGAGATGGTAAGATGGTGGGTCTGATACTGGTAGTTGAAGTAATACCAGTGGTCATTGGCCACCTGAAGATAAAGTACAAGGTGTGTCTGGTTTCCGCGATTGAACAGTTGCGCCCTGACACGAATGTTGACATGGAGTTGTTTCGAACCCACATTGCACAGCGATGTTGTACCAGATGCCGTATATCCAATGCGAGGAGAATACTGCCAACGGAGTCCTTCGAAGAGGAAAGTATTGTCAAGGAAACCTTCAAGTTTGTCGAACGCACCTGTGCTGAGATAGGTCTGATAGGCCAATTCACCATCGGGGTCTCCCATATGATACAAAAGGGCTCGGTCGAGCAGTTCATTGTCACGGTCAGCCGGGGTAGGACGCAGATCGTCTTCTATCTGTTTGGCCATCTGGTTGAGAATTGACTGGTCGATTGGGAATGTGACACCAAAGATTGTATTCATACTGAAGTTCTCGTGCGACTCAGGATCATAATGGAGTGTGCCGTACGCCTGTACACGGGCTGGCTGTAGAATGGAACCGAATGTGACGGGGCCTTCGCCGTCAATAACACAACTTTCAGTGTTGAGGGTAAGATAATTGTCGATGAATTCAGCGTCGTCGAGCTTCTCTTGTGAAGTGATTGTGTAGGTTCCTGCCGTTTCATCGAAGTGAAGCAGTCCATGACTGCTCATTAAGGAGCTGACCCCGGTTTGACGAAGCAGGAAAGCGGACGAAGGTTGCAGGCCAGGGCTACCCATTGCCACAGCGGCACTGATGGGTTTGCCTTTCCAGTCGACAGGATTCTCGGGCACTTCTACACGAATATTGGCCGGGTCAAGATAATTGGAGTATGCAAGCAGGGCGAGCTGCTCGGAAGGGGCACACTTGTGGAGCAGTCGCACACCTCCGTCAAAATGATAGAAACGATGCTGCGCATCAACCCGCATGGTGCCTGCAAACCCGAAAGCTGTAGAAAGGGTGAAATGGGCAGAATCTGCAATCTGTCCCTGTGCGGTGCTTACACCCTGCACATCGGGAGCAATCTGGGTCATGTATACAGGCTGTTTCTTTTCATCAACGCCTATATAGTCGATTGTTCCTTTACCACTATATTGCTGCCCGTTTGCAACAAGGAGGTCACAGTCGTAGAAGAGATGGAAAGCACTGTCACGAGGGAAAAGCAACTGTCCCCCTGCAATAGGCGAGAATACGCCATCTTTGGAAATGTGCAACGAGTCACCGCCTGGAGCAATAAGTGCATCAGCCACAGGAAGGGCATAGACATTATGGTTGGACAACTCAAGTTGATCATAGTGATAGAGACTGTTTATTGCGTGGAAACGTATGTCTTTTAGCGCAGGTTCCGTGCTCTGGAAAAGAGCTCCCGGCATACGGTCAAGCCGCTTTGCCCTTTCACGTAGAGTGAGAGCTTCGGTGCCAAGAGTTTCCATGCTCTTGCTGTTGTCGAGTGCAAGAAGTTTGTGATCCCATTGCCATGTGTATTGGTCTACCCATGCCGAGAAACCGAGGGCTGGCAGGAAAGTCTGGGAAAGCGTGTCGTTTGAAGTGAACCGAGCCGTATGCTCTTCATAGTCGACAAAAGACCGCATATCGGTAGCAGTGAATGCTACATTATTATATATGGTGGAACGAAGGGTGAAATCAGTATGGTCGGCATCCATCTGGAGTGTACGGAGACGGAAATGCTTAGAGCGCAATGTACCTTCATACAAATCTGCCGTGCCGTATCCTGTGGCTCCTTTGGGCTGTAGCGTAACCCGTCCGGCAAGGGTAGTTACGCCATGATAAAGTGTGAAAGGCGTTCCATCGCGAAGCTGCGACACGGTCATAGAGTCTTGATATGGGTACCAACGCAACAAAGCGTGTCCATTGTGTACGTCGGGGAAGTCATCTTCCTCTTTGACATAGAATGTATCGGTGAGAGCCATCGTGGAATCGGGCATGAAAAGATATTTGTCTGTCACAGCTGTTGAAGTAAGGTATTCGAGCGTACCTTCACCACGCAGACCACGGTAGCTGAGGTCGATAAGATTTTTGAATGTTCCTTTCCCCCCGTAAGCAGGATGTCCATCGGCAGGGGTGTTGACACGGAATCCCAAGGAGTAGTCACGTTGAACTTTGAGGGGTTCTTCTATGTCGGGGAATATGCCGGCAGAGGTGAGGGCACCGAGGAATTCCAGACTGTCTGTTTGGAAGTCGGTGAGCTGTTTGATAACGAAGGGATGGAGTGAGTAGTAGAATCGCTGTCGATCGTATACTCCGTTAAAGATGAACGGCTTGTCGTAATAGACATAAGATGGCTTGACACTGTTGAAAATGGGATATTCCTTGTTTTTCTTCAGTCCACAGTGGTTATCGGGTTTGTCAATCTGAATGTCTCCCACAAGATTATACAACGGAGTCCGCACCATGACCTGCTTTTGCGGGTCTGTGAACGAAGTGACCGAGAACCGGAGAGAATCAATCTGAGGCAAGTCGAAACGGAAATCATCATAGAAGAATGTCGCATCGGTGACATTCATTTCGAAGCGTCCGACATTGATGTACCCAGAGAAGAGAATATCGCGGTTGCGTTTTACAATGATATCACCCATATAGGGTTTGACTACCACTAACTGACTGTCACTGACAACGAATTTCTTGATTCCATGTACACGGAGGTCGAGCGACGAGAGGTCAAGCTCGGCATTGTTCTCCTTTGTATCGGACTGCAACGTAAGGGCATCATAGTCATGTCCTTGTTGCTTGACAATAGCCTTGTAGAATCCGATAAGTTTGTCGTGGACATGGATGCGCGACCGTCCTTCATCAAAAGATACAAGACCATGGCGCGATAGTCCATGAATCATCAGTTTGGTCTGGCCCTCATCCATGCGGATATAGTTCTGAAATGAGACAAGCGAGAAATCCTTTTTCATATCGTGCGCTTTCATATATCGGTACATGCGCACTACAGGACTCGTCTCATCGATACCCTGCACTTCTCTGTCTTTGTTTTCAGAATAGTAGCGGTTTGACTCAAAAGTGACAAAAGTCTGGGTTCCCGCCTGTGCAACCATGTTGAATTCAACAATATCCTTATCCATCAACCAATTGATATTCTCGCAATAAATGTCCAATTGGTGATAGCTGTCGTTATAGGGGCTATAGTAATTCCGCTTTGTACTGTTGAGAAGATTGACACGACGGTCTTTAGTGGTGTATCGTATCAGCACACCGGCATTACTGATGGAATCGTCGCCAATATACATTTTGACAGCCGCCCGCTCAGAAGTAAGCATATGAGGCAGGATAGTGAAATGGGTCGAACTTGCCACAAGAAAACGCTTACCGTTGCGGTAAAAAATCATCGAAGCAGGATTCTTTTCGTCGTTAGTTACGAAACGGGGACCATACATCATGAAGTTGCCTTCAAAATCCACTCCCGGTAACACATCTTTCAACTGAAAGTCTTTCTGGTAGGAACGGAATTTGGGGAAATTGTATTTCTCTGGCTCTGTCCGGGTAGAAAGAGCCTCATCCACCACACCGCGGATGGGGGTCTTGAAATAGTTAGTATTGATGAAGGTGACTGAATCGGCAGTGAACTTAGGGAACTTCACCACCGCCGAATAGATATCCAAGTCGGCATAGCAGACCGCCTTGGACACACCGCAACGCTCCCAAGTGACGCGACCACCTTTCCCCTCAAAAGTGTTGGTAAGGAAAAAGTAGGTACCTGATGTGCCGAAGATAGTCGATGCATCGGCCTGATTGCCTGTACCAGAAGTGTAGGTGAGGTCAAATGTACCACTGAAGACAGTTTTAATATCGTTGCGGATTGGCACAAAAGAGAATGTTGTCCCCTCTGCCACACTCCACACCGATGTGCGCGAATGATAGAGCGTGTGCTCGTTCAGCAGAAGACCTGTATATTGTATAAATTCCGTAATTTCTTTCTTCTTACTTGTGATGGACATAATGGCAGTGGTCGCGGCAACCCATTCGTCGAAAATCGTAGCCGTGATTCGAGTTGCGCTATAGTCCAACAGAGTCTGGGTCAAGTCCACATAATCGGGTGTGGGATCCATCTTAGTCTTTCGTGCAGCGTTATACATATCAGCCACATTCTGCCTGCGCTTACCATCTAAACCGTTATACACAGCCGTTAGCCGGTCTATTAGTTGGGTATTTGCAGCAATCTTCTCCTCAGACTTGGAATTTCCATTCAGATATACCAGCAACTGGGATGGAAGGGAATCGACTTCAAAAACAACCTTCGAGCGTTTCGGACGGTTCTGGGCATTGGCTTCCTGGCTCTGCATCACCAGCAGCGCCACAGCAAAAAGAAATACAGCTAACCTTTTCATCTCTTCTTTTTTTCAGGATTTAATGAAATGCAAAAATAGTACTTTTTAACGACATATATAACGAAAAACAACGTTTTTTATTCATGCAGGTTTGTTAATAAAAGTTACAATCGAAATATTTTAATTCGTTAATCTGGTGAAGTGCGAATAATGAACGTGTGAATATCGATTTGTTTAACAATTCGCAATACGGATCAACATATCAACAGATATACACATAACGAATTAACGTATTCAATTCACATGTCACTCATCACTAAAATTGTTTTTCCAAAAAAAAATCGTACCTTTGCACGCGCTTATGAAACAATCTGCCCGCTATAGTTACATCATTTTTGCCTACCTTGTCGGCATAGTCTTCTTCACTCTCTTCCGACTGGCTGGCACCATAGTGTACAATCTCAACGCTCCCCAATCCCCCGACTTTGGCGGGCTCTACTGGAAAGCTCTCATCATGGGATGGCGTTTCGACACCGCTGTCAGTTGCTACCTCCTCGCCCTTCCTGCCCTCATGATGATTATCGGCGAACTGAGTCGCATCCGCGTCAAAGCCTACTACCTCGTGGCACACCACATTCTTCTTATCGGCTACATAGTCAGTTTCTTCGCCTGCACCGCCGACATTCCATTCTTTAGCTACTTCTTTACCCGTCTCAACGCCACAGCCACCAACGAGATTGACTCCTTCGGCATCATCGCCGACATGATTCTCTCCGAACCCATGTACCTTGCCGGCATCGCCGCCTTCATAGCCGTGGCCACAGGCTATTGGTTCCTCATGCGCTTCATCTTCCGCCGCACCATCGTCGCGGGGCTCAACCGTTTCCAACCCTACGGCTGGTGCATCCCCCTGGCCTTGCTGCTCGTCTTCGCCACCTTTGTAGGCATGCGTGGCCGACTCAGCAAGAAAAGCCCCCTTCGCGTCGGCACAGCCTACTTCTGTTCCGACCCCTTCCTCAACCAGATTGGCCTCAACCCCGTATTCACCTTCGTCAAAAGTGCCTCCGAACTGGGCAAACGTGCCAACCAACCCCTCTCCCTTGTCAACCCCAACCAAGCCCGGCAGACCCTCGAACAAGAACAACACACCCCTGCCGATCCGCACCTCATGCCTGCGGGACTCGACATCCCCCTGCCACAAGGCACCAATGTAGTGCTCATCATCATGGAATCAATGACTGTCGAAAAGACCGCCCTTTCCACCTCCGGCACTCCCTCGCTCACCCCTTGTCTCGACAGCCTCATCAATCAATCGCTCGTCTTCACCCACACCTACTCATCCGGCATCCACACCTATAACGGCATCTACTCCGCCCTCTATTCCCGTCCCTGCATCCCCTCGCGCCACACCATGAAACAAGCCGTCATCCCACAAGTCTACGGCCTCCCGCAAGTACTCCACAACGCCGGCTACCACACCGCCTATTTTATGACCCACGACGAAGATTTCGACAACATGCGCGGATTCCTCTTCGGCAACGGTTTCGACAGCGTAATTGGTCAGCATAGCTACTCTCCCGACGAAGTGATCGGCACCTGGGGTGTCCCCGACCACGTCATGTTCGACTACGCCCTGCACCACTGCAACCAAGCCGCATCCCAAGGTCCATTCTTCACCGCAATCATGACCTGTAGCGACCATGCCCCCTACGCCATCCCGCAGGGAATCCCCTTCCAACCCCTCAACCGCGACATGAGCGAACAAATTGTAGAATATGCCGACTGGTCAATAGGGCGATTTATGCGCATGGCACGCCGCCAACCGTGGTACTCCAACACCCTCTTCGTCCTTATTGCCGACCACGGCGGAGTATGGGGCGCCAATCGCTACGACATGCCCCTCTCCTACCACCACGTCCCCATGATTTTCCACAACCCTGCACACATCCCTCCCCGACGCCTCGACCGCACAGCCATGCAAGTCGATCTCGGCCCCACCCTTCTCGCCATGCTCCCCATACCGTGGAACAACACCACTTTCGGCCTCAACCTCCTTGTCCAGCCTCGCCGCTATGCCTACTTCTGTAACGATGACAAAATAGGCGTCATCGACAGCGACTACTTCTACATCTACCGCATAGCCGAAGGCATAGAGAGCCTCCACTGCCTGTCCGACACCACAGGCACCGACCTTCTCGCCACCCGCCAAGCCGACCACCGCACCCGTGCCGACCGCATGAAACACTACGGCCTCAGCCTCACCCAAGCCTCCGAACAAAACTAAAAACCGACAAACCCTAATTCACAAATACCAATCCCCATGCACCTCTTCCTCACCGACACCACCCAAGGCCCATACGCCACTCTTCCGTCCGACGAATCGAAACACTGCATCCGTGTCCTCCGCATGCAACTCAGCGACGAACTCCACGTCACCAGCGGTGACGGCACCCTCTGCCGTGCCCGTATTGTCGACCCAGACCCCTCGGCCTGCCAAGTTGAAATACTGGAACGCCTGCCGAACTACAATGCCCGCCCGTTCCAACTCCACATCGCCGTGGCACCCACCAAAAACAACGCACGCCTTGAATGGTTTGTCGAAAAAGCCGTCGAAATAGGTGTCGACCGCATCACCCCCATCATCTGCCGGCACTCCGAACGTCTCTCCCTCAACACCGACCGCCTGCACAAAATCGCCCTCAGCGCCATGAAACAATCGCTTCAAGCCAAACTACCGCAAATCGACCCGCCCACACCCCTCGAACACCTTCTCAACGAGCCGCTCCCATCCTGCCCACTCGTATGCTATTGCACTGGCAACGACCGCCACACCCTCCACCAATTCTACACCCCCGGAAGCGATGCCCTCGTCCTCATTGGTCCTGAAGGCGATTTCAGCCCCGACGAAATAAACAAATGCCTCGCCCTCGGCTTCCAGCCCGTCACCCTTGGCACCAACCGTCTCCGCACCGAAACCGCAGCACTCTACGCCCTCACCGCCATCAATTTTCTAAACAACCCATCATGAAAAAATTCCTGCTCACAATCCTAATCCTCAATCTCCAATTCTCAATTCCCAATTCCCTCGCCGCCCAAACCCAAATCGCGCTCCTCAAATACGGCGGAGGAGGCGACTGGTATGCCAACCCCACCTCGCTCACCAACCTCATAGCCTTCTGCAACGCCGATGCCCATATGAACCTTGCCACAGACTATGCCGTTGTCGACGTGGGCAGCAGCCAACTCTTCAACCATCCCTTCGTCCACATGACCGGACACGGCAACGTCGTATTCAACAGCCAAGAACGCCAAAACCTCCGCAACTACCTGCTGGGGGGAGGGTTCCTCCACATCGACGACAACTACGGCATCAAAGACTACATCCTCCCCCAGATGAAACTCGTATTCCCCGAACTCGAATTTGTCGAACTCCCATCCTCCCACCCCATCTTCCACCAAAAATACCACTTCCCCGACGGACTGCCCAAAATCCATGAACACGACAACCTCCCTCCCCGCGCCTACGGGCTCTTCTACGAAGGACGGCTCATCTGCCTCTTCACCTGGGAATGCGACCTCGGCGACGGATGGGAAGACCCCGATGTCCACAACGACAGCCAAGCCACACGGCAGAAAGCCTTCCGCATGGGCGAAAACATCCTGCAATACGTCTTCACCCACTGACCACAGCCGCTCGCCCCCGTCAATCCCCCAAACAACCCGTCACGAAAAAAAACTACTCATAATCCTCATTTTCAATTCATCCGCCACCGCACCCCAAATCGGTCATTTAGACATTATCAAGATATTTCACATCGGCCTACCCTCCCCCAATTTGGCTTATCTGCCCCCTTGTTCTACCCCCATTTCTCCTTTCTCTGTGGGAGAACGATGGGAGAACGATGGGAGAACTGAGGAATAAGGAGCAAAGTTAGAGCAACCGGGCCCATATCGGTCACCGAGACGGAAAACAGGACAAAACGGTTATTATCAGCCTGTCCATTTCACATGTATCCGCTTTGCTCTTAAACGGCCTCAGTCGGAGGCTGGCTTAGCTTAATGGTCGATTGGGGTTAAACAAATCAACATTAAAATCCATCAACATTAAACCCAAATTGGTCATTAGGTTTTATGCCAGAGTGGTATTTGTTTCGAGAAGATTGTCGGCGAAACCATTGAAGGCGTAGCGGGCTACGGCGAAATGGTTTCGTTGGCAAGATTCCGAAAGAAATGCCGCTATGGCATGAAAAGGAGATATTATCTGATAATTAGTGTACTTCCCGTCCTAATGACCGATTTGGGTTAAATTTGTCAACAGAACTAAACGGCAATCATGCCCGAAGCCACAACTAAATGGGCGTCGTTGTCGTAGATAGTGGCATACTGACCTGCAGCAATGCCCTGCACACGCACGTCCGACTCAATCCGATATCCCTCTGGAGTGCGCATCAAATGTCCCTGAGCGAAATCGGGAGTATGACGGATCTTGAACTTCACATCCACCGTCTCCCCCTGCTCCAAGCGTTCACCCCACAAGTCTCCTGTCAGGAAATGGAAACCCAGCAGATTTATCACATTCCCATACTGCGTATCGGGGTCGTAGCCCTGTGACACATAAAGCACATTCTCCTCAATATCTTTCCTCACCACAAACCAAGGTCCCCCGCTCAAAAACAGTCCTTTGCGCTGACCTATCGTGTGGAACCAATAGCCCCTGTGCGTGCCCAGCACGCGCCCTGTTTCTAACTCCACAATCTTCCCTTCCCGTTCACCGAGATACCGTCGCAGGAAATCATTATAGTTAATCTTGCCGAGGAAACAGATACCCTGCGAATCTCTGCGGTCCGCACTGGGCAGATGAGCCTCATGGGCTATAGCCCTCACCTCGTTCTTCATCATGTGGCCGATAGGGAACATCAGCTTGCCAATCTGTTGGCAGTCCAGCTGCGACAAAAAATCAGTCTGATCCTTTACAGGATCCTTTGCCGTGGCGAGGAACGGGACTCCCTCAATCCTCTCCGTCGTGGCATAATGACCCGTGGCGATCCAATCATAATCGTGTCCGCGACGTTGTTCGAAAGCCCCGAACTTAATCAACTTATTGCACATCACGTCGGGATTGGGGGTCAACCCCCGGCGCACCGAGTCAATCGTATAGGCAACCACATTGTCCCAATACTCGCGGTGCAGATTAACCTCCTCAAAACGGCACCCATACCGTTTGGCAATCAACTGAGTGATTTCGATATCCTCTTCGGCGGGACAGTCAAGATACCCCTGCAAAACCCCAGCCCCGCTATCACCGTCGTCCTCATTGCCGATACGGATATAAAAAATATCAGGTTTCCGCCCCTGCTCGCAAAGCAGATGCACCACTACTGAACTGTCCACACCCCCCGAAACCAATGCTGCAATACGTTCCATATACCTTTAATTCGTTAATTTTTTGAATTCGTGAACTCGTAAATGTGTTAATTCGTTAATTGATTTACACATTAACACGTTTACACATTCATTCACTTTCCACCTTTGACTTCCCCTGCACCGAGACCACCAACACCACCGCCGCCAGAATCAGCACGATACCTGCCACAAGCCAGCTCGTGAGCCTTTCGCCAAACACAAAGATGCCTATCAACACTGCCGTCAAAGGCTCGAGTGCCCCAAGAATGGCCGTCGTGGTAGACCCCGCATAGCGTGCCGCATACACAAGCAACACCAAAGCCATGATGGCCGGAACCGTGGCTAACCACGCCACATAAAACCAACTCGTGGCACCGTGGGGGAGTGCAATGGGCTCGCCACTCAACAGCGAAAACGCCACCATCCCCAACGCACAACACAGCAATACATAGAAATTAATCTTAAATGGAGACAGATGCAACCTGCTGCGGTTTACTACAATGATATAGACAGCATAAGTGAGTGCCGAAAGTAGCACAAGCACCACACCGCCTAACGGCAACACTGCGCTGCCGTCGCCACAATAAAGCAATGCCACACCTATAAACGACAACACAATCGACGCTATCGTAACCCCGTTTGCCCGCTCATGGAAAAACAGAGCCATGATGACAGCCGTCATGACCGGATAGGTAAAGAGGATTGTCGAAGCCACACCCGCATCCATTATCCGGAAACTGAGATAGAGCGTCAATGACGAAGCCGTGAACAAGAGACCCAACCCTAACAACACCTTCAGTTCACGACGAGTCACCCGCAACGACTCGTGACGGAAAAACAACACTGCCGACATGATAAGCCACGCCAAACCGAAACGATAGAACAACACCGAACCCGTTGACATCCCTTCGGCATACAACTTCAATGCGCCTAACGGATTGGTGCCATAGCACACCGCCGCCAGCACACCGCAAAGCATGCCCCACGCTTTCTTCGATTTCTTTCCTTTAATACTAATCAAAGCCGTATCAATCAGTCGGGCAATCCGAAAAGGGAAGTGTTGGGACGCACACTGCCGTCCGATGCAACAGACGAATTTGTAGCTTCCGACTGCGATGAATACACCGGACCCTCCTTCTGCTGCAAATCATAATTCGTTTTTCCCGTCATTTGGTCAAACGTCATTGATTCCACCTTCTGGGGACCGTTTACGTCATTACGCAGCAAATTATGGATAGCCTTGATCCGTTCAGCCCTGTCGATGGCCAAGATATCAAGCGACCGGTCTCTGTCCTGCGACTCACCCGCAACAGGCGACTCGCCAACCGAAACCGTCTTTTCGATTCGGCACCCGGCCAGTCTCTCTGTCTCCTGTTGCACCTCACGAGTCTTCATTACAGGTTCAATAGGGGCATGTGTTTGCAAACGAATGCCGTCATCTGAATCATTAACAGACTCTTTGCGTTTTGCAGCAGGCTGCTCGGGGTCGTCGTCGAGAGTGAACACCTTGCCGCGGGTGACATGTGTCTCACCATCGGTCGTGGTGGGTTTCTCCAAACCTTGAGGCGAAGTGACCGATGGGGTCTTTACCGTCTCGATTGCAGGCGGTACATAGTCGGGCATCCGCTGTATACGGTTCTCCATGCGACCGTCAGACCCATTGCCGGGCTCATCGGAGGGTTGACGCTGCAGCAGAGTCGGTTCTTTCAAATCGACAGGAGCCGTCTCTGGCTTGCTGGGAGTCTCCTTAAGCACATGCACAACCGGATCCTCCCTGTCGCGCTGCTCGAAACCGGTGGCGATAAGCGTAATTTTCACCTTGTCGCCGAGAGTATCGTCCGAACCCATGCCCCAAATGACATTGGTCTCCATACTGCCGGTCTTCGAGGTTATATAATCTGCCACCTCGCCCATCTCGTCCATCGTAATCTCATGGTCGGGACCGAACGAGAAATTCAGCAGTACATTCTTCGCACCGGCAATGTCGTTATCGTTCAACAAAACAGAAGTCGTGGCCTCCTCGACAGCCTGGCGGGCGCGGTTCTCGCCTTCGCCCTCGCCAATGCCCATCAAAGCCGTGCCACTGCCCTCCATTACCGTATACACATCACGGAAATCAATATTCACATAAGCATTCAGTGTGATAATCTCGGCAATACCCTTCACAGCCGTCAGCAGTACATCGTTAGCCATGGCAAAAGCGTCGGTCATCACCAAATTGCCGTACGAACGCAACTTCTCGTTATTGATAACCAAAATAGAATCCACATACTTACGCAACTCTTCGACACCCTCCTGAGCCTGCTGGATGCGACGGTAGCCTTCAAATAGAAACGGCGTAGTCACAACAGCCACCACCAGAATTTGGGTCGGGTCGTCCTCATCTTCGCCCTGGAGCTTAATCTCCTTGGCCAAACGAGCGATAACCGGAGCGGCACCGGTACCCGTACCACCGCCCATACCGGCAGTGATAAAAACCATCTTGGTATTCGACTCAAACAACTGTTTAATCTCAGCCTCACGTTCCTCCGCGGCCTTGCGGGCCTTCAACGGTCTGCCTCCCACACCCAAACCCTCGTGACCCAGCACAAGCTTGTTGGGCACAGGGCTGCCCTTCAGAGCCTTCATATCCGTATTGCACACAATGAAGTCAACCCCAGAGATACCCTTGCGGTACATGTGGTTCACAGCATTGTTTCCGCCGCCGCCTACACCCACAACCTTGATGTACGACGACTGTTCAATGGGCGAATCAAAAGTAATTATTTGCGAATCGGGCATATGTAGAAATATTATAAATTATTATCACTTATATCGTTATATGGTATTTCCAATTTCAATTTCAATTTGTAAAATTACAAATTTATTTCCAAACAGAGACCCTCACGGTGAAAAGGTTTATCAACACGTTATCAACAGCATCTATTCGTTCAGGCCATCCTCAGTGAAATTGCGGGTTAGCCAATCGGTAATCGATTTGCTAAAATTGCGTGCATCAGTCGAAAGAGACTTCTTTTTCGTCTTTTCCGACTTGGCCTTTTTCTTGTCGACTGGTAGCTCTTGTTCCTCAGGCTCAGGTGCCGGCTCTGGCTTAGCCTCACTAACTTTCTCTGACTGCTCACGCTCTTTCGTTTCAGCCTCAAGAATACCATAGATGACCAAACCAATACCCGTGGCATACATAGGATGACTCAAATCCTCGAACGAAGCACTCCCCTGCATATCAAGATGCTCGTCAGGCATGCCAATACGCGTGTCAATACCCGTAATCAGCTCTGCATACTCCTTGATATGCTTCAATCTGGCACCACCTCCCGTCAGAACCACACCCGCAATCAACTGGCTCTCAAAACCTGACATCTGAATCTCATATTGCACCTGCTCCAGAATGATGCGCATACGGGCGTTGATAATAGTCGCCAACGTCTTTACATAGATCTCGCGCGGGTCCTGGTTGCGGATACCCGGGATGGCAATAATATCGTCCTGGCTGACATTGGAAGGCAAACAAGAACCGAATTTCGTCTTCAGACTCTCGGCCTGATGTTTCAGAATCTTGCAATTGTCGCGAATATCGTTCGTGATGACATTCCCCGCCAAAGGAAGAACCGAAGTATGACGGATAATGCCGTCCTGGAAAATAGCAATGTCTGTAGTGCCACCACCAATATCCACCAAAGCCACACCCGCAGACTTGTCGCCTGCGTCCAGCACGGCATATGCCGAGGCGATAGGCTCCAACACCACCCCTTTGATACGCAACCCCGCCTCCGCCACAGCATCGCGGATATTTCTCACATTCGCCGTATTGCCCGTCACAATATGGAAATTTGCCACAAGGCACTTGCCCGCCACACCCACAGGGTCAATATCCGGGTCAAGTTGGTCGTTATCTACAATAAAATTCTGAGGAAAGACATGAATGATCTCCTCGCCTGGCTCAAGCATAATACGATATTGATCCTCAATGAGACGATCCACATCCGACTTCTCAATCAACCGATGATCCTCAGGAATCATCACACTCCCTTGATTCGAACGACTCTTAATGTGCTGTCCGGCGATGCCTACATAAACCTCCTCCACATCATACTTAGCCATCTCTGAAGCATCAGCCACCGCACGGCGGATAGACTCAGCCGTACTGCGAATATTGCGCACAATTCCACGTTCCACACCTACCGACTCCGTCTTGCCGAATCCTACAATACGAATCCTGTCCTTCTCTGCCCGCTCACCGATGAAACAGGCGATCTTAGTAGTACCAATATCAAGTCCAACAATATACTTATTCATAATTACATGTATTTATTTTATTTAATTGCATTTATTTTGAATACGTTAATTCGTTAATCGACTTACACATTATCGCGTTCACCTTCTTTTCCCAACCACCTGTCCCTTATACTTTACACTGATTTGGCTGTAAGTCTCCCATCCCGTCTGTGGAAGCCCTCTAACATAGAAAGCCAACAGATTGCGGAACTTATTATCCAAATCGTCGGGCGCGCCCACTTGCACCACATGCTTACCCAGCTTTGGCGTAAGATACAAATCGCCCTTGTCATCGCGATAAATCTGGTCGAATAGCGGAGCAATTCGCTCATGCTCGTCAAAATACTTGGCCAATAGCCACACTTGCCTCAGACCCTTGCCTTTGGGTGGTATATTTCCGCTGGCAACTACCACGTCGGCAGAGCCTATGTTGCTAACAGGAACACGGATGCCCCTGTCATCAAGATAATATTCACCACCATAGGAACAGATCCGCACAACAGGTCTACACTGCACGGCATGTACCACAACCGCGCCGCCGACAGAGGTCCCAGCTTCACACCTCCGAAGCCACGGCGAAGCCACAGCCGTGCAAGCCACCTCTCCGAGATCTACATCACATAAGCGTTTCGTCGTCAGGTCGGGAAGACGTTCTGTAATCAAGTCTGCCACCTGTTGGGGGGTGACAAGCGTGTCGGCACCACAATAGTCAATATCAACACGTATATTGCGCACCTGCGAACGGCTACGCCATATGTTGGCAGCTACTATCAAGACAACGAGCAGCAGGATGATGCAAAGGGGTGCTATTTTGACTTTCTTCTTCATGGTGACGGCTTTTCAATTAAAAACTAATATTCGTCGTGTCGGTTATAATCGTTAATTCTTAATCCGCAACAAGTGCTTCAACCAAACGCGGTACAAGGCGGTCGATATCACCGGCACCCATGGTTACAACGATGTCGGGACAAAGGGCAGGGACAAGTTCTATTACTTGGTCGGGAGTACAAAGATACTTGGAAAGGCTATCTACTTTGCGCAGCACCATAGAAGAAGTGACCCCAAGAATAGGCTTCTCACGGGCAGGATAGATTGGGAGCATGATGAGTTCGTCGAGCGTAGAGAGCACTTTGGCAAAATCGTCAGCAAAATCGCGTGTGCGGCTATACAGGTGAGGTTGGAAAATGCCTACAACCCTCTTGCCTGGATAAAGGTAGCGTATACTCTCAAGGCAAGCAGCGATTTCTTGAGGATGATGTGCGTAATCGTCAATGAGAACAAGATTAGGAGTTTTGATGCGATAATCAAACCTGCGACAAACTCCAGTATATGTCTTGAAACCATGACGAATCTGATACTCATTGAGTCCTAAAGTGACAGCAACAGCAGCAGTAGCCACTGCATTTTCGACATTATAGAGAGGCGAATTGGGTAGTTCAATGTCGTAAAATACACCCTTGGGAGTACGGAGATCGAAGAATATATTGCCGTTGTAATGTCGTACATTCCAAGGGTAAAAATCGGCCTCGATACCATGAGCAGTATAACTCTCAATGTGTGCAAACACTCCCTCTACATGCGAGCCATGGTGATGCTCATCATGACCATTGTGATTGTGCGGCTGAAGAGTAAGACCCTGCTTAAGAACAAGGGAACCATCCTTGTCAACCTGAGAGGCGAACTGATGAAAGGCTTCGAGAAGATTGTCGTGGGTACCGTAGATGTCAAGATGGTCGGCATCGGTAGCTGTAATGACTGCACAATAGGGATTTAATTGAAGGAACGAACGGTCGTACTCATCCGCTTCGACTACAACATATTCGCTTTCGTTATTGACCACTACGTTTGAGTTGAAATTTTTGGCTATACCACCAAGGAATGCACTACAGCCCATCTCGGTTTGACTGAGAAGATGGGCAATCATACTAGAGGTGGAGGTTTTGCCATGTGTTCCGGCAACAGCAATACACTTTTTGCCACGCGTCAACTCTCCCAACACTTGTGAGCGTTTCTTTATGGGAATGCCTTTATCTAACAGGTATTGATACTCGGCAGTGTCTGTCGGTACTGCAGGGGTATAAATAACAAGGTCTACATCCTGTGGGACAAGTGAAGGGTCGTCGAGATAGTGAATAGGGATGCCTTCTTGTTCCAACTGCAGGGTAAGCGGAGAGGGTGTTCTATCGTAGCCACTCACGCCATCGCCGCGTTGGTGAAAGAAACGAGCTATTGCACTCATCCCTATGCCTCCTATGCCAAGAAAATAGTAGTTCATATTGTTAAAAGCAATTAGAATTCGTTAATGTGTTTATCCGTGTTGCAAATCGTTAAACTTATCAACATTAAACTTATTAGCATTCACATGTTCATTATGATTCGTTATTTTTTTCTGTCGCGGACGAGCAGGGCTTCGATTTGGTCAACTATGCTGTCGGCGGCATGGGGTGCGGCAAGGCTGCGGATGGCTTGACCCATCTGTTCACACCGGTCGGCATCACGCAATAGTTCAAATGCCTGCGGAAGTCCTTGGTCGTGGCATTGGTTGTCGCGCACCATGATGGCCGCTTTTTTTTCGACAAGAGCCATGGCGTTTTTTGTTTGATGGTCTTCGGCGACGTTAGGCGAGGGCACCAATATGACAGGTTTCCCTACCAGGCAGAGTTCGGAAATGGCTATGGCGCCAGCCCGGGAAATGACGACTTGGGCTGCCGCATAGGCGAGATCCATCTTCCCGATGAATTCATGGACTTTGACCCATCTCTCTATTCCAGCTTGCTCTACAGCCTGACGTGCTTCCTGGTACATAGCTCGTCCTGTCTGGAAGATTATCTGGACTTTGTTTTGGGCAAAGAGTTGTAGGTTATCGAGCACCATGCGGTTGATGCTTCGGGCTCCCAGACTTCCTCCTACGCTCAGCAATACGGGCAAAGTGGGGTCTAACTGGAAATATGAGCAGCCTTCCTGTCGGGTGGCGGTCATTTGTTCTATGTCAGCCCGCACGGGATTACCTGTGAAGACTATCTTTTCTTTGGGGAAGAAACGTTCCATGCCTGAATAGGCCACGCAAATGCAGTCGGCTCGGCGGGCAAGGGTTTTGTTGGTGAGTCCGGCATAGGAGTTTTGTTCCTGCAGCAGGGTGGTGTAGCCCATGCGAGAGGCCATGCTTAGTGTAGGTTCGCTGGCGAATCCTCCCACTCCGACTACGATGTCAGGCTGGAACTGACGAATGATGCCACGGACTTTGAGTCGGCTGAGCAGCACTTTAACGGGGAGTTGGAGATTTTTTATGATGTTGCCTATGGTGAGCTGGCGTTGAAGGCCGGCTATGGGCAATCCTTTGATGGGATAGCCTGCGGCAGGCACTTTTTCCATTTCCATACGGCCGTTGGCTCCGACAAAGAGGATGTCGGCGTCAGGATAGCGCTTTTTTAAAGCATTGGCTATAGCCACTGCGGGGAATATGTGTCCACCGGTTCCCCCTCCGCTTATGATGGCTTTCATATCTGTTGGGTATTTAAGGGTGTCTGCCCGGATTCGGGACTGGTTTTTGTATTTGTAGGTGAGTCACCAGCATTTCGGTCGGTCTGTTTGTCGGAATGCTGGGAGACCTGTTTGTCGCTGTCTTTTTTCTGTTGCCGGGCTTGCTTTTTGTTGTCGAATGCCACTGCCTGGATTACGCCAAGGCCAAGGCCGAGGAAGAAGTAGGCCGAACCGCCGTAGCTGATGAAGGGGAGTGTCTGCCCAGTGACGGGGAGAAGTCCGACGGCCACGCTGATGTTGATGATGGCTTGAAGCAGTATGAGTGTTCCGATACCGGCCACACAGAGGCTACCAAACTGCCCTTTGCAGGCTGTTGCAATGCGGATGCAACGGAAGTAAAACCATGCATAGAGGGCAAATATACCGATGGCCGAAAGCAGTCCTGCCTCTTCGATAATGATGGCAAAAATGAAATCGTTGTGTGCCTGTGTCATGAGACGTCCATGAATGGTAGTGCCTATGCCGTTACCCAGGAATCCACCCCGTGCTACAGCCATGCGAGCCATATTTTCCTGAGTGAGTTCGTCGGGATTGGGGTGGACCCACGACTGTAGCCGATGAGACCATGTAGGTATACGTCCGGCATCGATATGGCTTCCGACGAAGTAGAAGAACAAAAAGGCCACGGTCACTATTGCAAGTAATATCAACAAGCATTTCCACCATAATTTGGGATTTACGCCACCGAAAAGTAACAGAAGATAGCAGGAGGTGAAGATGAGTATGCCTGTGGAGAGGTTGGCGGGGGTGACAAGCACACAGGTGATAAACGCGGGGATGAGAAGTTTGAAGAAGGTTCGATTGTCGTCAACGGGGTCTTTGTTGACTGCTATCTTGAACGACATGAAGACAAGAAGTGCTACTTTGGCAATCTCGGAAGGTTCGAACCTCGCAACATGGGGTATCACCAACCAACGGTCTGTCCCCATGATAAGTACTATAACGAGTGCTATAAGCGAGAGATATAATACCCATTTGGAAAGAGGGGCAAACCGACGATAGTTGACATGGGAGAGCAGTACAACGGCTATATAGGTGGCCACAACGAAACCCAAATGGCGACAAAAAATCCGCATGGGTGTTGAATTCAAGTCACTGATAGCAGAAAGCCCGATAGTGCTATAGACGGCCACGAGCGATACTCCAGACAAGAGAAAGAATATCACCCAAAGCGCTTTGTCGCCTGCCATTATGTTCAATTTGCGTCGCATCTATTATCGTTTATCCGTTGTTACGATACAAGTCGTTAAATATTAAACTTTTCAACATTAAAAATATTAACATTCACACATTTAAAAGGTTCATATTTCGTTTACTTGCTGTACAAATTGCTGTGCAATCAGAGCTGTCGCGCCTCCCTGAGGTGTCGCTGGGGAGAAGACTATCCGGCTTTTTTGACCAGGGTGGCGACGGGCAAGGGCGAGGGCTGTTGCGATGTCATCAGCGTCGACAACGGTGGGGAGAATCGGGTCGAACCAACTATGCAATGCCCCGTTGCGGGAACCCACACAGACCAGCATGCTCACTTTGCGCAGCGCTATGGGGAGCAGGGGGTGGTAGTCAGCGGTGTCGTCGCCGCCGAGGGCGATCCAGACGATGGGTCCGGAGGTATTCTGTAGTGAGTAGAGTGTGGCGTTTACGCTGCGGGCAGCGGTGTCGTCAATGTATTGTTTGCCATGGATGGTGGCCACGGGTTCCATGCGATGGGAGGTTTCGTCGAGACGACGGAAGCAATCACGCAGGGTGGTGTCGCGCATGCGGCGGAGCAGGGCGGTGTCGACGGTGGCAAGGCTACCGTGCAGCCTGTCACGGCTTTGTTTTGCAAGTTGTTCTATGCTCATGTGTTTCGTGAATGCGTTAATTTGTTAATGTGTTAATTCGTTAATATGATTTACACGTTCACACGTTTGTTATCTGAGTTTGAGGGTTACAATGCTTACGATTGCGAGCAGGATGCCAATGATGACGAACCGCTGAACGATCTTAGGTTCGGGGAGCCCCTGTTTCTGATAATGGTGATGGATGGGGGTCATGAGGAAGGGACGATTCTGCACAGGCACGGCTTCGTCAGGCGGCAGGCGGTGTTTGCGGCGATAGAGTTTGCAGCCCCATCTCTGCCAGATGACGGAAAAGTCTTCGACGACGTATATGCCGCACAGTATGGGGAGCAGCAGTTCTTTGCGGATGAGGAGGGCGAAAACGGCGATGATGCCACCGAGAGCCAACGAGCCTGTGTCGCCCATGAAGATTTCGGCGGGGTAGGTGTTAAACCACAGGAAGCCCAGTGTGGCACCTACGAAGGCCGTGATGAAGACTGTCAACTCGCCAATGTCGGAGAGGTAGACGATGTTGAGGTAGTTGGCCATGATGATGTTGCCGGAGAGCCATGCCAGAATGGCCAAGGCTCCGCCTATGATGGAGGCTGTGCTGGTGGCAAGGCCGTCGATACCGTCGGTGAGATTGGCGGCGTTGGAGACAGCGGTCACGACAAAAATGGCCACCAACACGTAGACCACCCAGACCCAGTTCTGCGCCCAGTCACCCATCCACGTGATAAGCCATGCATAGTCGAACTCGTTGCCTTTCACGAAGGGGATGGTAGTCCTTGTGGAGGCGATGCCGGGATGGAAGGAGAGCAGCAGTCCCACACCCAATCCCAGAGCGACTTGCCCGAACACTTTGAATTTGCCGGGCATACCCGCTTTGTCTTTTTTAAAGACCTTGATGTAGTCGTCGATGAAGCCGATAAGTCCCAGCCAGAGTGTTGTGACGAGCATGGTGACGACGTAGACGTTGTCCAGCTTGGCCAGCAACAGTGTGGGGACGACTATCGCCGCAAGGATGAGCAGTCCTCCCATTGTAGGCGTACCTTCTTTCTCTTTCTGCCCTTCGAGCCCCAGATTGCGCACGGTCTCTCCTATCGACTTGCGCCTGATGAGACGGATGAAGGGTTTGCCGCAGAAAAGCATGATGAGCAGGGAGAGTATGGCAGCCATGGACGCCCGGAAGGAGATGTATTGGAACACTCCCGCTCCGGGCAGGTCGAATGCCTTGTCTAACCAATCGAAGAGGTAATATAGCATTTTGCAAATATTTTAGTTTCGTTAATCTTTTAAATTCGTTAATCAATTTACACATTCACACTTTCAGAGGTGTCACTTAATAGGTTCTGGAGCTCTTCTTTGTCATCGAAATGATGTTTCACGCCGTTGATGTCTTGGTATTTTTCATGTCCTTTTCCCGCCACAAGGAGGATGTCGCCTTGGCGAGCCATGATGACTGCAGTCTTGATTGCCTGACGGCGATCGGTGATGCGCACTACAGAACTCTTCTCGTCGGGTGCGAGCCCGGCTTCCATGTCGTCGAGTATGCGCTCGGGGTTTTCGGTGCGGGGGTTGTCGGAGGTGAGGACGAGCCGGTCACTCATGGCGCAGGCTATTTTTGCCATTTCGGGGCGTTTGGTGGTGTCGCGGTCGCCACCGCATCCCACCACGGTGATGAGCATCTGGCTTTTGTTGCGGATTTCGTTGATGGCGGCAAGTACGTTTTGCAGGGCATCGGGGGTGTGGGCATAGTCCACTATGGCGGTGATTCCCCGTCCGGCGACGTATTGAAAACGGCCTTCAGCGGGGTGGAGCGTGCTGAGTAGCCGCAGGGCTTCGCCAGAGGGGATGCCGAGGAGCACGGCCGCAGCGTAGATGGCGGTGAGGTTGTAGGCGTTGAAGCGCCCCACGAGCTGGGTGGAGACTTGACGGCCGTTGAGTTCGAGCAGGAGACCTTGGAACGTCTGTTCAACGACTTTGCAACGGAAGTCGGCGATGCGTTGCAGACTGTATGTATAGACGTGTGCGGGGGTGTTCTGCACCATGACTGTCCCGTTGCGGTCGTCGATATTGACCAGCGCGAATGCTTCGGGGGGCAGGTTGTCGAAGAACATTTTCTTGGCGGCGATGTAGTTTGCCATGGTCTTATGGAAGTCAAGATGGTCGTGGGTGAGATTACTGAAGATCCCCCCAGCGAAGGTGAGGCCTCCGATGCGGTGCTGCACCACACTGTGGCTGCTGACCTCGATGAAGGCATATTCGCACCCTGCCTCGACCATGCGGTTTAAAAGGGCGTTGAGCTGGAGCGGATCAGGCGTGGTGTGAGTGGCAGGTATCTCTTCGTCGTCGATTTTGTTGACGATGGTGGAGAGCAGTCCCGCGTGGCACCCATGGGCACGGAAAAGGCTGTGGAGGAGTGTGGCGGTGGTGGTTTTGCCGTTGGTGCCTGTGACTCCGACAAGTTTCAGTTTGCGCGACGGGTGTTGGTAGTAGTTGTCGGCCATGATGCCGAGGGCTTTGTGGCTGTTGTCCACCACGATGTAGGCTACACTTTTGTGCGGTTGTCGGGGCATACGCTCGCACACTATGGCCACGGCTCCTTGTTCGACAGCCTTGTCGATGTAGTCATGGCCGTCCACGGCGGTTCCTTCGAGCGCCACAAAGCAGCTCCCCTTCCCCACCTTGCGTGAGTCAAAACAGAGGTCTTCGACTTCCGGGTCGACCTGAACCGCAACAAGTGGCACGATTCCCTTTATAAGCGATGTCAGTTTCATGGTTTCAGTTCTAATGTTATTGTTGCATTTTTTTTGACGGGTGTGCGGGGCTGCGGGGTCTGGCTGACGACTTTGCCCTGCCCTGTGAAACGGACTTTCAAACCCGCGGCACGCAGCAGCGCCATGGCATCGCGGACGGTCATCCCTTTACAGTCGGGCACCAGACCTTTCGGCACATCATAGTCGGCATACACTCCCCGGCTCTCATCGTATATTGTCCAATCGGTGAACCGTGCGCTGTCGGGCTGTGCAAAGGGCAGTCCCAGCAAGTTGTGCACGGCTTTGAGCGAGCCGCGACGGCTTTTGGTTACCACAGGGCGCATCATACGACCCGAATCCTGTAGGTCGACACTGCCCAGCTCTTCGTCGAAAGCCACCACACAGTCGGCGATCTTCTTGAACACCGGTGCGGCGGCGTGCCGTCCAGCAATGCTTGTGCCTTCCACAAGCACAAGGCAGGTGTAGCGGGGATTGTCGGCAGGGAAGAATCCCACAAACGACGAGTTCTTGATGCTCTTGTCGCTGATGCCTTCCGTCGTACCCGTCTTGCCCCCGATACCGTACACAGCGTTATAGACATTGTTGCCCGTACCGTTTTTCACTACTCCCACGAGCATTTCACGCATCTGCTTGGCCACCTCTTCGCTGCACACATGACGGTTTAGCACCACAGGCTTCACCGGCCGCGGACGGCCACCCTCGATAATCTCACGGCAGAAAAGCGGCTTCACCATTCTTCCACCGCCCGCAATGGCATTATAGAAAGTGATCAGCTGCAGCGGCGTCACTGTGGCCGAATAACCATAACTCAGATTCAGGAAATCGCGATCCGAATTCAGATTTACAACCCGTGTCGCAGGCTCAAGCACGTCAAGGTCGGGATTCATCCTGCCGAAGCAGAAAACGGCCTCGATCCCCCTTTTCATATCCTCACGGCGGTTACGGTAATACTCCCACGCCAACTCGCACATACCCACATTCGACGACTGCGCCAGCACACCCGCCAGATTAGTCGTGTCTGTCGTATAGCCGTGTCCCGCATTAATCTCGCCACTCGTGGCACTATAGCGTTTCTTTCCTCCGCATTGCACCCGCTTCGCGGTATCTAAAGCCACCTGTTTGTCGTTGAACATTGCCACCATGACGACAGTCTTGAAAGTGGAACCGGGCTCATACCTGTCGCTGCAAGCCACATTGCTCCACAAATTCTCCCTCAGCCGCCCCGAAGTATCGCGAGTCAGGCTGCTGCACGCCAACACATAGCCCGTCTCCACCTCCATAAGGATAGCGCAACCCGCCCGGCCTCCATATTGGTTCATCGAACCCCGCAACGCATTCTCTGCAATATCTTGATAGCGCGTATCCATCGTTGCCACAATACTCTTCCCATCCACGCGGTGGCGCACCAACGTCGAATCCTCGTCCGGCACGCTCCCATCCTCAACAGGAATCCACGTCCCCAAAGTCAAACGGCGGCACACATACTGACCGTCTTGACCCCGCAGCACACTGTCGTAAAAACCCTCCAAACCCGTGTACCCCTCCTTCTGAGGTGTCTTATAATGCAACCCGATCACATTCTCCCCCATATTGCCGTAGATATGAGCACGCACAAAACTCTTTACATCCCCCTCGGCAGTCTTCTCCACTACGCAGCGACCCCAACCCGGCAGTTTCCGGATAGCATCCCACTTCGAATACGGCACCCTCCGCTCCACATACAGACAGCGGCTCGGCGACGTTTTGGCATACTCACGCATAATCCGGTTATAATAATACTCATAACTCTTCGACGGAAACTGCTCATGCAGAATGCGGCACACCTTAGTCACATTCTGCTTCCATGCCCTCTCATCGGCAATGCAACTCTCCATCACCACCTTCCCCTCCTTGTTCCTCACCGCCTCTCCACGGCTGTTGCGCTTCGGCCAACGACCCAGATCAAGACAAAGGTCGCAGACAGGCACCGTCGTGGCAAGCACCTTCCCGTCCGACGAAAAGATAGTCCCCCTGCGTGCCTCCTCCGTACGGTTAATCACCTCGCGGGCACGCGCCTTCTCACGCCACATCTCCCCGTTCACCACCTGAGTGTTCACCGTGCACACCAGCATCCCGCCACCCGCCACGGCTACGACAAGCAGATACAACACCAACATTCTGGTGAACAAAGCCTTGTTATGTCTCTTCTCTTCCAATTTCTAAATATTTGGGTGTTTCGCCATCAATTAACACTACAAGTAACGTTCCATGCCGTCGGCATCCAGCTCATACGGCGGGCCCGCCGTAATACCAATCCCCGTACCCTCCAACATCTCGGCGATATGCGAAATCTTAATCGACTCCTGATACCGTTTCTGCAACTCAATCCGGGCTTCACGGAGATAAGTGATCTTCTCCTGAGTCGCTGCACGCTCCTTGGTAAGATCCTCCACGCGGTAACGATTATACACCAACAGGATGGCATAGAAGCAAAGCATCACCACCAGCGGCACCTGCTTCAGAACCGCCCGGCTCTGCAACACCTCGCCACCCATGATACGGGAGAACCAATTGGGACGTTTCCGATCTTCGGACTGTTCCAACGTGGCTTTCTCGTCAGGTCGAGACTCCTGCTGCATATTCTTTTCCTGCTCTTCCATCCAGTATAATTTATTATTCGTTAATCAATTTACACATTAACACATTCACACATTCACACATTCACACATTCACACATTCACACGTTCCTCTTTGCCACACGCAGACGGGCACTACGGGCACGTGGATTACGTTGCACCTCCTCGTCACCAGCCATCACAGCCTTACGGATCACAGGAACCAACGGAACGATAGGATTGCCATAGAAATCCTTCTCCACCTCACCTTCGAAATTCCCCGCACGGAAGAAATTCTTCACCAGCCGGTCTTCAAGCGAATGATACGACATCACCACCATTCTACCCTCAGGCCTCAGCAGTTCCACACCCTGTTGCAACAAAGCCTTCAAAGCCTCCAACTCGCCGTTCACCTCAATACGCAACGCTTGGAACAGCATGGCCAGATACTTATTTTCCATTCCTTTAGGCAGATGGCGGCTCACCGCTTCGCGCAAATCAAAAGTTGTCACAATCTCAGCTTCCGAACGGGCTTGACAAATTGCCTTGGCCATCTGTCGGGCATTGGGCAGCTCACCATACAGGTGCAGAATCTGCGTCAACTCGGTCTCGTCGACACTATTCACCAACGTGCGGGCTGTTAACTCCTGTCGCCTGTCCATCCGCAAATCCAGTTCCCCGTCCAACCGGGTGGAAAAACCCCGTTCGGCCACATCGAACTGGTGCGACGACACTCCCAAATCCGCCAGAATTCCGTCAACACTCCTCACTCCCTCCAACCGGAGGAAACTCTTCATATATCTGAAATTTTCATGTATCAACTTAAACCGGGAATCCTCCAAGGCATTAGCCAGTGCATCGGCATCCTGGTCGAAAGCATACAGACGACCCTCGGAACCCAAACGCGACAAGATAGCACGCGAATGCCCGCCACCACCGAAGGTGACGTCCACATAAATCCCGTCAGGCTTTATGTTCAAATTCTCGATGCATTCATTGAGCATCACCGGCAGATGGTACATCATTCAGCATAGTTTTTGGGGCGTCATCCTTACGCCCGAGTCTTTGGTCAACAATCTCAGCGAAATTCACAATCTCGCTGTTCATCTTGTCGTATGCCGAACGTTCCCAAATCTCTATACACTTGCCGGTAGCCTGTAGTACTATCTCCTTCGCATCGCCGATTATCGCTTTCCGCTCGGGAGGCACCATCAAACGGTCGTTACTGTCCAACTCCACGATATTGGCACGCATCATCTGACGCATTATTTGATTATCGCGGATGCTGTATGGATTCAACTCTTTCCGGAGGATTTCCACCTCATTCTGGAAACTGGCATACGTCCATAGCTCCAAGCACTCGGCAGTGAACCCTTGACGGATTACAAAACGGCAATCTTCCGTCTCCAACTGCTTTTTTAGCGCAATCGGAAGCTTGAATCGACCGTTCGAATCCATCTTACAGTATTCTGTGCCAAGTATTAAAGCCATTTTACATACTATTTTTCAGAATGCTAAAATACAACTATTTTTCCAATAATTGCCATTTTTTGCCAAAAAAAGTTATTAACTACCATTTTTTCATTACTCGCTTATACGTAAAAGCCAAAAAAAGGTTTCACTTTTCGACAAAATCCTGTTAATAAAATCGAATCTGTGAATCTGATTTACACATTTACACATCAACACGTTCATTAACCACTCTTCACCATAACCATGCATTAACACAATCTTTTTTCACCTGTTGACTTGGTCGAAAAAGGGTTGTTCTTCGATACTTACCATTAAACAACTGTCAGCGGAACAGTCAAAGGACTGGCATGCAGCATTCAGGTACCCATGTTCAAGAACTACGACGGCAACTGCACAAGGACAATAATGGAGAAAAAAAGTCTGTGTATGAAAAAAAAATCGTACCTTTGCAGTTCGAAATCATTGTTCTTTCCCCATCGGCGATGAGGAAAGAAGGTATGTCGGTATCGTGCTAACCAAAATGTAACAGACTATTTACAACCATGTTGCATCCATTTTCTCCATACACGGGGCATTTTTGGTTAGGCACAAAGCCGCTATTATTAATGTAAAAAATATAAATGCAATATAATTAATAATAAACATCAACAACATGAAAAAAGTCATTCTTACCCTTACCCTGGCTCTTATGGTCATGGCACCGGCAACCAGCCGCGCCGACGAAGGCATGTGGCTCCTCTCGCTCATCGGCAAGAATTATGCCGACATGCAGAAAGCCGGTTTCAAGCTCTCGCCCGAGGACATCTACAGCATTAACCAGAACTGCATCAAGGACGCCATCGTAGGCCTCGGCAACGAAGGTCGCCCCTTCTGGCACTTCTGCACAGGTGAGATTATCAGCAACAAAGGCCTTATCTCCACAAACCACCACTGCGGCTACGGCAAACTACAGGAACATTCCACAGTAGAGCACGACTACCTGCGCGATGGTTTCTGGGCTTACAACATGGCACAGGAACTTCCCAACCCTGGCCTGACGGCTTCAATTCTGATACGCATGGAAGATGTCACTGCCCGCGTGCTTGAGTGCCTCAGCGACGACATGAGCGAAGACGACCGCGCCAAGGCTGTGCGCAATGTCAGCCAGCGCATTGCCGAGGAAGCCACCCGTGGCACCGACTACGACGCCACCGTCAAGCCTATGTTCAACGGCAACCAGTACTTCCTCTTCGTTCACATTATCTACAAAGACGTGCGCCTTGTGGGTGCTCCTCCCTCGTCAATGGGCAAATTCGGCGGCGACACGGACAACTGGTCTTGGCCCCGCCACACCTGCGATTTCTCGATGTTCCGCATCTACACCGCTCCCGACGGCAAACCCGCTGCTTACGCCAAAGAGAACATCCCCCTCAAGCCCAAGCATCACCTTCCTGTCAGCGCCCGCGAGCTGAAAGATGGCGACTTTGCCATGGTGCTCGGCTTCCCCGGAACAACCGACCATTTCCTCACTTCCTACGGCTTGAAAGAGACAATGGAGGTCTCCAACAAGCTGCGCTACGAACTCCGCACCGTGAAGATCAACATCCTTCGCGAAGAGATGAACAAGGATCAGGCTATCAAAATCAAATATGCCTCCAAGTATGCCAGTTGCTCCAACTACTGGAAGTACAGCAATGAGCAGAATATCGCCTTGAAGAAACTGAACACGATGGCTCTGAAGAAGGAGATTGAGAAGGAGTACTACGATTGGGCTTTAGACAAAGACCCGAAGTATCGCAACGCCCTCAACTTGATTGAGAAGAGCTATGCCGACCGTCGCGAGCTGCAAGAGGCTGTCACTTATCTGGACGAAGGCCTGCTCGAAGGTCCCGAACTGCTCTATCAGTCCACACTTTTCGGCCGCCACATCAAGGCTATCTGCGAAGAGGACAATCCCGACCAGCGTGACGCCCTCCTTGCCGACTTGCGCGACATGTCCGCCAAGTTCTACAAAGACTACGACGAGGCTGTAGAACAGCGCCTCATGGCTGCCATGATGGAGTACACCTACCGCAACATCAATGTCAAATACATCCCCGACTGCCTCAAGACCGCCGACCGCAAATACCGTGGCAATTTCGATGCCCTGGTGGCTCACCTCTTCAGCCGTTCTATCTTCGCCAATCAGAAAGCATTCGACGAATTTCTCAAGAATCCCACGCTCAAACAACTGGAACGCGACGAGATTTACAAGTACGGTAGCGAAATCCTCGAAAAATACCGCGAGGTGTATCTGTCCATTCCCAAGGAAAACCGCGATAACTTGACCCGCGGCACCCGCGATTTTGTTGACGGAATCCTACAAATCAACGCCGGTCGCAAACTCATGTCGCCCGATGCCAACAGCACCATCCGTCTCACCTACGGCAACGTGAAGGCCTACGAACCCCGCGACGGTGTCACCTATCATTTCTACACCACTCTCGAAGGTGTGATGCAGAAAGAGGATCCCAACAACACCGAGTTCATCGTGCCCCAGCGTCTCAAAGACCTCTATGCTGCCAAGGACTACGGCACCTATGCCAATGCACAAGGCCAACTGCCCACATGCTTCATCACCAACAACGACATCACGGGTGGCAACAGCGGCTCCCCTGTTCTTGATGCCTATGGCAACCTTATCGGTCTGGCCTTCGACGGCAACGGTGAAGCCATGAGCGGCGACATCGATTTCGAAGAAAACCTGCAACGCTGCATCTGTCTCGACAGCCGTTACATGCTCTTCGTCATCGACAAATACGCCAATGCCCAAAACCTCATTGACGAGATGGACATCGTACGATAACAAAATGTGTGAATGTGTAAATCAGAATAACGGATTAACACATTCAAAACCACACAAGCAAAACGGAGAACCCCCAGTGGGCTCTCCGTTTTGCTTTTCTGCACAACTCTTCTAAGTTTTATGAACGTGTGAATCAATTAATGAACGTGTAAATGTGATAACGCGCAAATTGATTAACGAATTATCGAATTCAAAAAACTCCACTGCGTCAAAAGCCCATTTAATAAAGAGGACTTCTATAAGGACATATAAGGACAAAAGCAAAAAACGTAATCCATAGAACCCGCCTAAAAAAAATTTTACATCCCATGTCACAAATTGCCCCCTTTATGTGCTTTTAGCACTAAACGATCCCTCACTATGCACAAAAAACTCCCGACAAGGAATTTGTCAGCTTTATAAAACAGAACCATGACAAGCTATGGCACATCTGCAAAGACTTCTCCCTCAGTCCCGTATGGAAAACAGAAGATGCCTTCCAAGAAGTCGTATGTGCCTTGTGGCAAAACTGGCAACAGGCCGACCGATACGAAAAAAGCAAAGGCTGGATGATGAAAGTAGCCTACCATACCCTGTTAAACATCAAACGGCAACACGAAAACCAACCCATCAATCAAATCAACGAGAATATGCCATGTGCCATATCCTACCCTGACGACAGTGACATCATCTTCATCCAGATGACGGAACTCATTCCTAAAAAACTGCGTAATGTTGTAGTAGCACGGTGGCAGGAATTCGATTATAACGGGGTCTCCTGGATGCTTGGCATCTCCGTAGTCTCCGCCCGTCAAACCATTCTCGTGAAATCAAAAAATTAAGAAAGCTCTATGAAAAGAACATTTGAAGAACAACTTGAAAGGTGCCGCCAAATAATGCTAAACGACACTTGTCCCCTAACCGACGAGGACATCGACCGTATCATTCTGTCCATTATCAACCAGGACTTTCCTCCATGTCAACAAAAAAAGTCATCAACCCCATGTCGTTTTTACCCTTTTCACATCTAACATTATAAATGTTGATGCGTTTATTGTTGATATGTGTAGCGACTCACAACAGACAAACACAATTATATCGTCAAAATTAATCTGCACTAAACCATGTCAGCCATCCCTCCGTCAAAGGGGTACGCCACAAAACAGGAAGTAGGTAAAAGGATGAACCGACCCATGTAAACTGATTGAACAACCACTTATCAATACACAGACATTTCAACGGAAAAAACAGGCTAACAGATAAACGCCAATGGTAGATTAAGAATTTTTAACATACAAATATCTAACTATAATACAATGCATTCTGATCTATCAACAAAAAAATCAATCACCTTGTGTCACATATTCCCCCTTTTTACGACTAATGTTGCAAAAAAGAACTTTTTTTGATGAACAATTCATGCCACTATTCAAACCCATATTATGCCCACCACCAACCGTGCCCGGACAACACCCGGACAAAAAATTAATCAATCATCAAATACCAGCCTTTAAAACATCCATCACTATGAAACGGCTATTCCTTGCAGCAATGCTGCTCCTCTCCCTCCACCTTTGTGCCTCTGCCCAGACCGACTCCACCGCCCTCGATACCATCCGCGACCGCTACCACTACTACTATTACTACAGCTGGTACGACACCTGTCCCCGATTCTACGACTCAACCTTCCATGTAGATATTACACTTGCCGTACGTTATAACCAACCCTCTCATCACTTAGTATCGGTAAATATAACTACGCACCCCATCGCTGCCACCGGACTCGCTGCCTTGGTGCTTAGCACGGATATTTCAACGGAAAAACAGGCTAACAGACAAACATCAATTAATAATTTTTAACATATAAACATCTAACTGTAACACAATGCATTCCGACCTATCAACAAAAAAAATCAATCACCATGTGTTACTTTTTCCCCCTTTTTCATGTCTAACGGTACAAAAAAGAACTTTTTTGATGAACAATTCATGCCCCTATTTAAACCCATATTATGCCCACCATCAACCGTGTCAGAACAACACCCGGACAAAAAATTAATCAATCATCAAATACCAACCTTTAAAACATCAATCACTATGAAACGATTTTTTCTTGCAGCAATGCTGCTCCTCTCCCTCCACCTTTGTGCCTCAGCCCAGACCGACTCCACCGCCCTCGATACCATCCGCGACCGTTACTACCGCTACTATTACTACAGTTGGTACGACACCTGTCCCCGATTCTACGACTCAACCTTCCAAATGGGTATTTATAACACGGGTTTTTACCAAATTGCTAATCACCTAATAACGGTAAATAACCTGTATACTCCGCACCCCATCACTGTCAGCGGTCTCGCCGCCTTAGTGATAAGGGAAGAAGACATGCCTCCCGTAGGCTCACACGAAATGTATTATGACATCGACCACGGGTGGCTTCCAGAATACCTGAGCCTGTGGCAGATTGCCAACTACGAAAAGCACCTGGTCGGTGACTCTCTCCGCTTCGACACCGTCACCCCGAAAATCATGAAACTCCCCGTCAACGGTGTCTCCGGCGACTCCATCACCTGTCTTGCTTTCGAAGTCCTCTTCGACAAACCCGTTGTCGTCGACTCCACTTTCCTTATCGGCGGCACTGGACACAGCAACAACCATATATGGGATGACTACGGTACGGATTGGATATATAACAAACGCCTGTGGTACGCTCATCTCACAGAATGCCGCTACAGAAGTGGAAATTGTGATGGACACTGCCCCTCTCAAGCCCCGGTTAGCGAACTTAGCCCTCTTAACAGTTTTCTTCCCGACTATTTCCGCGATTATTTCTGGGGACCGTTCTTCGCCATCGTCGACTTCGACAGCATCACCGTCCACTCCAACGACTCCCTCATGGGTTCCACTGCGGGCACCGGCCGTTACTCCGACCGAACCGATGTCACCATCCGCGCCATCCCCGAACCCGGATTCTACTTCCGCCGTTGGAACGACAGCGTCACTCTCAACCCCCGCACCGTACACCTCACCTGCGACACCGCCTTCACCGCCTTCTTCACCGACGAAACTCCCCTCTATGTCGATGCCTATCCCGACCGCGCCTTCCACGGCTCCGTCTCCGGCGGTGGCATCTACTGGCCCGGCGACTCCGTCACCCTCTCCGCCACCCCATACGAGCACTACCGCTTCACCGCCTGGCACGACGGCGACACCTCCAACCCACGTCGATTCGTCATCACCCAGGACTCCTCCTTCACCGCCTTCTTCGAATGGATTCAGAACAGCATCGACTCCCCGGAAAACGCCAGCCCGCTCTTCTCCGTCAGCCCCAACCCTGCTCGCTCCTCCGTCTCCGTATCCCTCGCCAACCCCGCCGACCCTGGTTGCTCACTCTCTCTCCGCGACGCTTCCGGCCACGAAGTCCGCACACTTCCCCTCCCTGCAGGCTCCTCCCACACCACTCTCTCCGTCAAGAACCTCCCTGTAGGCCCCTACTTCATCACCCTCACTACCCCCGACAACTCTTCCACCCTCAAACTCATCCTCCAGTGACACCCTCCCTTACATACCCCGGTCTTCGCCGTGCCTTCCACAGGCATACGCTTCCTTATGTATTCCCTGCCGTATGCCGTTCTATTGGTTTGTTATATGCTGAACGGCACAGCCCAGAA
>JAEEGF012344966.1_pt1 | contig 37500 bp, 34 predicted proteins | sample 9134171 | NCBI WGS metagenome assembly JAEEGF01 (sample SAMN16246542, study PRJNA631951) | gut metagenome | biome: gut microbiome; feature: rumen; material: AP-attached | host: Bos | place: Iran: Karaj | collected 2018-10 | reverse complement strand
GGCCTCGATATCGTTATGCTCGGGCTTATATATTTCACAAAAGAATACTGCAATAGTTCGGAATACACAAAACGTATTCCCGGGTTCATCTTTGTCCTTCTGGGGATAGATATCGTGCAGCTTCTGTTAAACCCTGTCTTTGGGCACGCCTTTGATCTTGAACTTATAATATATCAGGACCGGGGGTATTACAGGCTTGTTCCGCTGCTCGGGCAGATCTACCACCGAGTTGTCGTTTACGGCATCTTCATTGCCGTTATTGCGATATATATCCTGATGGTACTTAAAATGCCGAGGATATACCGAAGCAGGTACAATGTCATACTTGTATCCATGATACTTGTCGGGCTCAGCCAGTCATTCTTCATCTTTTCGCGCACGCCCGTGGACCGTTCCATGATACTGTACGGCATATTCGGGGTACTGGTCTTCTATTTTGCAATTTTTTATCGGCCGTTCAAGCTTCTTGACAAGATGCTGACGGACATAGTTTCGGACATGTCCGCAGGCCTTTATGTATTCGACCCTAACAGAAAGCTCATATGGGCCAACACGCAGGGGCTGCGCCTCACAAACACAAAGGAAAGCGAACACGACCTCACGGAAGCCGCTCTTATCAAAAAGTTCGGAGACATACATGCTTCCGGAACATGGTCTGATAATGTAGAACTTGGTTCAGGTGATGACACAGAATACTACCATATAGAAAGAAAGCTCGTTACCGACAAAGCAAACCGCATAAACGGTTCCGTGCTGAGCGTCAGGGACAATACAGAAGAAAAAAAGAAGCAGAAGGAAGAGCTTTACAATTCAACACACGACGCCCTCACAGGGCTTTACACTAAGGAATATCTTTTCCAGTGCATCAGGAAAGCTCTCGAGAAAAACAACGGGATGCCCTATTACATCATCTATGTCGATGTAAGGAACTTCAAGATAATAAACGATATCTTCAGCAGCGCTTTCGGAGACCTCGTACTCCAGCGTATTGCGGGCTGGATAAGCTCCGGTATGTCTGAAAGATGTATATTCGGACGTCTTATAGGAGACACCTTCGGCGTATATATGCCAAAGGAAGAATTTAATGAAGACAGACTTGAGACAGAACTTTCTCGTTTCGTTGTAAGAGAAGATGATGTGGAACACAACATTCTTATTCATCTTGGAATCTACGAAGTAATGGACAATGATGAAGATGTTTCAATCATGTTCGACCGTGCACACTTTGCCATGACGACCATTACCGAGGTCTACACTCAGCACATTGCATACTACGACAACATGATACGCGAAAAGGTCCTCTGGGATCAGCAGATATCCGCCGAGCTTCCTACCGCCATCAAGGAAATGCAGCTTCAGCCTTACCTGCAGCCCATCGCGGACAAGGAAGGAAAGATCCTCGGCGCGGAGGCCCTTGCAAGATGGATACATCCTACGAATGGTTTTATGTCACCCGCATCCTTCATTCCGGTTTTTGAAAAGAACGGAATGATAGTAAATGTGGACAAACACATGTGGCGCTGCGCCTGCGAGATCCTTTCAAGATGGGACAATGATATGTTCCTTTCCATCAACATATCTCCGAAGGATTTCTACTACACGGACGTTGTTGCGGATATAAAGGGGCTTGTTAAAGAATATAATATTTCTCCGCACAGACTCAGGATCGAGATCACCGAGACCGTCATGATGACGGATGAAGAAAACCGAATGGCTATCCTTGACGATCTGCGTCAGGCAGGCTTTATCGTGGAAATGGATGACTTTGGAAGCGGATATTCTTCTTTAAATCTCTTAAAGGAAATGCCCGTCGATGTTTTGAAGATCGATATGAGATTTTTATCAAAGTCAGACAAGGGGGACAAAGCCCTTACCATCATCCGGAACATAATCCGCCTTTCCGATGAGCTTGGCATCTCCTCACTTACCGAAGGTGTCGAGACCGAGATCCAATACAAACAGCTTTCGGGTATGGGCTGTAAGATGTTCCAGGGATATTATTTCGCAAAGCCGATGCCTGTGGAGGATTTTGAGGTCTTTGCGGGCATAAAAAAAGCATAACAATAACGTAAACAAGAAACCAAAGCAAAAATGCTCCGGTTTCTTGTTGTTCTTTTTGCTTTTTTGTATATAATGGGTAATATGCTATTAAAGGAGATCCACACATGATATATAACAACATTCTTGAAGCTGTAGGCCACACGCCCATGATAAGGCTTAACCGTATGGCCGAGCCCGGCAGCGCCGACATACTCGTAAAAATGGAAGCCTTAAATGTAGGCGGTTCAATAAAGACCAGAACGGCCCTGAACATGATAGAACAGGCAGAAAAAAAGGGGCTTATAGATAAAGATTCAATAATCGTAGAGCCAACCAGCGGCAACCAGGGAATAGGTCTTGCCTTAGTCGGCGCGGTAAAGGGCTACAGAACGATAATAGTTATGCCCGACTCGGTGAGCGAAGAGAGAAGAAAGCTGGTAAGACATTACGGCGCAGAGGTAAAGCTGATACATGATGCCGGCGATATAGGCGCCTGCATACAGGAATGCCTAAACACCGCTCTTGCCATGCAAAAGAAAAACCCCAAGGTGTTCGTACCCCAGCAGTTTGAAAATGAAGATAATGTAAAGGCCCACAAAAAGCGCACCGCACTTGAAATAATGGAACAGGTATCCGGCCCTATAGACGGTTTTTGTTCAGGCATAGGAACGGGCGGCACCATCACCGGCATAGGTGAAATGCTTAAGCGCCAGTACCCCGAAATAGAGATCTGGGCTGTCGAGCCCGAAAATGCCGCCATACTTGCCGGCGGAACCATAGGCACCCACATGCAGATGGGTATCGGCGACGGCATCATCCCCGCGATACTAAACCGCAATATATTTGATGACATCTATGTCGTGACCGACGATGAAGCCATCGAGACCGCCAAAAGGCTCGCAAGAGAAGAAGGCCTTATGTGCGGCATATCAAGCGGAACCAATGTTGCCGCAGCGATAAAGCTCGCTAAAAAACTCGGCCCGGGCAAGACTGTCGTGACAGTCCTCCCGGACACCGCTGAAAGGTATTATTCCACTCCGCTTTTCGGAGAGTAAAAACCGTAGGTCAGTAAACTCACACCTTGGGAAGTTTTGCGATGGAAGCCGCGATCATCTCATCCGTAGGGATCTCGTCTGACATGAGGCCGTCGTTGAACTTCTGATATGCATAAAGATCGAAATATCCGGTACCGGTGAGGCCAAAGACGATAGTCTTTGCTTCGCCGGTCTCTTTGCATTTAAGGGCCTCATCGATGGCGGCTCTTATGGCGTGGGAGCTTTCGGGAGCGGGAAGGATGCCTTCCACTCTTGCAAACTGCTCTGCGGCCTCAAATACGGATACCTGATCTACGCTTCTGGCTTCCATAAGGCCATCGTGGTAGAGCTGTGAAAGTGTCGAGCTCATGCCGTGGAAGCGGAGTCCGCCGGCGTGGTTTGGAGAAGGCATGAAGCTGCTTCCTAAGGTGTACATCTTTGCAAGGGGGCAGATCATTCCTGTGTCGCAGAAATCATATGCGAAGGTTCCTCTTGTAAAGCTGGGGCAGGATGCGGGCTCTACTGCTATGATGCGGTAGTCTGCTTCGCCCTTAAGTTTTTCACCCATGAAGGGTGCGATAAGGCCGCCGAGGTTTGAACCGCCTCCTGCGCAGCCTATGATGATATCCGGCTTGATGCCGTATTTGTCAAGCGCGGCCTTTGTCTCAAGACCGATGACAGACTGATGAAGAAGCACCTGATTGAGTACGCTTCCGAGCACATATCTGTATCCGGGATCCTTTGAAGCGACCTCCACAGCCTCGGATATTGCACAGCCAAGGCTTCCGTTGGTTCCGGGATGCTCGGCGAGTATCTTTCTGCCGACCTCTGTCGTATCGGATGGTGAGGGCACAACAGACGCTCCGTATGTTCTCATGACTTCGCGGCGGAAGGGCTTTTGTTCGTAGGACACCTTAACCATATAGACCTTACAGTCAAGTCCGAAGTATGAGCATGCCATTGAAAGAGCCGTACCCCACTGGCCTGCTCCTGTTTCTGTTGTAACACCTTTAAGCCCCTGCTTCTTTGCGTAATATGCCTGAGCTATTGCGGAATTGAGCTTGTGGCTTCCACTGGTGTTGTTGCCTTCAAACTTGTAGTAGATCTTTGCGGGTGTCTGAAGCTTTTCCTCTAGGCAGTATGCTCTTACGAGTGGCGAGGGACGATACATTTTATAAAATTCCCTTATCTCTGAGGGAATCTCGATATATGCTGTCGTATCGTCAAGTTCCTGCTTAACGAGCTCGTCGCAGAATACATGGGAAAGCTCCTCCGCCGTAAGCGGCTGATGTGTACCGGGATTTAACAGCGGTGCGGGCTTGTTCTTCATATCGGCACGAAGGTTGTACCAGCTACTCGGCATCTCATCTTCGGTAAGATATATTTTGTAAGGTATCTTGTTGTCTGACATTTTGTCTCCTCTCTTTTTCGCCATTTATTTTGACACTTTAAAGCAATAAAAAGATAACACTCTTTACCCTGTATGTCAACTGTTTTTTCTATCCACGGCTCGGCAAACAGAAAAATATTAATAATTCTTTTCTTGTTAATGTTTCCGTTATGGCATATACTTGATGCAGGACATTTTTCATTGTCCGCAAAACACAAAACGGAGGAAAACAAAATGGCAGAAAACAAGTATGCAGGAACACAGACAGAAAAGAACCTTTTAGAAGCATTTGCAGGCGAATCGCAGGCAAGAAACAAATATACCTATTTTGCATCCGTAGCAAAAAAAGAAGGCTATGAGCAAATGGCCGCCATCTTCCTTAAGACCGCAGACAACGAAAAAGAACACGCAAAAATGTGGTTTAAAGAACTTAAGGGAATCGGCGATACAAAGGCAAACCTTGCCGCTGCCGCTGATGGAGAGAATTACGAATGGACGGACATGTATGAAGGCTTTGCAAAGACAGCCGAGGCAGAAGGCTTTCCGGAGCTCGCCGCAAAATTCCGCGCCGTAGGCGAGATCGAAAAGCATCACGAGGAAAGATACCGTGCTCTTTTAAATAATATTGAGACCGCACAGGTATTTGAAAAATCCGAGGTAAAGGTTTGGGAATGCCGCAACTGCGGGCACATAGTTGTCGGAACAAAAGCCCCCGATGTCTGCCCCGTATGCAATCATCCGCAGAGCTATTTTGAGATTCATGAAGAAAACTATTGACAAGAAATGAAGGGGCTGTTTTTTACAGCCCCTTCTCATACGGCGCATAGGGACAATTCCTGCAGTCCCCGCCGCATGTGATCATCTTTCCTTTTTTCTTACGTCTTATCATGCAATATACCGCGAGAGCGGCCAGAAGCATGACGCTCAAAACTATCAAAACATCCATATTTTTTCCCGCTTTTCATGCTGTACTTACAGGTTCTATGCGCCGGTAACAAGAAGTCCTATGAGACGCACTAAATATGCCACGACCCATGCCACCGCGCACTGGAACAGTACCATTTTAAGGGCAGCTATTCTGCCGCCTTCTCTTCTTACCGCGGCGACCGCAGCAACGCAGGGCGTGTAGAGCAGGCAGAATACAAGAAATGAAAATGCCACTGCAGGGCTTATAGCCTCCTGAAGGCCGGCTGCGCCTCCGTACAGCACTGTCAGCATGGACACAACGCTTTCCTTTGCAAGAAAGCCCGATATGAGGGATGTCACCATCTTCCAGCTTCCAAAGCCAAGCGGAATAAAGATGGGTGCAAGGATGCCGGCAAGAAGCGCCAAGATACTGTCTTCCTGATTTGCCACCATATTGAATCTCATATCAAAATGCTGCAAAGCCCAGACGATTATGGTACCTATAAAGATGACCGTAAAGGCTCTTTGAAGGAAATCCTTTGCCTTGTCCCACATGAGTCTTAAAACATTTTTAAGCCCCGGTCTTCTGTAATTCGGAAGTTCCATAACAAAGGGAACAGCCTCTCCCTTAAATGCGGTATTCTTGCCGATAAGCGCCACAAGTATTGCCATCACTATACCGATAAGGTACAAAAGTATCATGACAAGCCCCGCGATATCAGGGAAAAATGCCGCCGAAAAGAAAGCATATATGGGCATTTTTGCGCTGCAGCTCATAAAGGGTATCAAAAGCTGAGTCATTTTCCTGTCGCGGTCCGATGGAAGCGTCCTTGTGGCCATCACAGCCGGCACGCTGCAGCCAAAGCCTATAAGCATGGGCACTATGCTTCTGCCCGAAAGGCCGAGCTTTCTTAAAAGCTTGTCCATAAAAAAGGCAACTCTTGCCATGTATCCGCTGTCTTCAAGCAGTGACAGGAAGAAATAAAGGATCACTATTATCGGCACAAAGCTTAAGACCGCCCCGACTCCCGTAAATACCGCTTCTATCACAAGGGAATATACTACGTCCGATACGCCTGCAGCGATCAGCCTTTCGCTTACGATATCCGTAAGAGCACCTATGCCGTTTTCAAGAAGTTCCTGCAGAACTTTTCCGAAAACATTGAAGGTAAGGAAGAAGACCATAGCCATGATTCCGATGAATGTCGGTATGGCGGTCCACTTTCCGGTAAATATATTGTCGAGCTTGCGGCTCCTTATATGCTCCTTACTCTCCTTTGGTCTTTTTAACGCCTGATCGCAAAGCTTGCGTATAAAAGTAAAGCGCATATCCGCCATGGCTGCAGCCCTGTCAAGGCCGCGCTCTTTTTCCATCTGTGAAACGATCTTTTCGACCGTCTCTTTTTCGGCATCGTCAAGGCAAAGCTCTTCCATGACGAGCTCATCGCCCTCAATAAGCTTGCTTGCCGCAAATCTTACGGGAATGTGAGCATTCTCCGCATGATCTTCTATGATGCTCATGACGGCATGAACGGCTCTGTGCACGGCGCCGCCGTGATCGTCCTTTTCACAAAAATCGGTCCTGCCCGGCTTTTCCTCATATCTTGCCACATGAACGGCGTGGGAAACAAGCTCTTCAATGCCCTGTCCCTTTGCCGCCGATATGGGGACCACAGGAACCTGCATCAGCTTTTCAAACAGGTTTATGTATACCGCGCCGCCGTTTCCTATCACCTCATCCATCATGTTAAGGGCGATGACCATGGGGATGTCAAGCTCCATGAGCTGCATGGTGAGGTACATATTTCTCTCTAAGTTGGTGGCGTCAAGGATGTTGATTATGGCAGAAGGCTTTTCATCGAGGACGAACCTTCTTGACACTATCTCTTCATTTGTGTAAGGCGACATGGAATAGATTCCGGGAAGATCAACTACCTCCGAATCGGGCTCGCTCTTAAGTCGCCCGCTCTTTCTGTCAACCGTGACTCCGGGAAAATTGCCCACATGCTGATTTGCGCCGGTAAGCTGGTTGAAAAGCGTCGTCTTTCCGCTGTTCTGATTACCCACAAGCGCAAAGGTGAGCCTGCCTTTTTTTGCCTGCGCGTCCCTATGTTCCCTTGAATGGTCGCGACTGTCATATTCGCCTATGGCAGGGTGCGGTATGATCTTGTCATACGAACTTTTCTCTTCCTGTTGTTCTTCCACAAGACGGACATTTTCTATTTCTATTTTTTCGGCATCGGCAAGCCTTATGGTAAGCTCGTATCCCGATATCCTTATTTCCATGGGGTCTCCCATGGGGGCATATTTTACAAGCTTTACATCAGTCCCGGGGATCATGCCCATATCAAGGAAGTGCTGACGCAGGGCGCCCTCGCCGCCAACCTTTGTTATGCAGGCGGTCTTTCCTATCTCAAGTTGCGATAAAAACATATTTTATTCCCATTCCAAGCCTTTATTTCTGGTAAACGCTCTTGATTCTTCAAGAGGCATGGGTCTTGAAAAATAGAAGCCCTGCGCTCTTTCACACTTTATGCTCTGCAGGAATTTGAAGTGTTCTTCGCTCTCAACGCCTTCCTGCAGGGGATGAACACCCATGTCAACAGCGCCCTGCACGATGTGACGCATAAGCTCTGCTGCCTTGGGCTGCTTTTCAATGGTCTGCAGGAATTCGAGATCCAGCTTAAGCACGTCAAAGTCATGATCGAAAAGATGGTTAAGTGACGAATAACCGCTGCCGAAATCATCGATCCAGATGTGGTATCCGGCCTTCTTAAACTTTGCGACTTCCTCCTGAAGAATGCTGTTTTTGTTGTCCATAGCGCTTTCGGTGATCTCTATCTCCAAAAGCTCTACCGGAATATCATATTTCTTTCTGAACTGCTGGGTAAGCGAAAAAATGTCACAAAGCTCGAAATCGACTCTTGAAAGGTTTACAGAAACGGGAACTATGGGCTCGCCCGCCTCGCGAAGCTTTGCAAGGTCTTCACATACCTGCTTTATTATGAACAGATCGACCTTATGTATCATCCTGTACTCTTCAAGTGTGGGAATGAACTGGCCGGGAGTAAACCTGCCCTCACTCGGATCATCCCATCTTGCGAGAGCCTCATATCCGCATATCTTTCCGGTAGTAACCCTAATGATCGGCTGGTAGTAGACCTTAAGATATCCTTTTTCCACCGCCGTATCGATATTGTCAAGGATGTATTGCTGAATGCGAAGCTTTTCATGGATATCATCCGAATATACTTCATAGATCTTGTCATATCTGCGCTTTATAAGGTTGCAGGCCACCCTTGCCCTGTCACATGCTATACCTGCCTGAATGCAGTCATCGCCAAGATAGTAAATGCCCGCTTTTATCTCTATACGGACAAAGTCCATAACAGAGAGCATGGCATCATGCACTCTTTCCACATGTTTTTCGACATCATCCGCATTTGTGCAAATGGCAATGTGATCGTTTGACAGACGCGAAGCATACGCATCGGGAAATTCTTTTCTGATGGTGTATGCCATTCTGCAAAGGAGATCGTCTCCCTTTTGGAAGCCGAAATTTTCGTTGAACATCTTGAAGTTGACAATGTCAAAATGCACGAAGGCGATCTCTTCCCTGCCTCTTTTTTCATCTATTCTCTTTTGCACAGCCTCATAGAATGTGGGCATATTCATAAGTCCGGTAAGCCTGTCGGAATTCTTGTTTGACGCAAATATCTGACTTTCCGCAAAGCTGTTGCGGCTCCGGCTGTAGAAATCCTCCTGATCCATATCCACGATGTAGACATAGAATACCGTCTCGCCGTTTTTCCCGTGCATGAGATGTCCGAAATCCTCGACATATTTTACATCGCCCTTTTTTGTGACGATGCGGTAGCGCACATAATCATTCTTTTTATCGCTGTTGAATATCTGCGCCAGGATCTCGTTATCTATCTTTGCGTAATCATCCGGATGGACCATACCCTTAAAGCTGTTTCCGGTAAATTCGCGGAATTCCTTTATATCCTTGCAGTCATACATTGCAAGAAGGTTGGGATCGGCAAACAATATCTCCTGGCTGCCAAGCGCGTTGTAGACCAAAAAACCGCCCGAAAGACCTTCGGGTATATAATTTTCGTCCGGTTTCAGATTGAATTCGTATTTGTTTTCCATGTCTGCCACTCCTCTTTGATATTTTTAAACATTTCCGTTGCTGCGTTATAATATAGCTCCTTTGCATGTTCCATGGCATACTCCGGCGTCATACCATCCTTCATGACGGATACCATTTTTTTAATGCCCATTTCGTATGCAATTTCATTCCCTTCGCCGATAGAGCCCGAAAGCACCATTACCGGTACATTTTTTTCTTTTGCCCTTTTTGCAATGCCGCAGACCGCCTTGCCCTGCCAGGTCTGGCTGTCCGTTCTTCCTTCCCCTGTAATGACAAGGTCGGCGCCAATAAGAGCCGCCTCAAAGCCAGAAAGATCCAAAAGAGTATCTATGCCCGATCTTAGATCGGCCCTGAGAAATATCTTAAGAGCGGCGCCAAGTCCTCCTGCGGCGCCTGCGCCTTTAATGCTGTCAGGGTCTGTGCCAAACTGCTTTTTAATGACGTCCCTGTAAATATTCATTCCCTTTTCAAGCCTTGAAAGCATTTCGCTTTCCGCTCCCTTTTGCGGCCCGAAGGTGTATGTGGCGCCTTTTACTCCGCACAGGGGATTTGTAACATCGCACATGACCGTAAACCTTGTATCCTTTATGCGGCTGTCAAGGCCCGATATATCTATAGAGCATACCCTTTCAAGTTCTTCTCCGCGTCCTGAAAGGACATTACCGTCCCTATCCAGAAATCTTACGCCAAGAGCGCTCATGCAGCCCATGCCGCCGTCGTTTGTGGCGCTCCCGCCTATGCCGACCGTTATATCCATAAAGCCGCGGTCAAGCGCATCCCTAATAAGCTCGCCTGTACCGTAGCTTGTTGTAAGGCTTGGATTTCTTTTTTCATCCGGCACAAGGGTAAGCCCCGATGCGGCCGCCATCTCGATCATCGCCCTGCCGCCTCCGATGTCTCCGTACGAAGCATTTATGATATTCATAAGCGGGTCATGTGCTTTGCAATTTATGTATCTTCCTCCTGCAGCCTTAACGACTGCTTCCGCGGTGCCCTCACCGCCGTCCGCTATAAGAAAGGTGACTGTTTCCGGGCGGTCAAATACCTCCCCTGCTGCTTTGCAAAGAAGCTCTGCCGCCTCCCCGCTTGAAAGAGACCCTTTAAATGAATCCGAAGCTGCTATTATCTTCATACACATACACTCATCACGGCTTTGCATGCCATCCCAAAAGGCAGACCGTTTCTGCCTTTAAAACTAATTTTCAGTATAGCAAATTTTTTTTTGTAAATCAAACGATTATCATACGTTTACGAAAAAAAAAGGGGCTGTAAAAAAACAGCCCCTCGCTTATTTATTATCTTCTGCTCTCATAATCTTCTTTGATCTCTGAAAGGATATCCGCATCGTCAAATGCCTCTCCCATCACCGCAGCGCTCTTGCATGCCCTTGCCTTGCTCATCATTTTGGACATGACCTTGAAATTGAGGGCGGTGCCGACGGCATCGCATTCGTAGCGCACCGCGCGGTTTGCGGCTACTCCGAACCTTCCCGCAACCTCGACTGCGTCTATGTTTGCGCCAAGGAAGATGAATTCCCAGTGGTTCTTTTCTTTCTTCTTTTCGACCATTTTTTTCACTTTGTCATAGGAGTATTCCTTGCTGGCATTTTCCATTCCGTCGGTCGTTATGATGAAAAGTGTCTTTTCGGGTCTGTCCTCTTCCGGCAGTTCCTTATTAAGCTTTCCGATGCGGTGTATCGTGGACCCTACGGCATCAAGCAGCGCCGTGCAGCCCCTTACATAGTATTCCTTGTCGGTGATGGGCTTAACATCCGTCAGGTCCTTGCGGTCATGAAGCACTTCGACCTTATCGTCGAAAAGAATTGTCGATACGATCGCATCTCCTTCCTCTTTCTTCTGCTTTTCGATCATGGAATTGTATCCGCCTATGGTGTCCTTTTCAAGCCCCGACATAGAACCGCTCCTGTCAAGAATAAAAACTATCTCTGTCAATCCTTTACGCATAATGTTACCTCCTTTTTATTTGCCCTTTCGGGAATCATTTTTGTTTACAGCCACATTATAGCAGGGAGGCACAAAAAAAAGGTCGCCGCGCGGGAGACCTTTAAAAATAAATTTTTTATTCTATTATGCACGGCAGGCCGTGCTCTTCGAGCTGGATATCGAGCTCTATCATGTCATATATCTTATTCTCGATGAAATAGGAAAAGATTATGTCCGTCTTATCGCAGGGGGACAGGGCGTAACCTGCTCTTGCAAGAAGGTCCTTTGATTCGTCGAGATTCAGCTTTGCGCCGACACAAAGGCAAAGCGCCGTGATCTTCTGCGGGTGATAATCCGCATTGTTTTTTATCTTTGAAAAGGTTTTTTTATCCACTATGGCCCTTTTGTAGACCTCGGCGTTTTCCATGCCTTTTTCCTGAATAAGGTATAAAAGATACTGCGAAAAGGTGTCCGAAAGATGGCGGATCCTTTCATCAAGCTTGCTAACGTGTACGCCGCTCTCATCAAAAAATGTATCCGCGGCATCTATTTTTTCCGCCTCCTCTAAGCAGATCGCTTCATGGATGCAGGGCGCCTCGGCGGCGCATTCTTCGTCCCATGATTCCTCCGCCGCACGGGGCGCGGATTCCTTCCTTTTAGGCGTGCTTTTTTTGAAAAGCGATCCAAAGCCTCTCATGGACTTTGCCTCAGCCATAGGCTTAAGAATGGGCTGAGCACCTTTTGCAGCGCCGCAGTATGCGCTTGCCGCGCCTAGTTCCGGCGTCTTAAGCTTTCTGTCTATATAATCTTTTAGTCCCTTTAAGCGGCCGGCAGAGTCCTCGGTGTCTTTATTTTCGGGCACCACCAGATATACTTCCATATCGTTTGCGGCTAGGAAAGAGTTTATCTCATCTGCGGCTATGCGAAGTATCCGGGCAGCCTCAAGGTTCTCTTTTTCCTTTATCTCTAACGGGAAGGCCGCCGAAGACAGGCCCCGGACTGCGGCCTCTTTAAGGTTTTCTTTGTAATAAGCGCGAAGCTCGTCCTCTTCATTTTCACCGTTTTGAAGGGGCACAAATCTGTCCGCAAAAAGCGACGCCGTTATACCTTTATTATTCCCTCTGACTATTCTAAAGGCCATTCAGATCCTCCAATAATTCACTTATCTTTTCGGCATTTTCCGCGAAAACAACAGTTTCTGCCATATTTGCAAGGGCGCCAATTTCATCATTCGCTAAAGCCGTGGCATAGTCAAGCCCCGCGCGAGCCCCAAGAGTATAATCCTTTGCCATGATGTAATGCTCGTATGCGTGAACGATCTCCCAGTATTTTCCGTAGTACTTGTTATTGTCATCCGGAATATCATATAGATACAGCAGATCTCTTAAGCTGCCGTAAGACTTTTTGTAGTAGTCTCTGTCATAAAAAGTCGTATCTCCCGAAAGGTCCCTCACATCCCCTATTATCTTTCTCTCGCGAAGAAAATCGAATAAAAGGAAGAAAAAAATGAGGCTTATGAATAAAAGAATTATGACGCGGAACGTGAACCAGACGGGATTCGGAAATTTGTAATCGATCTTATTTTTCTGCTTCTGCATCTTTTATCTTCCTCTCCTTTAATTCTTTGCACATCTGTGTCAACTCGTCCGAATGCCACCAGTTTTCAGCATCAGAAAGCCATTCGACCTCTTCGTCCGTGCAGCCCATGGTTCCTTTCCAAAAGGCCAGTATATGCGGCCTGTACATTTCATACTGCTCTTTGTTTTCTTCATATTCATCTTTGTACATCCCAATTCTGTGCGTATATATCTCAAGCGCCTTCATCATGGTCATCTGTACATAGGACGGATCCCAGTTTTTGGGGTCTGCAGGAATATATTTCATTCTGTATGTTATGAATTCCTTGTAGTCGTTTGCCATAAGCGCCGACTGAGCAAAGTATTCCGGCGTTCTACCAAAAAGGTCCTTGCGCGACATATACTCATACAGCTCCATATACTCTTTTTCCTCCAAGAGCCTTTCGGCCTTTGGATCTATTATCTTTCCGTCGACTCTTTTTGCCCACGGTGTATAGCCGGTATACAGCATGATGAGAACGGCGGTCGCCACGATCAGCAGAAGTATCAGCCTGTTTACAAGCTTGCTTGCAACATAGGGTACAAATCTTTTTTTTGCGGCCCTTTGTTCTTCCTCTATCTTTTTTATCGTATCGGTGCGGCGCATGAGCCATATGCGCCCGACAAGATTTTCCGTTTCGCAGTGCGGACACCTTAGCTCCCTTAGCCTGTAGTTTGCACCGCAGTTTTTACATTCCATATTCTCTATCCCCTGTTTTTAAGACGCTCTGCTATCTCTTTTGCAAGCTTTGTGTAATCCGTTTTATTGTCCACATATATTTTTATGGCGTCTTCTATCTCTTCATCCGTCATACCCCATTCATATAACGCTTCATAGACCTTTCTTTCCATGGTCTCGACCGCTGTTTTTTCTCCGTATATGAATCCCTCATCACGCATTTTGCGGCAGCATTTAAGGCAGCTTACGGTCTTGCACAAAACGGGCGACAGGCTTTCGGGCGAACGAAGGTGTTCCGATGAAGATGTTCTTGCAAGCTCAAGGCTTTCGATGGCATATTTGCTCTTATAAAAAATCTCGGATGTGTTTGCGTATTTACCAAAGGATGCCCCGTAATAATCACTGTCGTAAAAGTCTTTCTGTATCTGCTCGTAATCTCCCTTTTGGTAAAGTTCTTCGAGGTGGGCTATCATTGCTTCCTTCGCGTCATATTCATCTTCCGAATTCTTGCGGCCGAAAATTACGGACACAACGACGGCAAGGACTATACCAAGCACTGCCAAAGCGATGATAAGAAAAAGCCTTCCGGTATTCTTCCTGACCAGTTCCTTCGGCATTTTTTTCAAGGTTTCTGCGTGCTCATCCTTTAGAGCCTGTATGCCGGCTTCTTCTATCTTCTCGGCCTTTTTTACATTTTCATAGCCGCAGTGGACGCAGATAAGACCATCCTCCCCCATTACCGCGCCGCATTTTGGGCATCTGGCCCCTTCAAATTCATTCGTTTTCTGTTTCACCTTGCAACAAACTCTCCCTTACAGACTGACTCTTTACATTCTTTCCGATGATCTCGTCTATGCTGCTTACTGTCACAAAGCAGTTGAAATCCGACACGATATCTCTAAGCTGTCTTAGCTCGTACTGTGTCACGACAACATAAAGCGCCTTATTTTCGCCGCCTATATAACCGGCAGTATCCCATTCGGTACAGGTCCTTCCAAGCTCCTGATATATCCTTTCCTTAATGAGTTTCACGTCATCATGCGTAAAGATCAGACAGCCCCTTTGGGCGTCGAAGCCCTCTTCGACCCTTGTCATAACAACGCTCACTATGACGTATGTAAGTATGGAATACAGTCCCTTGTCCCAGTGGTAGAGAAAACCGACCAAAATATATAAAATGATATTGAAGCACAGCACCTGTTTTGCGACCGACAGATGAAATTTTCTGCTGAGGACCGATGCCAGGATCTCTGTTCCGTCAAGGCATCCTCCGTATCTTAAAACCAGGCCGACACCTATTCCGAGGATCAAGCCACCAAAGGTCACCGCCAGAAGATGATCGTCCGTAACGGGATGATGTTCTTCAAAAAAGGCCACTGCAACGGAGAATACCGTCATGGCATACACGGACCTTATGACATAGAGCTTGCCCTTCTTTTTCCATGCAAGCAGCAGAAAAGGCATGTTGAAGAGCCATGTCATGATACTGAGCTTTGCCTTTGAAAAGCTCGATACGATCATGGATACGCCGACTATGCCGCCGTCAAAAATGTCATTTGGTGCAAGAAAGTCCTCGATGGAGAAGGCGGCGATGACGGCGCCCACGGCTATCATGAGGAAGTTGATGAATTCTTTTCTAATTTTCATTTTACAACCCTAACATATATTTATTCTCTTGCATAAACCTTATAGCCCTGGGGTCGTCGCTTTCAAGGAATATCTTTTTAACGACCGTGCGGTTTAATTCCATAAGGTCTCTGAGACCGATGACGGTGTATTCGGCAGTGCCAAGACGAAACATTGCTGAAATGATGTTTTTTGCAAGCCCAAGCTGTTTTTCATCAAGTTCTTCCGCAGATATGACGCCTTTTAAAAACGAGGCTTTTTCAACAAGAGCATTTGTAAGAACGGCTACTTCGGAAGGGTCCTTGGGAGGGCTACTCTTTCCCGCAAGGAATTCATCGGCGTACACAAGGCTCCTGTCGTCTTTTATGAATTTAACAAACTGCGCCGTCTCGACGGGGCCGATATTTCCCGATATTTTGTTTACGACTGTCGGGTTTGAAAGATCCTGATCCATTTTCAGTATGTCGCTTACACGCTCCCACGAACGGGGCGTTGCAAATATCATGCTGTCGGGGTCTGCGCTTTGCGTATGGAGAGCCTGTGGCTTAAAGCTGAGATATCGTAAAACAAAGGGATGTATTCCAAACGGCAGGGCAAAATCCGTCTTCCAGACGGAAAAGTCCACGTCTATGTAATGGATCTCGAAACGGTCCGCTAAAGGGCCCGCAAGGCGGATATATACGCCGTCGTCATCCTCGCGGTTTCCAAGTCCTATGACATATGTACCGTCAGGCAGATGATACTGCCCGACCCTTCTGTCGAGTATCAGCTGGTATGCGGCGACCTGTACTCTTTTGGGGCAGGATGTGATCTCGTCCAGAAGAAGGATCGTCTTTTCGCCGTCCCTTGCCTCATCGGGAAGAACTTCGGGCGAAAGCCATCTTGTCTTTGTATGGTCTTCGTTTGGATAGATGAGGCCGCCTATCTCGACCTCGGACATCTGCGCAAGTCGAAGATCTATCACCTTATATCCATACTTGTCGCCTATCTGCTTTATTATCTGGGACTTTCCGACGCCCGGGGCGCCAAGTCCCAATATGGCATGCTTTATGCCGTGCTTTATGTTGAATTCAACGCATTCCCTGAAATCTCTTAAGTTCATTTTTCTTTATCATGCACATCTTAAAGACATGCCAGCCTCCCTATATTATTTTTGGCGTCTATTTCGCGTCCTTTTTCGCTTATGACCAGAATGGTCTTTTTTCTTAAATTTCCGATGGGCAATTTGAGCTCCCCGAAATATCCGTCCGTCAGAATTATCATTACCTCGGGCTTTATCTTGTTTTCGGAAAGATAGCTGTATATGCAGTTTATGTCGGTTCCGCCGGTATGAGTCGGCTTGCACTTAAGTATTTCTTCCTTATCGGAAACGTTTTTATATATGTCTTTGACCTTGGTATCCCAGAACGCTATGTTGAAATGGCATTTGAACTCCTTTGCGATGCGGTAGAGCTGCGTCATGAATTTTTCAAGCTCGTCTTTTCTGATGGAGCCGGAACAATCCACAAATGCCCAGATATCCTGCAGTTCATCATCTATTTTCCCGTAGCCCGGAACGATGAGTCCCATATGGATGTACTTTCTCTCGGGCGTAAAATATGATGATTCTTCATCCACCCTTTCGGTCAAAAACTCGGCGAGCAGCTTGTTCCACGGCAGTCTCCTGGCCGTCTCTTTAAGATCAAGTATATCGGAAGGCACATCCATGCAGCCAGATGTGCCGCGTCTTTTTATAACATCATTTACCATCTCCCTTATGGCAGCCGTTACGATCGCTGCCTGTTCTTCGGTCATGTTGTCGCTTTCTATGATATCATCCCTAAAGACGACAGGCTTTCCTTCAAAAGCTACCCTGTTGCCGGTATTTCCTTTGTTCTCTTTTAAAAGACGGGCATAGTATTCTTCCGCGGATGTCCCGTTATATCTGTACGGCAGAAAACATCCCACCGCCGGCCTTTCTATCTTTGCGACCGATCTGAGTTTCCAGATCATATTGTCAATTATGCCGTTTACAACAAAGTCGCACGCCACGTTCCACAGCCTGTGGTCCCTTTCGCCTGCTCTTTTCCAGTGCATCAAAAGGATATGCAATACCTCGTGCAGTATTACATAGTTTCTCTGCCCCTCTTTAAGCCCCGCAAAAAAGAAGGGGCTGTAGCGTATGCATGTTCCGTCCGTCCTAGCGGTCCTTACGGAGGTATCCTCAATGATCGACACCTTCATAAGGATATCCCCGTAAAAAGGGCTGTGTTTCATCATATCTATCTTAAATCGCCCGAGCCCCTGTCTGATCTTTTCGGAATCGGGGGCAGGGCTCATATACTGCGCAGTCTTCGCCGCGGAATTGTTTACGGTGCCAAGCGCCGAATCCACAGCGTTACTGAGCGCATCATTTAATTGATTTAAAAATGAGTCGAGAAATCCCATATCGATCCTTTTCGTTAATCTGTCACATGATCATGCCGAGGAGCTTGTATTTTGCAAGCACCTCCTGCGCCATACGGTCGCTTATTACATTTCCTTCTTTGTCATATACTTCACCCGTATAGTCCTCTATATCATAGGCGCTATCCTCTTCCGCGGGAAGCAGATAGCATTTCCTGAAGATATAATACACCTGCCCGGAATAGACTACCTTGACAAGTGCCGGAAAAAAAACACGGGTAAGATGAATATGAAACACCACGTTCACTATGGTATCTTCGATCAAAATACCCTTGGCATCATCCTCGGAAATATTCCTCTTTGCGAGTTCCCTTCTGCTTAGATGCCTGTACTTTTTTTCAACATCCGATTCACCGAATTCGACAAGCAGCACACACATCTTTTTTACGGACCGCATTCCGGCCAGTCTCTTATCATTTAAAAGCTCGACGGCCGGATCGGTATATACATTGTTTTTTTCTTTTATCAGTTCCTTTACAAGCTGTCTTCTGAAGGTGTCGGCGCTGTAGACAAGAGATGTATTTATCACATTTCTCTTTCCTGCAAAGGGCAGCTGATACGGAAAGGCGCCGTCACTGTCATAATAGAGGCCGCACATTCTGATGTCCACAAGATTAGGCGGCATTATTGTTATATTATTGCTGCTGAAAGCCCGGTAGACCGGTCTTAATACACTTGATGAATTTGCGGCATGGGTAAGAACGAATCTTCCTCCCTCTGCCTGAATACATTTTTCCTTAAGCGCTTTAAGGTCATCACGGTGAATCTTTCTTTTATACTCTATATAACATACACGGCGTGTCTCATCTTTTTTATTGATACAAAAGCCTTCGATCTTTTCCAAGGTGGAGGGCAAGGTAATTTTTTTTAGCCTTGTGGCCGGCGCAAAAGCGCCTTGACCAATGGACTGTATACCTTCACTGATATTAAGAGTTTCAAGCTCTTCGCCCGCATAGACTCCGTTTCCTATACGCTGTATATATGTCCGGTCCACTTTATAGGGGATGGTCATCTCCTTCCCCCTTGCTCCAAGAGATACTAAGGTCCCGTTAAGGACCGAATATTCGTCACTTATAAAACTGTTCATATTATTCCCTGCATCTTCTCTGGCCCTTTAGGGCCAGAGGGCCCCCGCCGGCCTTGAGGCGGTTCAAAGAAAATCCGAAGGATTTTCTACATTGCCGGCAACTGTTTTGATCGCTAACATCTCATCTGGTTCATATGGTCTATTCTTTCCCTGCCTTCTCTTATCGCTGCGGCTATCTCGTCTTCGGAAAGCCCGTGCCCATTCGTTTTTTTTCCAAGTCTTGAGATCTCGGGGGATGCTACTATCATTCCGTCAAGCCACTGCGTGATCTCTGCCGAAGCACCGTTTCTGACCATTATATCCCTAAGCTCTTTTAAAGACTTTTCAGTGTTATACCCTGACCCATTTTTGATTATATGTTCCACAAAACGAATGAGTTCTTCTTTTTCGTTCATACGATCTCCCTCTTAAGATCCGCTACTATTCCTGCCTTTTCTCCGTAGCCTGTTCGCAGTACTCCGTCAGGCCCAAGCACAAAGCCTCTTACAAAGTCCGGGCCGCCGTATCCTGTCTCGCGGCCGTAAAACTCCACCATCCGTCCGGATGAGGATGCATATATCCCGTCCCTGCAGTTACAATATTCATAATCTTCAAAGCGGTCCGTGTACAGGATAGCTTCGTCCACAACAAATATATCCTTATACGAGACCCTGTTTTTTGCAGCATAATCATTTACCGGCATCGCAGTTATGAACCCTGCTTTTTTTATCCCGATATCTCCCGCCCACTCGAGATAGTTTTTCATCTCTTTGCTGCTTCCTATCCCGCCCTTCAGCAAAAGGCAGTTTAAGACAAATATCCGCGGGTCGTAAACGCTTTGTACCGCTTCTTTTATTGCTTCAGAGTCCGGAACATCTATCCCAAAATAACTACTGTTTCTTTTGTCGTCATAGTGGTGCCTGCTTATGTGGACGGTGTCGACATATTTAAGCCTTTTTATTTTGTGAATATCCTTAAGCCCGATGCCGTTTGTGTTGATGCTTATTTCAGTCCATACGCCAAGGATGTCAAATATCATCTCTATCGTTTCGTTTAACAGACCGATATCTGTAAAAGGCTCTCCGCCTGTTATGGAAATGCCTCTTACCGCATTCAGCCTCTTCATTTCATTAAGAACTGTTTCAAGATACTTAAGATTCAAAAATTCCTTTATGCCCTTGCCGCACGCGGCAGAGCAGAATCTGCAGGAAGCGCCGCAGTAGGATGTGAGCCTTAACGAAAGCTGCATCTTTAACGGCCTGTCCTTTTGCACATACGGGCAGCCGTTATGGGAACATTTATAGTTTTTTACACAAAGCTCCTTGCCGAATATGGTAAAAGCCGTCGTCTTTTCTATCATGTCTGCATACCCCTCCGCGCCAAGGAACATTCTACTACATCCCACACTCAAAAATCAATACACATTGTGCGATATAACTTGTAAGAGATACTGTCCCAATGTCATTAAGTTAAGTAGATAAACAAATAAAAACCACTTCGCATACCGTATCCGGAAACAGCAAAGTGGTTTTTATCATTAAATACAAATACAGATTCGTCCGCCCCAATTCGACGTATCTCTGACTTCACAAAGTTTATTTCCTCTTCAGATAACGGAGTCTTGGCTGACTTAAGTCCCCCCGTCTCATTTTTTTGCCCCGCCGGCGCAGAAAGGAGATTCGTGCAGCTTGCCGTGAACGAAGTAGTTGTAGGAGCGGCAGCCGCCGCCGCAGAACTGACCGAGCTCGCACTCGGCGCATTTGCCGGTGAGCATTGCAGGGGTGAATTTTCGGTTGTAGGAGAATCTTTCGGGGTCTTCCCAGATCTCCTTAAGGCTTTCTGTGCGGAGATTGCCTTCGGTGAATGCAGGGTCGTACATGGATTCACAACCGCGCACATTGCCGACGCTGTCTATTCCTATGGATGTGATGCCGGCGGAGCAGCCGCGAAAGAATGCGCTTCCGCTTAGGTTTCCGCGGATGGAGCCTTCGGCCTCGGTAAAGTATCCTATGTTGTCGGCAACGCCCATGGCAAAGGGCGCTTCATACATGTGGGAAGTAACAAAGTTTATGACCTCCTGCATATCGAACCGATAGTCGATGCCGCCTGTTGCCGCATTGCCCATGGGAGAGCATGCCTGAAGCTGCCATGCGTAGATGCTGTACTTTCTCAAAAACTTAAACATCTCTTCAAGATATTTTACATTCTCGCCGTTAAGCGTGCTTATGACGGATACGGGTATGCCTGATGAGAGAAGTGTCTCCATGGCCAAAGCGGCACGGTCGAAGCTTCCTTCCTGCCTGTATTTGTCGTGTACGGCTTTGGGGCCGTCTATGGATATGGATATCGATTCTATCCTTACATCTTTAAGATCTTTTATCTGTTCTTCTCTGAACAAAAATCCGTTTGTTATGATATTTACCCTTATCCCGTTATCCGTAAGCCTTTTTACTATCTGCTTCCAGTCGCGGCGCATGAATACTTCGCCGCCTATCATGGACACGCGTCTGCATCCAAGTTCCTTTAACTGATCGGCAACGTCAAGGCATTCTGCGGTTGACAGCTCGTTTTCCCTTGCTCTTCCTCCCGCGGATCCGCAGTACTTACACGAAAAACAGCATGCAAGGGTTATCTCCCACACGCACATTTTAAGATCGTATTTCATGCATCAGTCCTCTTTTTCTTCCTTTGTTTCTTTCTCTTCATCTGTTACGGGAACGTTTCTTAAGTCCGCTCCGCATTCACTGCAGAAAAACGCCGTATGGACTGCCTTATTGCCGCAGCAGGGGCAGGTCTTATATGTTTTCAGATCGCCTACTTTTTCGGGCTCTGCAGTAGCCTGCGCCATAGAAGGCATCATCCCGCCGATTCCCCACATACCGCCGGACGGATTTTGGGCGGGCCCGGCATAGGCCATCAAAAACTGATTCGGATCGTTTATCACAGGGCCGGCATAAGCCGCCATCATTTTGGGGTCAAACATAGGGCCGTCCGGAGCAGGACCCGCGTATACAGGCTGCATGACCGGCATCTTCGGACCTCCGTAGACAAGCTTCATCGGCTCTTCCTGCGTTTTCTCGGGAACCGGTTCGCTTTCTTCGGGTTCTTCATTATCTTCTTCTACGATCTCTTCGGGCTCGTCTTCGGGTTCATCCATGGGCGGGCCGGCGTAGACATCCTCCATCTCCGATGACCTTCTCCTCTTCTCCATCATTTCCGGGCCGGCATAAACGCATTTTGTATTGTTCCTGTCCATAAAACCGGGGCCGGCATAGACCTTGCCCATGGATTTTTTCTTCTTTTCAAAATAGTCGGGTCCTGCGTATACACCGCTTGTAGTATTGTCATCCCCGTTTACACGCCCCGGATACTTGTTCTTGAATATCCCCTTAAAAAAATTCTTCATTTAACTGCCCCCTTTCCCGGCCAAAGGCCCATATCATTTTACATTGTTTACGATTCCAAGAGAAATATATTTATTGACCACGGCATGAAAATCCGTGCCTTCTTCGGCATCCTCGTTGTAGATGCCGTCCACCACATATATCTTTTCGCCTCCGGGCCCTTCACCTACCTCTTTGTATCTGTCCCGGTAAAATGCTCCGTGCGAGACTTTGGGCCCCCTGATGATGCCTTTGCAGGTATCAAGCGTTCCGCCCGGAATATTTATATTCCATATTTGATTGCTTGAAAGCGGTCTTTCAATTACCTCTTTTAATATTTCCGGCAGATAGTGGTCGGTGATATCATGACAGGGAACCGCCTCCTCTGAGATCGCGATGCCCGTAATGCCCTGAAAAGCCGCCTCAAACGCTGCGCCGGCCGTTCCGGAATATTGGATATCCGTTGCGACATTGTAGCCGTAATTTATCCCCGAAAGGACAATGTCCGGTCTTTCGGGAAGCACGCTTATGACGCCGAGCCTCACACAGTCGGCAGGCGTTCCGCTGCACGAAAACGCTTTTACTCCGTCCACCGGCAAAACATGGGGCTTTACCGAGATGGTATCATGAAGCGTAAGGCTGTGCGAACACGCACTTTTCTGACTGATCGGTGCCACGACCCAGACCTCGCCAAACTCTTTTGCGACTTTGCACAGCCTGATGAGCCCGGGTGAATCGATGCCGTCATCGTTTGTTATCAATATCCTTTTCATGATGAGTTATATCCTTATCTCCCCACCTGCAAGCACATTTCCGTCCTCGTCGTACAATACTCCGGTCTGACCGGGAGCGACGGCCTTGACGGGCTCGCTAAAGCAGACGATGAGTTCATCGCCCGCGCGGCGGCAGATGGCACCGACGGGGCGGTGGTGATAGCGAACTTTTATTTTTGCGGCAAAATCTGCAGCTTCTTCGGGGCATGGCATGCCGACGTAATTGACGTCAAGGAGCCTGCACTTTGAAGAATACAGGGATGCTTCACTTGAAAGGACCACTTTGTTTTCAGCGGTGTCTATCTTTTTTACATATATGGGCACGCCGGCCGCAATGCCGAGGCCCTTTCTCTGGCCTACGGTATAATGAATAATGCCCTTGTGGCGGCCGAGGACTTTTCCTTCTTCATCCACGAAATCGCCTTCGGGAAAGGACCTGTTCAGCTTGTATTCAATGTACGATGCGTAATCATCATCGGGGACAAAGCATATCTCCTGGGATTCTGCCTTGTCGGCAACGGAAAGCTGCGCATGTTTTGCGATGGCGCGGACTTCGTCCTTTGTAAGCTCTCCTAAGGGCATGATGGTCCTTTGCAGCTGATGCTGACTTAAGCGGCAGAGCATATATGACTGATCCTTCGCCGCATGGTCGGAGGTCTTTACCGAATAACGGCCGTTTGGCAGTTTTACTATCTTTGCATAATGACCTGTAGCCACGTATTCGGCGCCGAAGGTGTCTGCGGCGGCTATAAGTTCTTCCCACTTTATCCTGCGGTTACAGATTATGCAGGGGTTTGGTGTCCTGCCGCAGGCATAGGAGGCCACAAAAGGATCTATGACGCAGCTGTTAAAACGGCTGCTGCAGTTTCTGACATAATAAGGGATCTCGAGTTTTTCGCATACCTCTCTTGCATCGTCTATCTCGCAGCAGCGGCTCACTTCGCCATCCTCGCTTACGATGCGAAGCGTTACGCCTATCACATCATATCCTTTAAGTTTTAACAGATAAGCCGTAACGGCGCTGTCAACGCCGCCCGACATTCCGACTATAACACGCATAGCCTACCCATGCCTTTCGATTATTTCTTTGTTTCATTCTTATCTATTGCATTCCCGCAACTTTCCTTTTTTATTTTTCACGCATGTTGTAATCCTTGTCTTCGTCTATCATTCCGAGCATAATAGCCGCAAATTCGGGATCAAACTGCGTGCCCCTGCCTTTTTCTATCTCGTTTCTGACATATTCCTGTGAAAGGACATCTCGATAGCTTCGTTTACTTGTCATTGCATCGTAGGCATCTGCCACGGAAAGTATCCTGGCTTCCTCGGGAATGGCTGCGCCCGCCAGACCGTCCGGATAACCTTTGCCGTCAAATCTTTCGTGATGCCATTTTGCGCCTATGGCAAGTCTCTGCTTTCCTTCAATATTTTCAAGTATCTTTGCTCCCATTACAGGGTGCGTCTTTATGATGGCATATTCCTCGTCATTGAGTCTGCCGGGTTTGTTGATGACAGCATCGGGAATACCGATCTTTCCGACATCATGCAAAAGCCCCATCATATATATCTCATTCTGCTGGGCAATGGAATAACCTGCCCTCTTTGCTATCTCTTTTGAATACTCTGCAACTCTGTGCGAATGTCCGTTGGTATAGGTATCCTTTGCATCGATCGCGGCAGCAAGGGCTTCAACGACATCTATCATGAGTTTTTTGTTTTCCTGCGTCTTCCTTTCGACCTCTTCACCGAGTGACCTTTGCAGGGTGATCAGTTCGAGGATATGCTTTACACGCAGAAGAAGCACTTCGGGAACGAAGGGCTTTTTGATAAAATCCATTGCCCCGAGGGACAGGCCCATGCGCTCCGAATCCTCATTCTCATCGGCCGTTAAGAAGATGACCGGAATGTCCGATATCTCGCGTCTTAACGTTTTAAGCCTTTTCATGGTCTCAAAGCCGTCAATGACGGGCATCTTTACATCGAGCAAAATAAGCTCGGGACGGTTTCTTTCGAGATAATCCAGAAGGCTGCTTCCCGATTCAAGTGTTTCCACGTCAAAGCCGGCATTTCCAAGTATACGGGCCGCTATCTTTCTGTTTGCCGGATCGTCATCTACCACGATAAGCTTTTGAGAACCCACTGCCACCTCGGCGCGATCGTCATTTTTTACAAAAGCCGTCTCGTATTCCACAAATATATTATCGCCGTTTTTCTTATGCCATCCTTCAAGAATGTTTCCGACTACTTTTTCTATTGCTTCCTGCTTTATATCCGTCAGGAACACAAAGTAAGTATTCGACCTGTTTCTCATGAAGACATCGGATTTTCTTAAGGATTCCCTTATATGATTTCCGAATTCATCGCACTTTCTGTGATAGGTCTCATCTGACGTTCCTTCTCCCGGAGACAAGGTAAACATCACTTTGCAGGCCGACCGGCGGTTACGCACTATGTACCTCATGACGTAGCGGTATACGTTTGCAAAGGATTCCTTGTCAAGCTGCAGCGCATGGTTTGGGATAGCTCTTTCGCCGAGTATGGTAGAGATGGTATTTATATCCTCATATGTGCCTGTATTCTCTTCAAAACGCTCGGCGCTGTAGATCGAATAACCGTGCTTTCCGTTCTGCTTTACATAGTAAAGAGCGGTGTCGGCCAGCTTCATCAGAGAATCGTAATCGTTTCCGTTGTCCGGAACACGTACCGCACCTATGGACACGCCGAGAGGAATATTCATTTCCACGCCAAGGATGCCTTTGGCATGGGCAATTATTCCCTGATTCAGTTTTTCGGAGAGCTCCTTTATCTCTTCCTCGCGGCGCATTTCAACACAGAATGCCGCAAATTCATCTCCTCCAAGCCTTCCGCATATACTTCCCGCAGGAAGAAGACCCTTTAAAAGTGCAGAGAAACCGACGAGTATCTTGTCTCCCGCGTCATGGCCGTAGATATCGTTTATGAGCTTAAATGCGTCAAGATCGATCATCATAAGTGACCCCGCCCGGGTTGCGCACATACGCGAAAGCTCGTTTCCGGCCGCCATTTTATTCAGCATGCCGGTAAGACCGTCCGTTGCAGCTTCGGTCATAAGGGTGTGCATTTTTTCCTCTTTTGAAACGATGTTTCTTATTCTCGTTAAGAGGACTTCGGGCACAAAGGGTTTTCTGACATAATCGGAAACACCGGCTTCAAAGCCGTGCCTTTCCGTTTCTGAGTCTTCATCCGCCGTCAGGAATACGACGGGAGTCTCTTCGCGTCCCTCGCTTTTTTCCCAGCTTCTTACCGCGGAAAGCGTCTCAAAGCCGTCCATTTCCGGCATCTTTATATCCAAAAGGATAATATCCGGAGTACCGTTCTTTTTCAAATACTCCAAAAGAGCCCGCCCGGACTTTAATGCCGTAACGCGCATATTGTTATGACTGAGTATCCTCCCTGCCATCTGCAGATTCATTACGTCATCATCTACCACGATAACCCATGTAGCCATGCCTTACCTCCAATAAAAGCTTGCAATATATCTGTATTATTATATATCCTTTTATCTTCTCCCGTCAACAAAAAAGGAACAGCCCGCAGGCTATTCCTCTTCAAGATCCTCTTCATCCACTATTTCATCGTATTCCTGTTCGTCGAGCCATTCGTCAAACGCGTCTACGACTGCTTCGTATTCATCATCATCCAGGATATTTTCAAGACCGGGGCCGTCTTCTCCTTCGGTGTATCTGTAAAGAAAGACCTCTCCCTCTTCATCTTCCGTCTGAGGAAGAAGCGCGATGTAATCGCGGCCGTTTGCCTCAAGGATCGTAAGAATATTGCATTCTACCTTTCGTCCGTCATCGAGATCGAGAGTCACGGTGAACTGTTCCTCGTCGGGAATGATCTCGTCATTTTCTTTTTTGCCCATATTTTTCTCCTTTGTCATTTATACATTAAACCTGAACAGAATGACATCTCCGTCCTTTACGACGTATTCCTTGCCTTCCATCCTTACAAGGCCCTTTTCCTTTGCTGCGGGTATGGACCTGCATTCCATAAGCTCTTCGTAAGAGATGACCTCTGCCTTGATAAAGCCTCTTTCAAAATCGGAATGTATCTTGCCTGCGGCCTGGGGTGCCTTTGTTCCTTTTTTGATGGTCCAAGCACGGGTCTCTGTCTCGCCTGCGGTAAGATAGCTGATAAGGCCCAAGATGTCATAGCTTGCGGCTATGAGCTTGTCAAGGCCGGAGCTTGTAAGGCCCAGAGCCTCAAGATATTCTGCCTTTTCCGCGTCATCAAGTTCCGAGATCTCAGCCTCTATCTGCGCACAGATGACAAACACCTGATCTCCGTCTTCTTTGGCAAATTCCTTGACCTTTGCCACCATGGGGTTTGATGCCCCGTCATCGGCCATATCTTCCTCGGCCACGTTTGCGGCAAAAATGACGGGTTTTCCGGTGAGCATATTAAGCTCGGCAAAAAGCGCCTCTTCGTCTTCATCTGCCGGTGCAAGAGTCTTTGCAAGCTTTCCGTCCTCCAAATGCGCCTTAAGCTTTTGAAGCGATTCAAGCTCCTTTGCTGCGGCCTTGTCCGAATGAGCGGCTCTTACCACCTTTGAAATGCGGCGTTCAAGCACTTCTATATCCGAAAAGATGAGCTCTAAGTTGATGGTCTCTATATCTCTTACCGGGTCTACGCTTCCGTCTACGTGAATAACGTTTGCATCCTCAAAGCATCTTACGACATGTACGATGGCATCGACCTCACGTATATTTGCAAGGAACTGGTTTCCAAGGCCTTCACCCTTGCTTGCGCCCTTTACAAGGCCCGCAATATCGACAAATTCTACGACTGCAGGTGTGACCTTCCTTGAATTGTAAAGCGATGCAAGGTCGTCAAGACGGTGATCCGGCACCGGCACTATGCCCACATTGGGGTCTATGGTGCAGAAAGGATAATTGGCGCTTTCTGCGCCCGCCTTTGTAAGCGAATTGAAAAGGGTGCTTTTTCCCACGTTCGGGAGCCCCACTATGCCAAGCTTCATGTGTTTTATTTCTCCTTGTGATACATATTTTCTTTTGCTTTATAAAGCTCTCCCGATAAGGGAGAGCTTTTTGTCAATCCATTTTTTCTCCGCCGATGCGGATATGAGCCGCCAGAAGCTTTGCGAGGAAGTAGACTGCGGCGCATTCTTCATCCTGCCAGATACGAAGGCTGTGGGGCTCCGCACAGATAAGATATCCGTCCGTTTCCTCATCCATGCCGACTCTTGTGACCATCACGGCTTCGATGCCGCGCTCTTTTAAGGTCTGATAAAAGCAAGGGCAGTTGGCTTCGATCCTGTCAAGATTATTTGCATAGTGCAGGTCGTCGTTCATCAGCTTTGCGATATCGCTTGCATCGCCTCTGTAGGTCGAATCGAGCACGGCCTTCATGACCCCGGACTTTCCGGTGTAGTAAAGCTCTGTGATCTGCATGGTATCCATCAAAAGAGGCATCACCGAATGGAGCTTGTTTTCAAAGCCCGGAACCAGCTCGACGTGGCGCACGATGCTCTGCATGGTGGAATATATGCCTGCTTTTGCAAGATGGCGTATCTCTATATTTTTATGTTTTGCTTCAACATATATGATGTAACAGTTTCTTCCCTTTGTCTTGCCGCGGTAAAGCGCCTTATCCATGAGAGCGAAGAGACCTTCGTAGTCTTTTGCGTCAAAGGGATATGACGCACAGCCCGAGGTACCGGTGACAAAAGGCGAGCAGCCGTCCATTACCACGTTTCTTCGAAGGACGTCATGGCTCTCATACATTTTTACAAAAAAGTTCTTTTTGTCATCATATTCCGTATCACGGAGATTGATCATCAAAAGCTCGTCGCCGCCAAACCTTCCGCAGACGCCGACAGCTTTTGTAAAATCCGCTATTCTCTCACCTATATCCATGAGCACGACATCGCCTGCTGCATGTCCGTAGGTGTCATTAATGAATTTGAAATTGTCAAGATCAAGCATGGCAAAGGTGAAGGGTATACCGTCGCTTATAAGCCTTTTTGCAAAGCCGATTATGTATCTGCGTGACACTATTCCCGTAAGGGGATCAAGAAGTGCATCTACCTCGGTCTTTTCCAATAGCTCTGCGAAATACGGGTATTTTGACAGTTCTTCTTTAGTATAATTGACGCCCATTATCATTCTCCATTAAATATGCGGTGCGGGTACAAAAATCAAAGTGTACAAGACCCTGTATACAGTATAAACCATAATTTGCGCTCGGTCAACCCTTCATATTCTTAATTCGCTCAAGCGCCTCAAGAGAATTTTCAAGGCTTCCGAATGCGGTAAGTCTGAAATATCCTTCTCCGCTGGGACCGAATCCCGAACCGGGAGTTCCGACCACATTTACTGTCTCAAGCAGGTAGTCAAAGAATTCCCAGCTTGTCATATTGCCCGGAGTCTTAAGCCAGATATAGGGCGCATTCACACCGCCGTACACATCAAATCCGGCATCCTTAAGACCTTCTCTTATTACCTTTGCATTGTTCATATAATAAGCGACCATCTCACGGGTCTCCCTGCGGCCTGCCTCGCTGTAGACAGCCTCGCCCGCGCGCTGGATGATGTAGGGTGCTCCGTTGAACTTGGTGCCGCTTCTTCTTGCCCAGAGGCTGTTAAGAGAGACTCCGTCAAGCACAAGTGCCTTAGGAACAACGGTAAATCCAAGTCTCGTTCCGGTAAATCCGGCATTCTTTGAAAAGCTTCTTATCTCTATCGCGCACTTTTTTGCGCCGTCACATTCATATATGCTGTGAGGTATGTCCTTTTCGGTTATATATGCCTCATATGCGGCATCAAAGATTATGAGAGAACCGTTTACAAGCGCAAAGTCGACCCATTTCTGAAGCTGCTCCTTTGTTGCGACTGCTCCTGTGGGATTGTTGGGATAGCAAAGGTATATCACGTCAGCCCTTTCCTTGGGAAGCTCGGGAACGAAAGAGTTTTCTGCCGTACAAGGCATATATGTGACATTGCTCCACTTTTCGGATGCCTTATCGTAATTGCCCGTTCTGCCGCTCATGGCGTTTGAATCGACATATACGGGGTATACGGGGTCACAAACCGCAATGCGGTTGTCAGCTGCAAATATATCGCCTATGTTTCCGCTGTCGGACTTTGCGCCGTCACTTATAAAGATCTCGTCTATGTCAAGATCTACGCCCCATGCCTTGTAATCTCCGTCTATAATGGCCTTGCGAAGAAATTCGTAGCCAAGATCGGGAGCATAGCCTCTAAAGGTCTCTGCCTTTCCCATTTCGTCAACGGCGCTGTGCATGGCAGCTATGACCGAAGGAGCAAGCGGAAGCGTAACATCCCCTATTCCGAGTCTTATCAGTTTTGCGTCCGGGTGAGCCTTGGAATATTCCTTTACCTTTTTTCCTATAGTGGAAAAAAGATAGCTTCCGGGCAATTTAGCGTAGTTTTCATTTGCTTTAAACATTTTTAGTCCTCCATTTTCTTTGAACCGGTTTGGCACTATACGGCCTTGTCAGGGAAAGGGATTCCTTAGCGAATTCCTCCATGGTCATTTTCCGGTCCATACTCTGCCTTCTTAAGTAATTATATGCTTCAGGTTCTGTCATGTCATATTTTTTCATGATATCCTGTTTTGCCATATCTATGATCGCAGTATCAAGCTGCGTCCTGACTCTTGCGCCCTTTTTGTCCCTTCCTCTTCTTTTCAACTGTTCGAAGATCATATCGACGGAGGAAAGGAGCTGCGCTACTGAAAAAGGAAGCGCAAGCGATGCTATATCCGGGGGGGCCTCATAAACGACCGAAGGCGATGCTATAAGAAGAAGCGAAAAGTAATCGGGAAGCCCGTTGCTCAGCTCTTCATACATCATATCCGTGCACCTGTAACCGGATATCACTATTCCTCCGGAAAGGTCATATGCCATCTGAAGTGCCCGGGACCCCGACTGGAATACACCGTCCACTTCATATCCGCGGGCCATCAGGATACCTTTCACTTTTTCGGCGTCTGCCGTCTTCGACATTGCTATAACTATGTGCACGCGGCAGCTCACCCCCATTCAACATTAGTATCTGTACAGATATTTTTCTATCTCCCAAGTGCTGACGCTCTTAAGATAGTCGCGCCACTCGCTTTGTCTTTCTTCTATTATTCTGTCAGCGATCTGTTTTCCGATGACATTTTTAACGAATTCATCCTTCTTTAAAGCCTCTATCGCTTCGCCCAGATTTTCGGGCATCCTGCCTATTCCGAGTGCTTCAAGCTCGTCTCGGTCAAGTTTCTTTTTCGCCGCCGGTATATACGGCGCATATTCGGTCTTATTCAAAAAGCCGTCAACGCCTGCCCCAAGGCATACTGCAAGCGCAAGGTATGGGTTGGCGGTCGCATCCGGGAAGCACAACTCAAGGCACATAACACCCTCTGCATCCTTTACTACCTTTACAGCCGCCTCATCGCTGTCGAAGGACCACCCTTTGTACACGGGAACCTTAAAATCTCCCGACAGCCTCTTGTATGAATTGACTAAGGGGTTCGTTATTGCCGATATGGCAGGAAGATGGTCTATTATTCCCGACAAAAAGCACATTCCAAAGTCACTGAGGCCGTTTTCGCTGCTGTTGTCTTCAAATTTGCTTCCGGCCCCGTGAGGTATCCTTATAAGAAGGTGCATTCCGCTTCCCTCTACATCTACCCTGGGCTTTGGCAGAAATGTCGCATGCTTTCCATGTCTTTTGGCGATGATCTTTGAGACCATCTTGAATATGCCTATCTCATCCGCCGCATGCATTGCATTACCGCCCGCCAGATCGATCTGGTGCTGGCCGGATGCCTTTTCATGGTAGGACGCGCGGATGTCAAAGCCCATCTCTTCGAGAGTGAGAATGATATCTCTTCTGGCATTTTCTCCCGTATCAAGCGGACTTACGTCCATAAGCCCCGCAGACTCATCGGTCGTGACCGCGGGCCGCCCGTTTTCATCCATGTCAAACAAAAAGAATTCTATTTTGGGTGAGATCGTCAGATCGGATCTGAACCTTACACGTATATCCTCGATGATCCATTTGAGGATGTTACGGCTGTCCGTTTCCACGGGGTTGCCGTCGCTTCCGTAAAGATCGCACATAAAGCCGGCGACCTTTCCTGTCTGAGGTCTCCACGGAAAAATCGCAAATGTCGAAAGATCCGGCACAAGCCTTAGTGAAGCATTTTCGCTGTCATAATATGCACCGTCTAAGGATATCTTCCCCTCAAGAAGAGCATCGAGCTGTTTTCTTGTCACTGCTATATTCTTAAGGCCACCGCTTAAGTCCACGAACTGAAGCCTTATGAATTCTATGTCCTCTTCCTCCACCAGATGGCGTATGGCATCTTTATCAAGTGTTTTCATCATTTCCTCTCCGACTGAATAATGTCATTCAAGGCCTCATAAAGCCTTTTCATCTCTTCATCGCTTCCTATCGTTATGCGAAGATAGTCCGCTATGCGAGGTTTGTTCCAATGCCTTACAAATATCCTTCGTTTTTTAAGCTCTTCAAAAATATAGTCTCCGGGCAGGCTCTCGTGCTTTACAAACACAAAGTTTGCTGCCGACTCAGGGCCGGTAAAGCCAAGACCGGCAAGTGTCTTTAACGCCTCATCCCTGGTCTTTACTATACGGCCGCACTGCTCTTTAAAGTAGGCGTCGTCCTTTACCGAAAGCACGCCTGCACTTATTGCTATCTGCGAAAGGGTATATGAGTTGATGGAGGCTTTGATGCTGTTCATTGCGGCGATGGCCTCTTTGCAGCCCATGCAATAGCCTATTCTCATGCCCGCCATGGAGCGCGACTTTGAAAATGTCCGTATAACCAGAAGATTATCATACTTTTCAAGAAGCGGCAGAACGCTTTTCCCGCCAAAGTCGATATATGCCTCGTCTATCATTACCATCGAAGACGGATTGTGCTTTAAGATGTCTTCGACAAACTCTATCCCCTCAAGGATGGATGTGGGCGCATTGGGGTTTGGAATAATGATCCCTCCGTTTTCCCTTCTGTAGTCCGCTGCATCTATCCTGAAATCTTCTTTCAAAGGGATCTCCTCGTAAGGAATGCCGTAAAGCTGTGCCCACACGGGGTAAAAGGCATATGTCACGTCAGGGAAAAGCACCTTTTTTTTGCCCGCAAAAAAAGTAAGAAAAGCAACGGATATTACATCATCCGACCCCACGCCGCAAAATACACGGTCAGATGACAGGCCATGGTATGCGGCAAGCTCTGCGCAAAGATCCTTGATATCGGGATCCGGATATTTTCTTAAGATATCCGTATCAAAACCGCTAAGCAGCTCTCTTACCGCCGGTGCCGGCGGATACGGGTTCTCATTTGTGTTAAGTTTGATTATATTTTTGTCCGCAGGCTGTTCACCCGCAACATACGGGGTCACATTCCTTACGTTTTTCATCCATTCTTTCATGTCTGCCTCTTTTTTTCTTTTGATGACGCTGTGATTTTTATCTGTCTTTTCTTTATGGCTCTCATTATGACCACATATGCTATGCTTGCACCTATGGCCGCTCCGCCCGAATCTATCATTACATCGGTGACCGCAGCCCCTCTTCCGTCCACAAATATCTGATGTACCTCATCCGAAATGGCATAGACCATGCCGCAAAGAATCGGAGGAATGTAAAAATATATGCATCCGCCGAGCCTGAAGGTGTTTACAAGAAGGGCTCCTAAGACGGCATATTCGGAGAAATGTGCCATCTTTCTTATACACTGATCGAGAAAATGGACCAGCATCTCATTGTCGGGATTATCAACATCTATTCCTATAAAAATCAGGATCTCCTTTACTATGCCTCCGCTAAGAGCTGCGCTTTCCACAACGGGCTGCGAAGAAAACGCAAAGATAACTATCATCCATGTAAGACAGAGAAGGCAGGATATGAAAAAAAATACTTTCTTGTTTTTCATTTTTCCCCCTTATCGGTAAATTCTGTCATGATGTGATATCTCCCTGCAGGCAAAGACTGATAATCTAAGATATAATAAAACACGAGTTAGCAAAAGTCAACTAAAAAAGCGGGCAGCCGATGGCTGCCCGCAAATGATCGTCTGATTAAAGTGAAAGTCCTGATCCGAATGCCTGAGAAAGCATTGTGATGATCGGATAGATCTTAGCAAATGCCTCTGAGATGGTCTTAGCGTTTGAAGGAGCAGAGATCTTGTCTGCGCCTGATGTAATCTTGAAGGTTCCGTTTGCGGATGCACTTACAGACTGTGAATCTGTAGAACCTGAAAGGCCCTTTGCATCGAATGTTCCGGAGAATCCGTTGTCTTCGTCTGTGATCTTTACATTCATGTTTACGTTCTGATCGATCTTTATGGAAGAGCCGCCAAGTGATTCAGCCTCTGTGAGTGCAGCTTCGGGATTCTTAAGTGTCTTTACAACATCTGCAACATACTTATCCTTGTTTGTCTTAAGCTCTTCAATTGCCTTCTTAACAGTTTCGCCTGCCTTTGACATATCGGGCTTAGCGGAAGACATATCCTTTCCTGTAAGGTCGCCCATAGCCTTGTAAACTTCGTCTACAATAGCATTTGCGGCACTGGGGATCTTGTCTGCAATCTTCTTGTCCTCAAGATACTTTACTGTGTTGTCAATGATAGTTGCGCCGTTCTTTTCGAACGCATCTGCAAATTTTTCAAGGATAGTCTTTGTTGAATCGGCGGAAACGTTCAGATTGTAATTCTTTCCGTCTACTTTAAGATCATCTACTGCGCTGAGTGCTATAGCGTAGTCATCAGTAAGAGGCTGAAGGATATCCTTTATTGCGTCAAGAGAAAAGTCTGAAGACTTAAGATCTCCCGTAGGGATGGAAAGGCAAAGAACACCCTTGATATCTTCCTCTGTAAGATTCAGCATTGTAAGCATCTGAGAAGCTTTATCTCCCATTGTTCCCATGAGCACATCATATGCGCCTGTAAGATCAAGGTAGAGATTGTTTCCGATGTATGAGATCTCTGCTACCTTGCCCTTTAATGTTTTGTCACCTGCAGTGGCATCAAGTTCAACGCTGACTGCGAGATTTCCATCCGTATCAAGTACAGACTTTGTGTTAAGGCTTCCCTTTACACTCTCTGATTCTTCTCCGAGCTTTGCTGAAGAATCGATGTCAGTCTTCATCTCGGTGGTGATACCCTTCATCGAATAAACTTTTTCAGCCACTCCGATGAAATTGGTCACCTGCTCGTTTGCTCCTTCGATCTTTCTTACATCGTTCTTCTTTGAGCAGCCTGTAACAGCTGTTGCGGAAAGTGCAGCGGCAAGACCGAAAGCGGCGATCTTCTTATAATTCATTTTTTTCTCCTCCTTTTAAAATGAAATATACGTGTTGCATTTCGTGCATAACATGCACAAGGTCAATCCCTTTTTACATCAAAAGCCGAAAAAAGTCAACCTGATAGTACTTTTTTAAAGATTTCCGTAAAAAAACGACAAAAAAAAGACAGGAATAGGGGGGTTTTTATGCAAAAAAAATCAGCCCTGCGCCTATCGGCACAGGGCTAAGGAAGAAAAACCTTCGTTTTTTCTTTGAACCGCCTCTAAGCCGGCGGGGGCTCCCAGCATCTGTCGATGCTGGTAATATGCGGTCGGCGGGACTTGAACCCGCACGAGGAAACCCTCACAAGAACCTTAATCTTGCGCGTATACCAATTCCGCCACGACCGCGTGGTTGATTGACAACGAGCACATATTAGCACTTTTTTTCCCGCGTGTCAAGCAGTTTTATTCATCAAATTCAACATAAATATAAAAAGTTGAATTGTGCTCCTCTTTCCCCACCACTTTTCCGTGTCTGGACTTGATCCTTTCACGGGTGGTATAGTTGCCCGACATGGCAAGTGCGGGTATTATCGTGTAATAATATGCCATAGGGAGGATGCCTTCGTTAATATCGACCTCATCGCCGATATTGAGCTCGTCCCTTTCCATATGAAAGCGTTCTGTTCTCATTTTTTTCTCCTATATGCCAAGTGCCGCCAAAACTATCTGCTTTAACATGCCGTACATTCTTTCGTAATCCGGCAGGTTGTAATGCAGTCCGTCTATTGTTTTAATATCCGCCTTGTCAAGCTCTGCCTGAAGATCGACAACGGGAATATCGGTGCCGGCAAGCTCTTCCTTTAATATGCTGTTGAACATATCCACTTCGGACTGTTTTATGACTGTTTCATAATGAAGCTTTTCCTGTTCTTCATTTACGCTGCACACAAGCTGCACGACGACCTTTGCGCCGGTCTCTTCCTTGATCTTTTTGACAAGCTCAAGATACTGATAAGCCGATATTTCCGAATAGCCGCATTCGTTCACGCCCATTCCAAAGACAATTATGCTGTCAGGCGAAGCTGCATTTACTATATTGTCATATTGCTGCTCTATAAGTGAATGGCTTGCGCCGACCTTGCAGAAAAATTCATCCGTTTCTTCCTTATAAGATACCATTCCGTCGTATCTGGAATCTCCCACAAAGATCACATGAGCTTTGTTTTCATTTTCAGACTTTGAATCTGCGGGTTCTTCTGTCTGCACGGTCGTATCGGCTGCGGGAGGCAGCGTCACGGGCGGCAGGGTCACGGCAGGCTCTGCACTTGAGTCTGTAACACTTGGAGCTGTATATGCAGCCGTGCTGTCAGGTATTACTATGTTTATTGTGTCTGACGCCTTTTTATCATCCGGCTTTTCATCCCCGGCTCCCTTTATTATAAGTATTATGCAGACTATAAGGCAAAGGACCACCGCGCATATTGAGCATATGAGCATGATCTTGAGCCTTTTTATGGCCTTGGCGTTAGGCCTTCTTTTTCTTTTCTTATTATTCATCTCACCATTCTCCGGGTGTTTTGCCTATTTTAGGTTATCTCGCGGAAAAGAGTATAGGACAGCAGGCAAAAAATGTCAACGCCAAAAAAGGCATTGACATGAATGTGTCATTCGGGTATAATGCACTTGCAAAAAAAAGAGAAGCCGGCGGGGGCTGTAAATGCCTTCAGCTCGGGATTACAAGGAAAGAAATCCTTCGGATTTCTTTTGAAGCGCCTCAAAGCCGGCGCGGGCTCCCCTTCGCTATCGCTCGGGGCAAATGCAGATGTGGCGGAATTGGTATACGCGCATGATTCAGGTTCATGTGGGCATTGCGCTCGTGCGGGTTCAAGTCCCGCCATCTGCACTGACAGGTCACTATGTGTGACCTGTTTTTTTTGTATAATCTGCCTTTTTTTAATTGACAAGCATGGTATATTTCATTAAAATCATACTATGTGGGATTTCTAAAATAATCGTAACTATTCAGCACCCGCCCATCCCATTCGCAAAACCTCTGCCAAAGGCATCGGTTTTTGCTCATGTGACGGACGTCTGCTATTAGAACCACACAGAAATAACCATCCGA
>JAEEGF011562839.1_pt1 | contig 37533 bp, 28 predicted proteins | sample 9134171 | NCBI WGS metagenome assembly JAEEGF01 (sample SAMN16246542, study PRJNA631951) | gut metagenome | biome: gut microbiome; feature: rumen; material: AP-attached | host: Bos | place: Iran: Karaj | collected 2018-10 | reverse complement strand
AGCCGCATAAAATGCGTAAAAGCGAAGTCAGATGTGGATTAAATAGTCTATTTATAGTAAAATAAATAATATAGTTCCTATATCTTTTTCAGTTCAAAAGTCATAAACAAAGGTGGCAGATGCCAATGGAGAATAATCAGAAACGAAGTCCACTTTACAAGAGCTTTGGGTATGCATTTGAAGGAATCTTTAACACTATCAAAGATGAGCGTAACATCAAGATTCACCTAATTGTTACTACTCTGGTCATTATATTCGGCTTTATCCTTAAAATTAGCCTTACTGAATGGTTCGTATGCATTTTGCTTTTTGCGATTATCATTCCCCTTGAGCTTGTAAACACAGCAATTGAAGCAGTCGTCGATCTAGCAAGCTCAGAATATGCACCCCTGGCCAAAAAAGCCAAAGACGCTGCAGCCGGCGCCGTTTTAGTAGCAGCTATCCTGTCTGCTGTTATTGGCGGCATAATCTTCTTTCCAAAACTATACTATTTCATTATTGGATTATTTAATTGATAACTTAAACTTCGCACATTTAAAACCTATTCAGTACCTTGAATATTCCTGAGGATGATAGCCTATAAATGATTTTTTTGTCTTTGAAAATTGTATTAAATTCAAGAGCTTGATAGATGGAATAATATATTCTGTTTGGGATTCATCTGTTTGAGCGAAGCGAGTTTATGAATCCCAGAATATATTATTCCAGATATCATGCCTTGAATTTTATACAATTTTCATGACAATAAAATCATTTATAGGCTGTCATCCTCAGGAATACTCGACAACCTAGACTATTTTAAATGTGCGAAGTTCAAGTCAATAAATACTAAAATACATGCAAATAAGGAGGATTTCATCATGGCAGACAACAAAAACCCTATTACTGACGGTCTTAAAAAGCTTCTTCTGGCAAGTGTCGGCGCTGTTGCTCTTACAGCAGAGAAGGCTGACGAGCTGGTAGGAACCCTTGTTGAAAAGGGCGAACTTACTGTAGAACAGGGCAAAGAGCTCAACAAAGAGTTAAAGCGCACTTATAAAGAACATAAAGAAGGTTCTTCAGCTCCCAAAAACATGGAGGATTTTGTAGGATCTCTTTCTGAAGAAGAGCTCAAGAATTTAAAGGAAGCTTTAAAAGACAAATAAATTCCATGTATTTTCATCATGTATTATCTCCGTGTATATTCATGGATCAGTATCTAGCTGAATGTACATGGACAATACAAAAAGATAACCAAAAAAGTTATGCCCGAGGCTATGAGGAATATGACAGAAACTACTACCAAAAACACCAAAGACAACAGCTCCAGATTTAAAGAAATCCGCGAGGTTCTTATGCGCAATCACATAACCCGCGGCATATCTCCCGAAAAGCTTCGGACGATTCTCGAAGAATTAGGGCCCACTTATGTTAAGCTTGGGCAGATAATGTCCCTTCATTCGGACATCCTGCCCAAGCGTTATTGTGATGCTCTTATGGAGCTTACAACAGATGTAACTCCCATGCCTTTTGAAGAGGTCAAAGAGGTCCTTGAAAAGTCATGGATGTGCGATATAAAAGATATCCTATCTTCTATCGAAGAAAAGCCCCTTGGCTCAGCTTCTATAGCCCAGGTTCATAAAGCTGTCTTATTAAACGGCGAAGAAGTTGTTATCAAAGTCCAAAGAAAAGGCATCTACGATATCATGGCCCGCGATATAGGTCTTCTACACCGCCTGGTATCGCTTATGCCCAAGATTGGCGATCTTAGGAACATGGTGGATCTTGACATGGTCCTTGATGAGATGTGGACTGTCGCCCAGCAAGAGATGGACTTTTTAAAGGAAGCTGCCAATATAACCGAATTTGCACATAATAACAAAGACGTGGCCTATATAGGTGTTCCGCAGCTATACAAAGAATATACTACAGACCGCGTTCTTGTTATGGAATATATAGATGGTATATCTATAACAGATATAAATAAGCTTGAAGAAATGGGCTATGACTGCCATGAGATCGGTCAGAAGCTTGTCAATAACTTCATCAAGCAGGTAATGGATGATGGCTTCTTCCATGCAGATCCTCATCCCGGCAATCTGTGTGTACGGGATGGCAAGATCATATGGCTTGATATGGGGATGATGGGAAGGCTTACTGAGCAACAGCGCCGCATCATGATGAGAGGCGTTGAAAGTATCGCTCTTAGAGATGTATCCATGCTGGAAAGTGCTGTAATGGACCTGTGCGATGAGTTCGGCCCTGTAGACAGAGCTTTACTGTACGAGAATCTAAGAGACTTTCTGAATAAATACGGTTCTCTTTCTATGGGATCTATCAATATTCCGGAATCCATGCAGGATCTTATGGATATCATGAAGAGCAACTCTCTAGCCCTGCCACACGGCGTTACTATGTTGGCAAGAGGCCTTGCACATATAGAGGGTGATCTTGTAGTTATCGCACCTGATATCAATATGTTCGACATAGCTGCATCAAGAGTTGGCGAGACATATCTTGAAGACGTGGATCTTAAGGCCGAGCTTAAGACCAATCTTAAAAGACTCTACAGATCTGCAAGTAAGGGGATAGAACTTCCGGGCCTTGCCACAGATGCGTTAAAAGAATACTTAAAAGGAGAATCAAGAACCAATCTAAGGCTTCAGATTTCAGGCCCATTTGCAGAACTTGTCTATACTTCTGTAAGAAATCTTGTAATTGGAATGTGCATTACTGGCCTTCTTATAGGTTCAGCCATCATCTGTACTACCGACATGAAGCCTCGTATCTTCGGAATCCCATTCCTTGGATTTATGGGTTTTGCCATTGCATCCAGTGCTGCAGGTTTCCTGATCCTTAGGTTCATGATCATAAGATGGCTCAAAAAACGCAGAATACGCAAGAAATAGATTATTCTATAGATAATATACTCCGCCTTGTAGAATAGTTAGCACATGGCGGAGTAATTTTATAAGCAGATAGGTTCGATCATACAAACTATATGCATACATATTTCTTAATCTCACTTATCAGAAGCTTTGGATCAACAGGCTTCGACAGATGCGAATTCATTCCCGCATCTTTAGAAGCTTTTTTATCATCTTCAAAGGCATTGGCGGATACAGCTATGATTGGTATGGTCTTTGAATCCTCTCTGCCTGAATTTCTTATGGCTCTGGCAGCAGTAAGGCCGTCCATTACAGGCATTCTGATATCCATAAGTATTGCCGCAAGTGATCCCTCCGGAAGGTTTGTATATGTATCAAGACCTTCTTTGCCGTTCCAGGCTTTTTCCACTTTAACATTCTCGCTTTCAAGGATAGCACATACTATATCCATATTAAGCTCATTGTCTTCACAGTACAGAACAGTCTTACCTTCAAGTTTTTTTTGCTCATCATCTTCTTGCAGATCATCGAGCATGGCTCCTGCGCAGACATCAAATCCAAAGACAAGAGTCACTATCGTTCCTATATTTTCTTTACTCTTAATATCAATTCTGCCATTCATCTTCTCGACGATGGATTTGACAACAGAAAGCCCTATTCCTGTTCCTGCATGATCTGTCATCTCACCTCTGTCTTCCTGTGTATAGGCATCAAACATCGTCTTTTGGAACTCGCTGCTCATTCCGATTCCGTGATCCTGAACACTTAAGGTATATTCAACCTTGCCATCATCTATCATGCTGCTGGTCAGATCGATCTCAATAGTACCGCTTTTACGTGAGAACTTGACAGCATTGGAGATAACATTTAGTATCGCCTGCTCAAGTCTGCTATAATCGATCATTGTCGGAAGGTTTACTATTTCTTTTCTTCTTAATATAATTCGTATATCTCTTTCTCTTGCAAAGGTAAGTGCAACATTTTTAAGGTTGTCAAAGACCTGTCCGGGATCACACATCTGAGGATTTAGCTCTATCTCTATCCTTCCAAGATTGCTCATTGCAAGTGAATCGTTGATAAGCAGCTCCAGATAATTGGCACTGTCTTCTATCTTGTACAGATAATCCAGATTGTTTACCGAATTTATACCATTTCGAATAACGGTTCTGGTAAGCCCCAGTATCCCGTTAAGAGGCGTCCTCATATCATGGCTCATATTACTGAAAAATCTCTTCTTGGCTTCAGACGCTTTCTTTTCTCCATCAAGCGCTGTAGACAGCTTCTGGTTAAGATCTTCAACCTTACGTCTGTTTCTTTTGCTAATATGATTTATGATCACCAAAAAGAAGATGACAAGACCTGAAGCAATAACTACAAAGCCGTACATTGGGTTATCATATATGAAGGCTCTAAAGGTCTTCGGTGTGTAATTGTCAATATCATATCTGCTGATGATCTCAGCTCTTTTTTGCTGAGGAAAAGAGTTACATGCTTTATTAAAGATTCCTATAAGGAAATTGCCGCAGTTACTGTTAACAGCCATGCAAAAGCGCAGATTTCTATAAGATATATCTTCAGTAACAAGTGCATTGGTCTCTTCTTGTCCGACAAGCACTAACGCGCTTTCCATGGGTAGTATTGTACAGGCTTTGGGATGAGCTACAAGATAACGCCTTGTAGCTTCTAAAGAATCAAGGAATACAACATTATCAGTATCGCTTAGGCTTTGAAGTATACTATCATTAAAGATTCCGTCTCCATGTCTTTTTACGATCGTATCATAAGAATACTCTTTATCATTATGGACACTGGCAAAAGAGGTATCAAAATAGGAATCACACTCATAATATCCTCCCATTTCGGACCGGCCAAAATCCGATATAAAGTCGATCACTATATCTGCTCTGTGCTCATTATAAGCATTTATATATTCAGACCTGTCAGATACTTCATAAAATTCATATGAAAGGCCTATACTGTCAAGTATAGACGTTGTCATATCTACAAGGATACCTGATGGTTTACCGTTTTCATCAAGATAAGATAATGGGCAATTATCCGGATTGACCAAAAGAGTAAAGGTTCTGTTATTAGTGATAAGGGAATCAAGATAAAGTTTCTCTGTGGATGTGAAGGTAATATTACTAGTGCCGTTGCCCTGATAATACTTGGACATAAGTGACTCTTTAAAGCCTGCATCAACAGTCTCTATCTGAGAAAGAGCATGATTAAGACTGTCCATGAGGTCGCTGTTATCAAGTCCTGTAGCAAAAAACAAATAGCTTGGGTCAAACTGCGCTAAAATAGAAACTCCGGGAAAGTTATGGGAACTTCCGGAAACAAAGGCATCAATATCGCCGTTTTCAAGAGCAGCAATTAGATCTGCATCACTGTCATAATAATATCCCTTGTAGGTAAAATAATTCGATTCTGCAAAATCCCTGACTTTGTCAACATATGTAGTCCCTCTGACAATTCCAAGCCTTATGCCTCTCCATTTGGAATAATCGCCGGCAAGAAAAGTTGTATCGCCGTTTTTTACATATATGGTCGTATACTCCATATCAATTGGCACATTGCAAAAGATGAGCTTATCTGCCCTTTCCTGAGTCCAGGTTATACCGCCTATAAGGTCGATCTCGCCCTCAACTGTCATCCTGTACAGATCAGAGAAAGCTACATCTTCATCATCTCCTATATATTCATAGTCCCACCCGGTATAGGTTCGGATCTTTTGAAGATAATCATAGCAATAACCGGAATATCCATAATTCTCATCATACATCTGAAAGCCGTCTATCATAAAATATCCAACTTTAATTGTCCTTGTCCCTATTTTTCCGTTTTTATAATTAGCTATATCAGAAGATGGCACTATATCTCCATAGAAATTCGCCTCTACCGGTTCATCATCAAGCTTTTCAACTTCCGGAGGCGCAGCTTTGGAATATCTTACAGTTTGTGGCAATGCAAAAGAAACAGTCATGATAATAACTGTTATAAGACAAAGCATAGACTTGAAGATCTTAGACCTAAGACTATTATTTACTCTCATACTGTACTCACTAAGCCAATCCTTAGTTCTGGGAGTTTCATAAAAATATTATGATCATATTAAGAACGATAAAAATCCTTTTACCGCCTACGTCATATAAATATATCGGAGAAAGAGTGAAAAAAGATTATTTTTTAACAATAACAAGTAAAAAACCGTCTGCATAAAGCAGACGGCAAGAATTTAAAGTACAGTGCAACTGGCTGCCATTTTACAGGCCCTATAGCTTTGCGTCATAAGCTTTCGCTTATTTTGCTAAAGATTATCTCGTGGATTCAACGTAGTAAAATATAACAGATTATTTTCAAAAAATCAACACCTTTTTTCAAAAAACGCGAAAATCCCGCATTTTTTAATTGTGTAATATTTACAAAAAATGACCACCGGTTTTCTTTAGTTTCCCAGGTCAGGATGTACAAAACCTTATATTGTAGCACTAATAAAGGGTTATTTCGTCTTAACTATTGAATAAGTTTAGCAGCAAATAACGAGATAGAAGTCAAAAATTTTTAATCCTTCCATCTGTCCAAAGATATCAGTCAGTGCTGAAAAACACACAATTTCTTCCGGATTTTTTGGCATGGTATAAAGCCTTATCCACCCTTTTATATAATTCCAGAATATTATCGTTTGGAGACATACCGGCTATACCTATAGATACAGTTAGTTCCGGAACCGGATCATAATCTTCATCACAGATATCTCTTCTGATACTCTCAGCAAGGTCAAGAGCCATGGTCTTGGTGATATTACGAGCTACGATCATGAACTCTTCACCGCCCCATCTTCCGGGAACACAATCATCGTTCATGTAATTATTAAGAACGCTTGCAACCTTTCTAAGAACAATATCTCCGGTGTCATGTCCATAAGTATCATTGACCTGCTTGAAATAATCTATATCCATAAGCAGGAAGAAAATCTGCTCGCGGCTTTGACGGCTCTCTTTAATAAAGCTCTCCATTATTTCTTCCATCCTGCGCCTATTATATATTCGGGTCAGATCGTCAGTTAGTGCCTTTTGAGCAAGATTTTTGTTAAGTCTTTCGAGCTCTCCTGTTGTCGCCTGAATGAAACTCACAAGGCGCTCAACCATGGATATTTCACCACTCATTTTCTTCTGGGCAAGTCTTGGAAGAGCCATTACTGGTATCCCTATAGGAGCGTTCTCCCTCATACCAATTGAAATAAGAGTTGCATTATGGATATAGATTTTCTTGCCAATCCTTATGTATTCACCAAATGTATAGAATCCGGACGTGTGAGCGATCTTATCAAAGGGTGATATCTCGCAGTCAATATCATCTCCCCAGAAGCTCATCCTCGTCATGCAGGAATAGATCCATATCGCCTGAGGCTGGAATAATCTGATCTTGTCCTGAGCTTCGTATACACTGTCCAGGATGGCTACAGGATCACCATAGCCAAGTCTTACTATATCACCGTTTCTTAGTTCTCCGCCAAGGTAGAGAGTTCCGTCACTGGCACATTTTAAGGAGATCCTGGCAACATCCACACCATATTCACTATACATAAGCGGGAATTCCAGTGCATTTCTGGAAAAAGAACTGTCATTTTGAATTTTCAAATACTTTTTGTATACATTAAAAGCAGGCTCGCCGTCTAGTTCATATAGCTTCTCAGACTCAGCCTTAGTGACTGTCATCGAATGACCCAGTTCCTTCCAGCCAAGTGCATAAGCTGTACTGATATGAAAGTCCTCACCTGAATATAATACGCATACTATACCAAAGAGGGATATTCCATCTTCATTAAATACAAAGGTATCACTTGTATCATCATACTTGGCAGCAGCTGCGCCAAATATAGCTACAGATTCATTACACTTTTCGAGAGCATCAAAAAATTTCTGAGCATGGAGTCCTGAATGAGTTGCAACAATTACTTCTACAGCTTTTGCATAAGGATCGCTGTCAACCATTTCTTGCATGAGAATGCCGTTATCAAACTCGCTCCTATCCCTGCAATCATATATAATTGTTTGGATCCGGGTCTTTTCAAAAAAGGATATGGATATCTGAATAGAACGATCTGTAAGATGACCATCCTTGATCTCTCCACAAGAACTGGAACCGGCAATTTTGATTCCCGGGAAAAGAGATTTCAAATATGATACCATCTCCATTGTCTTATCAAGCTGAGCATATCCAAAATAAATATGAGCAAGAACCTGAAAATCCTCATGTTCCTTTGCATATCTTCTTGCTTCGTCAAAAGAGTTGTCCTTTTTGCTATTACTCACGATCTCATACAAAAACTGTTTCATAATGCCCCCGAAGCTTAATTGTGAATTATAAAGTCAATTGCAAATATAAAATACGATAGATTCTTGTGTTTTCCAAAAACATCTATAGTTTATGACGCAAGATTCAAAAGGTACATTAGATATCAACAACGTTTTAGCTAAAAAAACATGGTTGCATCATCATGTTAGATACAACCATGTGATTCAAGAAGTCATATATTCTTGAATCAAATAGGCCAACTAATGCATTTTTTTCAATGGGCCTATTTGACTACTGAATCATTACCAAATCAGATTCATTCTTCATTAAAATCTATATCTTCTATGTTATTGCCTGTCATGCGGATAGCTTCGATGATATCATCTTCTGTAAGGTCAGTTTCTGCAGCAAGTTCTTCTACTGTTACACTTCTTCTAAGTTCTTTGGCAAGTTCTGCCGCTTTGTCTGCAACCTTCTGGACGTGCTTGACAGCCTTTTGGCCTCTTGCATCTTCATCAAGGCTATCAGATATAAGCTCTTCCATCGCATCCATCATCATCTTGGTAAGGAAGCTTTCAGCTTCTTCAGGTTTCTCAATGGCACCAAGCATTGTGACACCGGATGTAAGTACCAGATTGCCCTCACCTATAAGATCTTCGATATATACGCCCTGTTCGGCATACATCTTGGCAACATCGGGAACTGTAGGAAGATAGATCTCTATAAGCCTGTTTTGTGCTGATTTATCTCCTGACATTGCAGATATTGTAATACCAATCTTCTCACTTTCTGTTACTTCCGGAAGTTCTGATAAGGATTCGATATAATCTTTAAGATAGTTGTGTTCTTCTTCTGTAAGGAACTCTTCAGGATCAGCCGGTGTTCCTATACCGATTCCATGTTTCTTAAGATAATCATATACAAGTGCAAGCTGATCATCAGATAGTGAAAGCTTACCAAAAGCTTCTTTTACCTGCTCCTTAGAAACAATACCTTTCTGCTGTCTTCCAAGATTAGTAACATCCGCAAGTAATGCGGCAAATTCTCTTTCTTTATCCATATATCAATATTTCCTATTCTGTGTATGATTAAATTTCTAACTCAAACTTTATATTTGAGCATGCAATATTTTGAGTAAAAAGTCTTCGTTATCAGCTCAAAACGAAATATATCAGTAAATTGTGAAAATGCGATCATTTCTCAACATGAACATGAGTAAAGAGGTGATCCTGACAATACTCATAGGCTCCTTTACACTTGGAGCAGTATCTGAACTCAAGATTTGGATCATCAATCTCTGTACGTCCGCATACGGCGCACTTATGATGTGCAGATCCTGGAGCTGTCATGCGCTGAGCCTTTTTAGCATTTTCAACATTATGTCTGAATTCTGTTCTTCTTCTTACTTCTGAAGGTCTGTATCTTCCGGTCTTTCTCCTGAGTCTGCTGGAACGGTCTCCAAAAAAGAATATAACAAACGGGATGAGTGAAGCTATAAGTACTATAATACCTGCTATGATACCGCATCCGCCTATCCATCCTGTCATAAATCCATACTGCGCAAAAGCTCTTATCAAAGTTACAATAGACATTACAAATTTATATCCATAAAGAGCTGCATATGCAATTCCAAGCCACTTCATCTGGATCGGGATGATGAACATAAGAAGTACAGTCGCATCCGGGAATGTTGCAGCATATGCAAAAAAGATAGACATCGTAATATAATAAGGAATTGTGCAGCTTCCGACAGCTGTGCCTATAAGCTGCAGAATCTGAGAAAATGTCTCACTTTCTGCACCTAATGAAAGCCCATATAAAGCATATGCCCCGTAAAGGACAAAACCTGCTATGATAGTGATAATAAATCCAAGGAACAGGTACAGATTGTATTTAAAATCTCCCCAGGCGCTTTCCATGGTCCTGCCGATCGGCATATAGAAAAGCAGGATAGAGATCGCATACAAAAGAAAATTATCCTGAAGTGGTATAAGGATCCAAGTTACAAGTCTCCAGATCTGTCCATGAAGGATCATGTATGGATTGAAGCTGATATAATTATCAACAAATAACGGATCTGCCTGGCTTCCCATAAGACATACCATATATCCTATGGCATAAACGATCATAAGTTTGATCGTAAGATCTCTGATGGCATATCTGCCAAATTTTCTTTCAAGTTTATTGAACATAATGACCTCTTAAATATTCATGTATTTATCGCCAAAAATCCATAGAAAATACAAACTAAAAACAAGTGCTCATATTTACATATGTGCGATAATAGAACTTAATGTGGCAATATTAAGCGCAGTCGGTAAGTACTTACATCCCACTGCGCTTCTTTATCCTTGATTTTAGCATTTATTGTTTTTTCTGTAAATGAATAGCGCAAATATTTCTCAAACACTTTATAGTTTTTTTACATGGATTCTTAACTATGATTTTTAACTATAGTAAAGTAGCACATTGAAAAAATACCGGTCATGTTTTATAATCACTAAGAATGTTTTTAGGGATTTCCATTTAATAAGAAATTATAGTTGAATATGAAATTACAATTATGTGGCAGCATCAAGATTAACGCTAGTGTACTGACTAGGGACGCTGCCGCCGTTTTTTGTTAAGAGACGATGTGTAATATTGCAGTTATCTTCGGCTTTTTGGTAATTTCATTCGGAGGTTTAGATGATTTCAAAAGACTACACACTTGGCATTGACGTTGGATCTACAACTGTAAAGGTTGCACTTCTTGATCCGGAACATGAACTGATTTTTGCTGATTATAAGAGACATTACGCCAATATACGTGAGACTCTCGCCGAGCTTGTCAAAGAGGCTCAGACCAAAGTTGGCAACGTTACAATTCATCCTGTGATAACCGGTTCAGGCGGTCTTAATCTGGCCAAGCATCTTGAAGTTCCATTTGTCCAGGAAGTTGTTGCTGTATCTACAGCACTTAAAGAAATTGCTCCTAAGACTGATGTCGCTATAGAACTTGGCGGTGAAGATGCCAAGATCATATATTTTGAAGACGGCAATGTTGAACAGCGTATGAACGGTATCTGCGCAGGCGGTACAGGTTCATTTATAGACCAGATGGCATCTCTTCTTCAGACTGATGCAGCCGGTCTTAATGAGTATGCCAAAAATTACAATTCTCTGTATACCATCGCTGCAAGATGTGGTGTATTTGCAAAAACTGATATCCAGCCTCTTATCAATGACGGTGCTACTAAGGAAGACCTTGCTGCATCCATATACCAGGCAGTTGTCAATCAGACTATCTCAGGTCTTGCCTGCGGTAAGCCTATAAGAGGTCATGTTGCATTCCTTGGTGGTCCTCTTCACTTCCAGTCAGAACTAAAAAAAGCTTTCATCAGAACTTTAAAGCTTGATGATGAGCATACTATAGATGTAAACAATTCTCACCTTTTTGCTGCTATGGGTAGTGCCATGAACGCCGAGGAAGCTATCTCTTATGATATGAACGAGATGGTTTCAAGGCTTTCCAAAAAGATCCATATGGAGTTTGAAGTTGCCAGAATGGAGCCTCTTTTCCCTACTCAGGAAGATTATGATGCATTCAAGAAGCGTCAGGATCAGTACAAGGTCAAGACTTCACTTCTTGACAATTATAAGGGCAATGCATTCCTTGGAATAGATGCAGGATCTACAACTACCAAGTGTGCTCTTGTATCAGAAAACGGTGATCTTCTGTATTCATTCTATTCAAGCAATAACGGCTCTCCTTTGCAGACTGCCATTAACTCTTTGCAGGAGATATATAAGCTGATGCCGGAAGGCGTACGTATAGCCCGCTCCTGTTCTACAGGTTACGGCGAGTCTCTCATGAAGTCAGCATTCCAGCTTGATGATGGTGAAGTTGAGACTATCGCACATTATAATGCTGCTGCATTCTTCGATCCCAAAGTCGATTGTATCCTTGATATCGGCGGTCAGGATATGAAATGCATCCGTATTAAAAATAAGGCTGTTGATTCAGTTCAGCTCAACGAAGCTTGTTCTTCAGGCTGCGGTTCATTTATTGAGACTTTTGCCAAGTCTCTTAATTACAGCGTTCAGGATTTTGCCAAGGAAGCTCTTTTTGCTAAGCATCCTATCGATCTTGGCACCCGCTGTACTGTATTTATGAACTCTAAAGTTAAGCAGGCTCAGAAGGAGGGTGCCGGTGTAGATGATATCTCTTCAGGTCTTGCATATTCTGTAATCAAGAATGCTCTTTTCAAGGTTATCAAGGTGTCTGATGCCAAGGAACTTGGAAGTAACATCGTAGTTCAGGGTGGAACCTTCTACAACGATGCGGTTCTTCGTGCATTCGAAAAGATAGCCGGAGCAGAGGTTATCCGTCCTGATATCGCAGGTATCATGGGCGCTTTTGGTGCTGCTCTTATCGCAAGAAGCAGATTCATGCAGAATCCTTCTTACGAGACATCAATGCTTACAATCGATCAGATAAACAGCCTTGAGTACTCTACATCCATGGCTACCTGTCAGGGATGTACCAACCACTGCCGTCTTACTGTCAACAAGTTCACAGGCGGAAGACAGCACATCTCAGGTAACCGCTGCGAAAGAGGTCTTGGCAAGGTCAAGAACGCTGATGGAGTTCCTAACCTTTTTGATTGGAAATACAAGAGAGTATTCGGCTACAAGCCACTTCCGGATAGCGAAGTCACAAGAGGCACTGTCGGAATACCGAGAGTTCTTAATATGTACGAGAACTATCCTTTCTGGCACACCTTTTTCACCAAGCTCGGATATAAGGTAGTATTGTCTCCAAGATCATCACATCAGATCTATGAGATGGGTATAGAATCTATACCTTCAGAATCCGAGTGTTATCCTGCCAAGATCAGCCATGGTCATGTAGAATGGCTGATACACAAGGGAGTTGACTTCATCTTCTATCCCGGACTTTTCTATGAACGCGAAGAGGTGAAGGGTGCTACCAACCACTACAACTGCCCTATTGTTACATCATATTCTGAGAATATTAAAAATAACGTTGAAGCTATCACATCAGGTAAAGCGCGCCTTCGCAATCCTTTCATGGCATTTACCTCTCTTGACACTATACTTCAGTCTCTATACAAGGAATTCACAGAGATTCCTAAAAAAGAGCTTGCTGAAGCAGCAAAGCTTGCATGGGATGAGCTTTCAAAGTGCCGTGAAGATGTTAAGAAAAAAGGTGAAGAAACCCTTAAGTGGATGGAAGAAAATCACCGTCATGGTATAGTCCTTGCCGGTCGTCCATATCATATAGATCCTGAGATCAACCATGGTATACCTGATATGATCTGTTCTTACGGAGCAGCCGTACTTACAGAAGATTCTATCTCACATCTTGGAGCTCCTGAAAGGCCTCTTATCGTATCAGACCAGTGGATGTATCACTCAAGACTTTATGCAGCAGCTTCTTACGTACGTACACGTGAAGATCTCGACCTTATCCAGCTCAACTCATTTGGATGCGGTCTTGATGCTGTTACCACAGATCAGGTTGCAGATATCCTGAACGGATCTGACAAGATCTATACATGTCTTAAGATCGATGAAGTTAACAACCTCGGTGCTGCAAGGATCCGTGTAAGATCACTTCTTGCTGCTATCCGTGTACGTGAAGAAGAAGGCAAGCATGCTACAGTTCGTGACTGTGCTAACCACAGAGTTCTCTTCACCAAAGAGATGAAGGATGAAGGATATACTCTCCTGTGTCCTCAGATGTCACCTATACACTTCGATATATTAGAGAGTGCCCTTCGTGCCTGTGGCTATAACCTTATTGTCATGCAAAATGACAATATGCATGCCATAGATATGGGTCTTAAGTATGTTAATAATGATGCATGCTACCCTTCTCTTTGGGTTGTAGGTCAAATCATGGATGAACTTCATTCCGGCAAATATGATCTTAACAAGACAGCAGTTGTAATGTCTCAGACAGGCGGTGGTTGTCGTGCAACCAACTATGTGGGATTCATCAGAAGAGCTCTGAAAAAGGCCGGAATGGAACAGATTCCTGTTATATCCTTCAACTTATCCAAGCTCGAATCCAATCCAGGATTCAAGATAGACTTTGAGATGCTCAAGCGTGCTGCATACGGTGCTGTATTCGGAGATATCATGATGAGATGTATCTACAGAATGCGTCCTTATGAGAAGGTCAAGGGTTCTGTTGAAAAGGTTCATCAAAAGTGGCTTACAAGATGCAGAGAATTTGTATCTAAAAAGAATATAAATGTTACAACTGATATGGTTAAATTCCAGAAGATGTGTCGTCTGATGGTTGAAGATTTTGATAACATCGAGATCACTGATGAAGTTAAGCCAAGGGTTGGTATCGTAGGTGAGATCCTTGTCAAGTTCGCTCCTGCTGCTAACAATCATCTTGTAGATCTTCTCGAAGCAGAAGGCGCAGAAGCTGTAGTTCCGGATCTTCTAGACTTCATGCTCTACTGTTTCTACAACCAGATATACAAGGCTGAATATCTTGGAACCAGCAAAAAAACTGCTAAGGCAATGAAAGTAGCTATCTGGGCTCTTGAAAAGCTTCGAGGCGGAGCAACAAAAGCACTTAAAGCTTCCAAACATTTTGAGGCTCCAACAAGTATCTACAAGCTTGTAGAATATGCTAAGCCTATCGTAGATATCGGTAATCAGACAGGTGAGGGATGGTTCCTTACAGGTGAGATGATCGAGCTTATCACAGAAGGCGTTGGCAATATCGTCTGCACACAGCCATTTGGATGTCTACCAAACCATGTTGTAGGTAAGGGCGTTATTAAAGAGCTTAGAAGACATTATCCGGGATCTAATATAGTTGCAATCGATTATGATCCGGGCGCTTCTGAAGTTAATCAGCTCAACAGGATCAAACTCATGCTCTCTACTGCTAACAGGAAGATTGCTGACAAGAAGGCTAAGGAAAACATGGCTGAAAACGATGAAAAAGTTGCAATCTGATCATTAAACTGATCCGGTCACACATAACATCAATATAAAAAGGTTCTGCCGCATATAATAAGTAAGCGGTAGAACCTTTGTTATTGTAACCATATGTCAGCTAATTAAAATCCGCTATATTAGCAGCTCAGCCATTAGCACTATCTGACCTTTTTGATCAAGCTTTCTGGTTAAGTTTTTCAATATTATCAGCCTGACGCTCAATTGCAAAATCCGTAGAACGAAGCTGCATCTGAACTTTCAATATCTGTTTATGTATATCATCACTCTTGTTATAGAACTCCAAGACTTTTTCATCACTGACTTTAAGATGCTTTTCTGCAATTGCACCAGGAAGTACAAACTTCTTTACCACTTTACCGAATTTAACTTCGATATATTTTCCGTCCTGAGAAGAAATTTTTCCTTCTCCAAACTTTTCATGCTCGACTTTTAAGCCCTTGGCGCTCATATCACCAAGTTCTTCTGACTGTTTGTTAAGAGAATCAAGAACTTCTGCATATTCATCGCGCTGTCTGCGAAGCTCTTTCATCTGGCGATCAGCCTCTTCTAAGAGCTCCCTTGTCTTTTTGGTTTTCTTTCTTGCTTTAACTTCCTTCTTTTCTACCTGTTCCTCCTCAAGATTGAGAGCCATAATATAATCTCCTTTCAGGGCCTGTTTGCGGGCTATGAAATATTATTTACTGAGTATCAAAAAGTACAAACACCATATATATATTTTAAAACTTTCATAGGTGTTTTTCAAATATATTTTTACGGTATTTCGATAACACATTCAAAAAAGACTGCCTGCAAAGACAGTCTTTCTCATAACAACTATATCTGTTCTTATTTACCATTATCGGTTTTTTCTGTCAGTGCCTTTGATGCCTTGACAATGTTATCAGCATCGAGTATCTGTCCCCACTTATATGGAGTTGCCTGATATACGTAATAGTTAAGCCAGTTAGAATACAAGAGGTTGCAATGCGCTCTCCAAGTAAGCCTTGGTTTATTATTCGGATTATCATCCGGATAATAGTTTCTTGGAAGCGGAGTTCCAAGCCCCTTCTTGGCATCACGCTTATACTCACTATCAAGTGTGAAGCGGTCGTATTCTGCATGTCCGAAGCTGAAGATCTGTCTTCCATCCTTGGTCATGCAGAGCATTGCTCCTGCTTCATAAGACTCTGCCAGTACTACAAGCTTATTGCACTTGTGAATATCATCGATCGGTACTGAGGTATATCTGCTATGAGGAATGTAGAATACGTCATCAAATCCTCTAATAAGCGGAACCTTCCTGTTGAGCACTTTGTGAGCATAGATTCCAAAGAGCTTTTGAGGAAGTTGTATCTTCTTAAGACCAAAGTGATAATAGCAGGCAGCCTGCGCCCCCCAGCAGATATGAAAAGTTGATGTCACATGTTTCTTGGTCCATTCAAAAATCTGGCACAGCTCATCCCAGTAATCAACCTCTTCAAACTCCATCTTCTCAACAGGTGCACCTGTTATGATCATTCCGTCATAATGGTTGTCCTTCAATTCATCAAAGGTATTATAAAAGCTGTTTAGATGTGTTGTAGAGGTGTGTCCGGCTTCGTGTGTACTTACTCTCATAAATGTAACATCTATCTGAAGAGGAGTATTAGAAAGAGCCCTAAGAAGCTGAAGCTCAGTATCTTCCTTAAGCGGCATAAGATTAAGAATACATATGGACAGGGGTCTGATATCCTGATGCATGGCCCTGTTCTCATCTACTACGAATATATTCTCTTTCTCAAGCTGCTCTCTGGCAGGAAGATCGTTCTGAATCTTAATAGGCATAACCTTATATCTCCATTCTGATATTACTTTTTATTTTAAAATGCTTATGACAGATCCTGTACCTTTTAAATTACTAATTTACAATAGTATTACAGCAATTATATATTAAAGTATTTAATACCGCATATATTTTTTTGCTATACCTTCATTAACTCTGAACTTTTGATAAAAACTCTTCTTCAGTTATGATCGGAATTCCAAGTTCTTTGGCCTTCTTGTTCTTGCCTGAATTAGAAGCAATATCATTATTGATAAGTGCGAAAGTTTTCTTGGATACGCTTCCAGATACGCTTCCACCATGGCTTTCGATAAATGCTACCATAGCATCTCTGTTGGCAAACTTTTCAAGACTTCCGGTTATAACATATGTCTGACCTGCAAGTTCACTTGAAGCTTCTACAACTTCCATATCAAAAGTAAGACCATATTCTTTAAGTCTTTCAAGAAGTCTTATATTAGAATCTTTATGGAAAAAGTCATGGATGCAAAGTGCTGTAGTCTCTCCCACATCCTGAACTTCAACAAGCTGATCAACTCTTGCGTGCATAAGGTCGTCTATACTGTTAAAAGCTTTCATTATTGTCTTAGACGATGTTTTTCCTACATTTGGTATAGAAAGTCCTGTAAGCAGTCTGAAGGGTTCATTGGACTTAGAACCTTCTATCGCATTAAGAACGTTATCAGTGCCCTTCTCTTTGCCTATAAGACCTTTTTCAATAAGTTCCTGCCTATAGTCCTTGAGTAGATATATATCAGCTATATCATGAAGGTAGCCGTTCTCTATAAGGGTTCTGATATACTCTTCACCAAAACCTTTTATATCCATGGCGTCACGACCTACAAAGTTGATGATACGCCTTTCAAGCTTGGCAGGACAGTCATCATTAGTGCAGATCATATCCGCTGTATCAGGCTCTCTTATGACCTTACCACCGCATACAGGGCAGACATCAGGTATCTTAAATGTAACAGAATCAGCAGGATTCTTAGAAGCTACCACGCTTCTTATCTTAGGAATGATCTCGCCCGACTTATATACAAGAACTGTTCTTCCTATACCGATACCAAGATTATCAATAAAATCCTGATTGTGAAGGGTAGCTCTTGAAACTGTAGTACCACAAAGTCTGACTTCAGAAAATACCGCTGTAGGATTAACTCTTCCTGTCATACCAACTGACAGCTCTATATCTTTGATAACAGCTTCCTTCTCTTCCGGAGGATACTTATATGCAATATGACCACTTGAATACTTGGAGCCTGCCGGAAAATCGTCTCTGTAGGCTATCTGATCGATCTTAATTACAGCGCCATCTATATCATACGGGAGAGATCCTCTTGACTCTCCTATAGCATCAATCTGTGCAAGGATCTCATCATCTGTTACGCAGACTGCAGATGGGACAACCGCCATCTTAAGTGCCTTCATCTTCTCAAGACCTTCAGAATGAGAAGCTATCTGCGGATCAGATCTTTGTATATTAAAAATAAACATAGAAAGGCCACGTTCTCTTACCATTCCGCTATCAAGCTGTCTTAGAGTACCCGCAGCACAGTTTCTGGGATTAGCAAAAGTCTTCTTGCCATGAGCTTCCTGAATCCTGTTGGTCTTGTCGAAATCCTCATGACTCATATATACTTCGCCGCGCACTTCAAGCGAATTAAACTCAGAGGATATACTTCTTACAACATCCGGTATAACAAGGGCATTGGAAGTAACGTCTTCACCAATAAGGCCATCTCCTCTGGTTTCTGCAAGTGTAAGCTTACCATTTTCATAACGGATACTCATAGAAAGTCCGTCTATCTTGTGCTCTACGCAAAAGCGCACATCAGGGTGCATAGCTCTTACGTCGTGAACCCATTCAAGTACTTCTTCTTTGGTGAAGACATCCTGAATAGAGAGCATAGGAACATCATGCTCAACTGTAACACCTGCTGTTCTCTTGACAGAACCACCTATGATCCTTGTAGGTGAATCCTTAGATATAAGCTCAGGATGCTCTTTTTCAACAGCTTTAAGCTGAAGCATAAGCTGATCATATTCATAATCGCTTATTTCCGGAGCATCCTGATTATAGTAACGATCCATGTGATACTTAATAGTCTCACACAGTTTATTGTATTCTTGTATTAAATTAGTCTCTCCCAACGGTTAGTCCTCTCTTATCAATATCCAATAAAATATAGGCCTATATCCCTGGCCAACATTCAATAAATATATCTTTTATTCTATAATTTTGTACTGCATCTAACACAGGTTAATTAGATGCAGTATCTTTCCTAAGTCCGCACTTTGAATAAAGCGTTGTAAGCTCTCTTCCTGTAACTTCCCTAAGTTCTCCAGGCTTCATGCTGCCAAGCTCAATATTTAATACTCTGATACGCATAAGTTCTCTTACATTATAGCCAAGAGCCTTACACATACGTCTGATCTGTCTGTTAAGACCCTGAGTAAGGATGATCCTGAATGAATTTCTTCCGGTCTTAACGACCTTGCATCTTTTTGTAGTAACATCAAGATCTTCAATGTATACTCCACCGGCCATCTGACGCAGAAAAGCGCCATTAACTTCCTTATCAACCCTTACAACATATTCTTTCTCATGATTGTTGGATGACTTCATCATTCTATTGATGAGTTCTCCATCATTGGATAAAATAAGCAGTCCACTTGAATTAGCATCCAATCGTCCTGCGTAGTTGACCTTGACAGGAGTTTTGATCTCTGTAGCAACTGTACGCTGCGCATGAGCATCGCGCTGAGTACATACAACTCCTTCAGGCTTATAATATGCATATACCTTGGTATCTGTAACTAGCTTTATTCTCTTGCCATCAATTTTTACTACATCTCCGGGATTAACCTTGGTACCTGCCAGAGCAGGCTGACCATTAACAGATACTCGTCCCTCTTCGATGATCTTATCTGCATCTCTGCGAGAGCAAATTCCGCACTGTGCAATATATTTGTTAAGCCTTACCTGTTCGCTCTCGTCCTTGTGACTCATATAAATCTCCATTCAAAACTATTTTCAGTTTGAATCTAACAGATTCAAAAATATCCATGAGATTCAAACTGAATATTAAACTGTAAAGTTTCTGAGTGTATCAACCGCCTTGGTCTTAATGATAACCTCATAACTCTCTTCAACATTAGCAATATAGATCGGACTGCTTGTAATATATGTTCCGAACTCATAAGCCATAGTAAATACAGAAGCAAAGTGAACAACACTATCTGTACCCTTTTCAAAATGCATATAATACAGATCGTCCTTAAGATTTTTGTAAAGACTGGTCTGCATTCTGATCCTGCCTTTAATAAGGTGTGAAAACCTTATTACATCTGCCATATTCTTAAAAGAAAAGACAAAACCGGTTGATTCAAGTCTTCCAAGAGCAAAAGAATTACGTTTTCTTTTGCCTTCACGAATCTGTGATAATCTTCCACCGGCATTCTTGATATCAGATCCTTTTTTAGAATATGCATTATTTATAATATCATTCTTCTCATCATTTACTTCGTGAAGGTGCTGAAGATATTCATTGATACGCTCAATTCTCTCAGGCTCAGGAGCATCTCCCAGCTCTTCAAGGAAGTTCTTAGGGAATCTGATTCCTGCATCTTTAGTAAGCTTTTCAAGAAGATCCTGAATCGTACCATCCGGATCCTCGCTAAGAGTGATGGATATACGCTTATCAGGAGTTACTGTCACCTGCATAGGCATCATTGCACCATCAATAGGCTTAAAGTCAACCTCTTCTTCAGCTTTCTCTATAATCTCACGAAGAAAGTCCATAGCCTCTTTTTTCTTAGTAAGAAGATCCTGCAGGCCAATACCATATTCTTCAAGATCCTCCTCGGATATTATGCACTCAACACGTGTATCATCAACGCGATTAAACTTCATAAAATACCTGCCGTCCCCTGCGGCCTATAACCTTTCAATAATCTAACTTATAATGCTAATATAAATCAAAAACTTTAAAACAGTATATCATAACACACATCTTATTTGAACAAAGAAGTATTAATCTTCTATAAAGTTACTTGAAAGTATTACTTTATAAGCTAAATACATATCCTATCAAACCACATATTATAGCTGTATATATTATCAAAAAAGTTTCAATCTTCTCGAATATTACCAATAACCTTATATAAAAGTCTGTAAAGCTCCTTAGCTTCATCAGATGTAAGTCTAACACATGAGCCTATATTCTCAGGAATAAAAAGAGCTTCATCTCTAAGTTTCTCACCCGCAGGTGTTATAGTCACTTCAAGATTTCTCTCATCAGCAGCATTTCGCTCCCTGTTAATAAAACCTTTTGATTCAAGTTTTTTCAGTACAGGAGTAAGTGTACCGGAATCCAGGAAAAGACATTTTCCGAGAGTTTTAACATTAACTTTCTTCTTTTCCCACAGAACCATCATTGTAATGTATTGAGTATAAGTCAGATCAATCTTGTCCAAGAAAGGTTTATAAGACCTTACTATTTCCTTTGAGCAAGCATAAAGTGGAAAACATAACTGGTTTTCAAGTTTTAATGCTTCATATTTTTTTTCTTCAGACATTATTTTGACTTCCTTTTTCTATTTTTGAATTTGTTTTCTATCCATTCACATAGCATTGTAAGGTAACGCATACACGGCTCTGTAGCAATTACAAAGAGTACAAATAGCATTATGCACTCTTTAGAAACATACGTAATTGCGAACAGGTCACTAAATACAACCGCTGCAAATATCATACCTATAATACACCCTAATATGACTCTTGTGCGGAATTTATTCATAGGTGAACTGATTTTAATAAGTATCATAAAACCGACAATCGTCATAACGAATGTAGCAGCTACCGAAATATCCTCTGTTGATACACCAAAAGTCTCACCGAATAAGACTAGAGCTGCTATTGCCAGAAAATCTGTAATCGCAGCAGGAAGTGCCTTCATAAGGACATGTACCATAAAGGATCCGGAGCTTTTCTTTGTATTATCTTCCAACGCAAAGAAGAAGGCAGGTATTCCTATGTTAAACATGCTAATAAATGTAACCTGAGATGCCTGAAGCGGATAAGTCATCAGGCTCACAATAGCAAATATCGATAATAATAACGAAAAGATATTCTTAACAAGGAACAATGTAGCGGATCTTGTAATATTATTGATATCTCTTCTGCCTTCAGATACAATCTGCTTCATATGAGAGAAGTCAGAGTCCAGAAGGACTACCTGAGCTGCCTGCATAGCTGCTTCGGAACCGGCCGCCATAGCTATAGAGCAGTCTGCATCTTTCATGGCTAGAATATCATTAACACCATCACCTGTCATTGCTACCTTGTGTCCGGCCTTTTGAAGTGCCTTTACAAGCTTCTGCTTCTGTTCTGGCTGTACACGACCAAATACAGTGTACTTTACAGCCGCTTCACTAAGCTTCTCATCGTCAAGAGGTCGAACATCCACATATTTCTCGGCACCCTGTATCCCGGCCTGTCTTGCAACTTCCGAGACTGTCACAGGATTATCACCAGATATAACTTTTACTTCTACGCTTTGCTTCTTAAAATAAGCAAAGGTTTCTGCAGCATTCTCACGAAGGGGATTCTGCAGTAGGACAAACATCACAGGAGTTACCTTGCCGCCGGCTGTACCATTTTCAGGAACAGGAACACTGCTTTCATTTTCACTATACTCAGCAAAAACAATTACGCGAAGTCCCTTGCAGGCATATTCATTTACAAGGCCTTTGTATTTGTCATAATCTTTTTGAAGGATAATGTCAGGAGCACCAAGAACATATGTCTTATCATTGAACTGTACACCTGAATACTTCCTTACAGATGAAAAAGGCAGATTAGATACACAATCTCCTGAGCCCATAGACGGAAAATAGTCTGCCAGCGCCTTCATGGTCATATTATCATCAGGAAGCGCTTCTATGTACTCAGACATACGAATACGATCACCGGTCTGTTCCTGTTCACTTCTGCCCTCTGCAGGTATAATGTCACAGACAAGCATTGAATTATCTGTAATAGTACCGGTTTTATCAACACAGAGAATATCTACTCTGGCAAGTGTCTCTGTACTCTTCATATCATGAAGCATAACCTGATTCATACCAAGTCTTACTGCACTCATGGCAAGAGCCAGACTCACAAGAAGGTACATACCCTCAGGAATCATTCCAATAACAGCAGCCACCATGGAAACTATACTTTCGCTAAAATCATTGCCTAGCGAAAGGCTCTGCCACACAAGTGTGATACCAACAGGAATAATGGCAATACCAGAAAAGATGACTATCCTGTTAATGGATTTGATCATCTCAGACTGCTCGCCGCCTTCCATCTTCTTGGCTTTCAAGGTCAGCTGTGAGATATAGGACTTCTCACCCACTCTGATAAGACGGGCATAGCAAAGTCCGTTCACAACAAAGCTACCACTCATCAGCTCACTGTCGACCTTTTTGTTGATCTCATCAGCTTCACCGGTAAGCAGCGCCTCATTAACATTGACTTCTCCGGATATAACAACCGCATCAGCAGGAATCTGATTCCCACTTCTTAGTACGATAACATCATCTATTACAAGATTCTGTATCGGAACCGTGATCTCTTCACCATCTCTTATAACCTGGCATGTGGGAGCATTCAAGACAGAAAGGTTATCGAGAACCTTTTTAGCTTTAAGCTCCTGAAAAATACCGATCAGAGTATTGGCAATAACAACCGGCAAAAAAGTCAATGACCTATACGAGCCGGCGATTATAAGTAAAACCGCCAGCACCGTAAAGATCAAGTTAAAGTATGTAAATATATTTTCTCTTAAGATATCCTTCGTAGACTTCTGAGCATTATCTATCTGAGTATTGCCATAGCCTCGAATATATCTGTCCTGCGCCTGTTGCGCAGTAAGTCCTGTCATAAATAGCCTTTCAGGCAAGTAAAATCCTTACTTTGCCGTATGATGAATATTTCGAATCGGAATATTAGCATATAATGCCGGTACACTGTTAGCTCCGGTTTCATCCGTCTCCATCTGAGTAATATGAATATCAAGCTGATCTTTATCTACCTCAGCATATTTGGAAAGTACTTCAAGGATATCGCTTTTAATACGCTCCATTATTTCAGGTGAGCAATTAGCACGATCAGAGACAAGAACCATTTTAAGCCTGTCTTTTGCTACGTCACCTGAACTTTTTCTTTTGAACAAATCTGACAGTTTCATTGTACGTCTCCCCTTCCACCTGGTAGTTTATTATTTGCTGAATAATCTGCTGAAAAATCCTTTTTTAGACTCAAGATCCAGGAAAGGAACCTGCTCTCCGTTAAGGCGTCTGCAGATATTCATATATGCCTGACCTGCAAGTGATTTACCGTTACCTGCAAGAGGAATACCTCTGTTAGTAGCAACTACTACGTCTTCGTCATCAGGAACGATTCCGAGAAGATTAACTGCAAGAACTTCTACAACATCGTCAGCACTCATCATATCGCCACGCTTTACCATATCAGGTCTGAGTCTGTTAACGATAAGCTGAGAATCTTTCATCTCATTGGCCTCTAAAAGACCTATGATCCTGTCTGCATCACGTACAGCTGATACCTCAGGAGTTGTAACAACAACTGCCTTGTCAGCACCTGCAATGGCATTCTTGAATCCCTGTTCTATACCTGCAGGACAGTCAATGATAACATAATCAAACTGCTCTTTAAGCTCTGCTGTAAGCTTTTTCATCTGTTCTTCATTAACTGCATTTTTATCTCTCTGCTGTGCAGCTGCAATAAGATACAGATTTGAATTATCCTTATTTTTAATAAGAGCCTGTGCAAGTTTGCAATTGCCTTCAACAACATCAACAAGATTGTAAACAATACGGTTCTCAAGTCCAAGTACAACATCAAGGTTACGAAGACCTATATCTGTATCTACCAGAACTACCTTCTTGTTAAGTAGTGAAAGACCGGTTCCAAGATTGGCAGTAGTTGTGGTCTTACCTACGCCTCCCTTACCAGATGTAACAACTATAACTTCTCCCATTGTAGCCTTCCTCCAAAGAATAAATTTTATTAAAATCTATTGACCTGATCCATAAAGGATCAAATCAAGTAAAACAACCTAAAACATATTATAGATCAGCAAATGTATCCTTGATACTCGCAAAATCCATAACGCTAAAACATCGATTGCATAAAATATCACTTAAAGAACTGATTGCCTCTAAGATATTTACTATTAAATTCTGATCTTGCAATAGCTCCCTGATAAGTGTATGCAACCTCAGGACCTGATACTGTATTCTTACCGTTTTTCCTTCTAAGAAGCCTTTTGGATTTAGAAACCGTCTCATCTTCAGATACAGCTATAGCATCAGCAATCCTAACCTGAAGAGGCTTAAAATCAGTAGCAACTACAAATGCGTTCTGATCGCCTGTTGCTCCTGCAAATGCATTGCCTTTTAAAGCTCCGAATACAAATATGCATCCTGCAGATACAATGCTTCCACCAGGATTAACATCGCCAAAGACGATTATAGAATGCTGAGATATGATCTCCTGTCCTGAACGAATATTACCAACATGAATTCTGGCATTAGCATCACCGATCTGTTCAAATGCTGCCTGATAAGCTTCATTATAAGCCTGGTCCATCAGCTGCTGTCTTTCTTCTCCTGACAGCTCAGGTCTTATAGCCTGTGGCTGAACCTGCTCTTTATAAGAATTCTCCGAAGATGCCGCGCCCGATACCATCTTAGTAAAAGCTGCATCAAGCGGATGATCCTCATCAAGTATGCAGACAATATCAAGCTGAGTAGTTCTTGAAATTATATCAAGGACCTCAGCCTCTTCTGCATCTGATAGCCTTCTCCCTCGTACTATAAGTCCCATACTGGAATGACCCAAGAAGGACGAAGCCTCTATAAACTTTTGTTCAATTAATTCTTTAAGCTGAATAAAAGGAATTGTTTCATCAAGTACCAGAATGATACCTGATTTTGTCCCCTTAATAGAAACTGGCTGTGCCATTTCTAAAACCTCATTTCAATACTATGCTGTCAGTATATAAAAACCACTGATGCACTTAATATTTTAACTCATTAATCAAATTCAGGCAATCGAGAATCCGATATATATTGACTTTATAATAATTATTATAGCTAAAGTTCAGTAAATTCGAGATACATTAATACCCAGTAAGTCCCAAAACCGTCACAATACTATAAATACAGGCCTATGAGCCATCAAATATCTCTTGAAATAAAAAGGCTCCGGTTGTAACCGGAGCCCTGATAAACAAAGTTTTGATTATTTAAGTCCAGCCTGAGCCATAACTTCTTCTGCAAAGTTATCCTGCTTCTTCTCAATGCCTTCGCCTGTCTCAAAACGAACGAAGCTCTTGATAGTAAGATCAGCGCTGTTTGCCTTAGCAACCTGTGCGATATACTGAGCTACTGTCTGCTTGCCATCTTCAGCCTTTACATAAACCTGCTCGTTAAGGCAGATTTCTTTAAGCTCTTTGTTAAGACGACCAACAAGCATCTTCTCAAGGATCTGCTGAGGCTTTCTCTTCTCTTCAGGAAGTTCCTCGTTTTCCTTTGTAGCCTGAGCAAGAAGGATCTCCTTCTCATGCTCTTTGTATTCTTCAGGAACATCGTTCATATCTACATACTTAGGAGCAAGAGCTGCAACCTGCATAGCAACGTTGTGAAGAGCTTCTTTGATAGCATCGTTAACAACGTCTGTCTTAGCTTCTACAAGAACAGAGATACGTCCGCCACCGTGTACATAAGGTACAACGATACCTTCAGAAGCTGTAAGCTTCTGGAAACGACGGATATCGATCTTCTCAGAGATAACTGCTGTGATCTCTACGAGAGCTTCCTTAACAGACTTGCTGGAATCCTCATTCCATGCCTCGTTCATGAAAGAATCAAGGTCTGCAGAATCAGAATTAACTGCCTGTGTAGCTACTGCATTAACGAATGCCTGGAACTTCTCGTTCTTAGCAACGAAGTCTGTCTCAGAGTTAACTTCAACAACCGCTGCAGTCTTCTCATCCTTAACAGCTACTGCTGTAAGACCCTCAGCTGCGATACGGCTAGCCTTCTTCTCAGCCTTAGCCTGACCGTTCTTTCTGAGGAACTCAACTGCTGCATCCATATCTCCATCAGAAGCAGAAAGAGCCTTTTTGCACTCCATCATTCCTGCGCCTGTTGATTCACGTAATTCTTTTACCATTGCTGCTGTAATAGCTGCCATTGTTTTATTCTCCTTCTCTTCGATAATGAAATATTATTCAGCGTCCTGAGCTTCAACTTCCTCAGCTGCAGGTACTTCATTCTCAGCACCCTGCTTAGCTTCTATAACAGCGTCTGCCATCTTTCCAACAAGAAGCTTAACTGCACGGATAGCATCATCGTTACCAGGGATGATGTAATCAAGCTCTTCAGGATCGCAGTTTGTATCACAGATACCAACAAGTGTGATTCCAAGTGCGTGAGCTTCCTGGATGCAGATGTGTTCCTTCTTGGGATCTACTACGAAGATTGCATCAGGGATTCTCTTCATATCACGGATACCACCGATGTTTCTCTGAAGCTTATCAAGCTCCTTCTTAAGACCAGCAACTTCCTTCTTAGGAAGAACTTCGAATGTTCCATCAGCCTGCATTCTCTCGATGTCTTTCATGCGCTGAATTCTTGACTGTATTGTAGAGAAGTTTGTAAGCATACCGCCGAGCCATCTCTCGTTAACATAGTACATACCGCAACGAAGAGCTTCTTCCTTAACAGCATCCTGAGCCTGCTTCTTAGTACCTACGAAAAGAACTGTACCGCCCTGCTCAGCGATCTCGAAGATTGCCTTGTAAGCTTCGTCAACCTTGCCTACTGACTTCTGAAGATCGATAATGTGAATATTGTTTCTCTCTGTGAAGATGTAAGGAGCCATCTTAGGGTTCCATCTTCTTGTCTGGTGTCCGAAGTGTACACCTGCTTCAAGTAACTGTTTCATTGTAACAACGCTCATGATATTACCTCCATTTGGTTATTCTTCCGTACATCTTTACTCTAAGTTCCGTGGCGGCGTCGTGCCCCGGAGAGATCAGCTTCCAACTGCAATGCAGCACCCGAAAGCATAACAGACATACGTGATTGATTTGTTATAGTAGAAATTCATGAGGACATAAATATCCCATGAAATCTCCACAGCTCTATTACATTAACACAACCAAAGAGCTTATGCAAGGCTTTTTTGCATATTTAGGAGTAAAATAAGCAAAAAACATATATTAAAACAAGACCACAAAAAAGCCCATCACCTCCCGGTGATGAGCTTTGCTATCTCTTCATATGAGGAACCTGCAGTAATATAGTAGGTTCCGGATCTTATATATCTGTCTATTCCTCTTGATACAAGATATGCATCAAAAGCCGCCGCATCATCTATAGCGCCTGCATTTTGAAGCACTCTGCAAACAGATGCTGAGTCGCTTCCTCCAGGGATCTGGACTACTACAGACTGACCTGCCTGATCACTTCCTGAAGTATTCTGACTTGAAGCTGTAGTATCAGTACTGTTTGTTCCTGATTCTGTTGTATCAGAACCTCCCGTACTTGTCTGACCTTCGCTCAAACCGGCTGTATCTGTGCCCGCTACATCTGAATCCGTATTACCTGCTTTCGATGTATCTGTTTTTGTAGTATCTGTTTTTGTAGTATCTGTTTTTGTATCATCTTTCTTAGAAGTATCAGCTTGACCATTGCCGGTAGCTGTATCACTATTCTTCTTACTATCGTCCGTTACAGCATAGGCTTCGCCGTCCACGGTTTCAATCTCCTGTTCAGTATTTTTTGAAGTATCGCTTGATTTAGACTCTCCGGCCTGTTCATTAGCTTTGGCATCGTTTGATTTTGATAGTGCCTGCGATATTGCTTCTTCAGCTTCGCTATCTTCTTTCGAAACAGAGTCACTTGTCGAAGTGAGTTCATCGTCGATCGTTTTAGATACTTCTTTTCCTTCTTCAGATACTTCATTGCCCGCTTGCGAAGTGGCAGAATCATCCAAAGGATACGCAGTAGCGTAAAGTGTCCCTTCGCTTTCTTTGCTTTCATCAGTTTCCTCCACCGGTGTCACAAGTACTGTAGCATTGTCTGAATCAGATCCAGCCCCTTTTCCTATATCAACACCGCCGAATATCAAAAGTGCCAAAGCACCTATCAAAAGACCTATCCCAAGACCTCGCAAATATAATTTTAGTTTCATGCTCCCCCTTTCAAGCTAAGAGGCTATGTGCCGCAAGCTGTTCAAAAACGGACGAGTTTACCAATGCTAAATCTGTCTTTTTCTCTTATTCTTCTGAGCAAGTTCTATTACAAGACCTACTTCGCCAACTCCAAGTCCAAGCTCTCTTGCGATCGCAATGTTGGATTTTCCGGCTTCATGCATCTCCATGATCTTATTGTTCTGACGAGCCTGCTCACCGGCATCATCATCTTCTCTTACAGGGCGCTGAGCATCTTTTATCGGGATCACCTTGTCAGATACAGGATCTGTTGTAGCTGCAGCTATAGCCCTAACTGCTTCCATCTCATCTGTGAGCGCGCTATAGTCTTCTTCGTTATTATCAGTACTTCCAAATACTCTTGCAAACTGCTGATCAAGATCCTCACTGGACAGATGCTGCGTAGCTCCAAGAGGTGCAAACCCTGAACTCTTGGCATCTATTCCGTCGAATATGTTCTGATCTGCTCCAGGAGATGATTTACCGGCTCTTACATCGCCAAATACGGAGCTTCCTGCCTTTTTATTATTTCTATCCGCAGCTGCTCTTGCCTGCTGTATTCCGCTAACAGTACCATCAAGTTCATAGCCATCAATTCCAAGATTTTCAAAAAAATTGGAAGCTGCAGCATTGTGAAAAGAAACAGGAGGTGTTGCCGCATCATAAAATCCTGCTGCAGAATTAGAATCAGGCGGCGCTATATTGGCTGATCCGGGATTTATGCCATGAGCCATCATGCTGACTTTAGTAGCCGCTTCTCTTGCCTGCCTGGCCGTTATCTCTGCATCAAGAACCGTCTGGTTGACCTTCTCCTGAGCCTTGGCAGCCTCATCTACTGTAGAAGTGAGATTTTTCTGCTTGTCATTCAACATATCATACATGAACATAACTTCATCATGATTCTTATGGATATCATTCATGACAGTATCAGCATACTCACTGATAGCACTCATCTTCTCATTGGTAATACGATCAAGTCCTCTCTCTGTCTTAATAAGAGATTCCTCAATCGTATCATCTATCTGCTGTTGAATTTTATCGTGGGATTTTTCGATTGTCTTATGAACAGCCTGCGCAACGGCAGACTCCATAGATTTCTGATCATCCTTCTCAAGCTCCTTGCCTATAGGAAGGATAAAACCAAGAACTATCGCAGCCACTCCGCCTACAAGTAAAATGATAACACCGATTCCCATCAAGTCCTCCTTACCTTTGTTTATGGAAAAACAAAGGCATAACCCAAGTCATAAAAATATTACTAAATATTCAGTCAAGAGGCGCTACCCTTACGTCTCCTTCCTTTTCAACAAACTTGCTGTACTTAACAGCTTTATCTACAGTCATGGACAATTCCCCGATTGTTATGACTGTTCCTGCGTTGCATATTCCATTAACTGTTACATATGCATCATGAGTCTGTGATAGCGTATCCTGAAGTTCCATCAGATTCTCTGATTTTTCATTAATATCACTTTCAAGCTGAGCCTTCATAGCCATAAGCTTCTTGGCATAAGCTGCCTGATCAGGAGCAAGAACCGTTCCTACCTGAAGTTTTTTTACAATTCCATCTATAGTAGGTCTGATCTGCTGCAGGCTCTTGTTCTCTTCACCTATCTCTTTCATAAGATCGCGGATCCTTACCTTGAGCGAAGGATCAACTCCAACGTCAATCCTTGTGGTGGTTCCCATCTCGCCGCCTATAGTTATGACGTTTATGCTCTCTCCGGCTATCACATGGCCACCTACTATAAATCCCTTATTGCCGGTTACATTAATCTCAGTCCCTGCCTGCACATCAGAATGAAGGATGGATTCTGCGTTAACGCTTCCGCCTGCAACAACCTTTGCATTTTCTATGAACTTGGTGACAATATTGCCTCCGGCCTTTATGAGACCGCCTCCGGCTCCATTGACACCCCTTTCAAGAATTATATCAGCTCCGGCTTCCAGTACAGCACCTTCGATAGTGCCCTTGACCTCAATATTGCCACCAGCCTTAACACTGAATCCTGAGGCAATATTACCGGCAACAGCCACGCTTCCGTCATAATCAATATTGCCTGTAGCAACATCCACATTCTTAAGGCTAAGGACGTTGGACACAACAACCTTACCATCCTGAAGTGACACATGCCCGGACTTTTCAGCACTAATTGTAAGCTTATCTTCCGAAAGCTTAACATTCTGCCCAAAATGAAGGCTCTTAACCTTAACACTCCTGGGCTTAACCTGATTGCCATAAACACTTGTCCCATAGTCCCCCATATCCGCAGGAGTCAGGACAGCAAGAAGATCACCCTCTTTGCAGTGATTTATGATATTAAGATTATGATAGTCAACCGATCCATCCTCATTGAGCGATGGACGAGGCTTTTTACTGGTTCCGAATTTATATTCTATAACAGCATCGCTGCCATCTCTTGGGAGCTTACCCCTTGCGATGACGATGTCCTTACAATATTCTCTATTAGAAAAAAAATTATCAATAGCATCCTTGTCAACGCCAAACCTGATCTTTTTAAGCACCAGATCGCCTATAACTTCTTTTGAATCAGTAAGCTGACCAGGCTCCCCGCCGCTAACATTTTCAGAAGGCGGATAAAAACGAACTGACACAGACATCTGATCTTGCGCTATAGTCATAACATACTGTTCTCTAACAGGATTCACCTTATTCTGAGTAAAATAAACAGGCTCAGCACCCTTTTTTTTGACAGCTTCATTAACAGCCAGAATATCATAGCCGATCCTGTTTCTGTCCAGATATTCAGTTATCTCACCTGTAGTAATTTCCGCACAGCCGTCTGTTGCATCAAAAACTCTGACACCTGTACCGGATTTGCCTATAACAAGCTGAAAATATCCGTTCATAAGATCAATATATTCTCCTGAAATTCCGGTATATAAAACCGCCTCAAAAAGGCATATGTCAATACTATCGTCTGTGAATCCCGGAAGTTCCGCAGAAATAGAACAACCTGATTATCATGCGATATCAAAAGGATCTTTTGGCACCTGCCTCATTATATTTAATGCAACCTATATCACGCTCTATCTGTCAGAATACCCATGTACTTACCCATCTTGCCTCGCATCTTCTGAAGAGCACGAGTATGTAGCTGAGATACTCTTGATTCCGAAACCTCTAAAATGTTGCTGATTTCTTTCAAAGTAAGCTCTTCATAATAATACAAAAGGATGACTTTTCGTTCTTTTTCTGTGAGCAGTTCCAAGGCTTCTCCCAGCATTTTCTTGAGTTCTGCCTTCTCAATAACTTCCTCGGGCTTATCAAATCTGGCGCCATGATTACGATCCTCAGGTACATCGGATCCCTGTTCCATAAACTCATTAAGGGATATGACACCTGTGACCTTCATCTGGCTCTGCCAATTAAGATATTCCTCTTCAGAGATATTCATCTTCTTGGCTATCTCGGCATCAGTCGCAACATGTCCGCTCTCTGCCTCAACCTCTTTGATGGCTATATCTATCTTTTTCTGACGATCCCTTATAGTACGAGGGATCCAGTCCATCTTCCTGATCTGATCGAGGATAGCTCCGCGGATACGAAGAGATGCATATGTCTCGAACTTGACATCCTTTAAAGTATCAAACTTGTCAATAGCATCAATAAGGCCGAATATGCCATAGCCTACAAGGTCATCATACTCGACATTAAAACCAAGATACATAGAAAGTCTGCCCGCAACCAGTTTTACAAGCGGAGCATATTCAAGTATCAGCTTTTCTCTTATTTCGGGAAGTTTTGAATTTTCATATTCTTTCCACAACTTGATTCTTGCTGCTTCATCCATGTAGAGCTTACCCCCATGTTCTAGTATTTATGAGCATAATCTTATATCTATAGAATGAATTGAATGAAAAAATATACTAGAAAAAAAGATCCTCTTCTTCTTTTACCGCTGCCTTCGCCTGAGCAATCAAAGCTTCTGCCTCTTTCCTTGCTCTTTCCTCATCTTTTAGGCGTTCCTCTTCCAGTCTTCTGTCGATCCAGCTCTTTACTGCCTCTACTTCATATTTTTCCACCATATTCTGGAGTACTGCTCCAAAAAAAAGAAAAAGAACCATGGTAGCAAATACTACGATGTACCATCTGGCAGTGGGCATATTATCAAAGAATGTAAAAACAGCAATAACAGCAGACCCAAACAAAGTAACAAAAGGAGCTATCAGCTTTGTTTTAGGATCTATCAGAACTTTATAATTGACCTTGATGATCTCGTTTTTGTTCTTGGCTTTTTCATTTTTGCGAATGACTCTTATGATATTCTCAACCCTGGGATCTTTCCACATCTCAGGATGATCATCTACTATTTCTTCTTCATCAGAGCCTTCGTCCATTGTCTCTTCGCCTTGAACATCGATATCTTCATCACTCATATGATCTTCTCCGGTTTACCGACAGCTCTGATGACATAGTCACCCGTTTCAGGATAGAAAATAACCGTTCTACCAAAGTTAAGACCTGTATCCTGCGATAATACTCTGATACCAAGTTCTTTGAGCGCCTTTAAAGAAGCTGCAACATTGCGATCGCCCACATGCATACTGGCGCTTGCAGATTGAAATGCAAACATTGTAGCTCCGCCGGCAAGCTTGGCAACCATCCTACTTTTGGACGCACCAAGAGCTTCCATGCGCTTTACGAGTTCTCTGATACCTGTATCAGCGAACTTCGGAACATTATTATTGTTCCTGATCTCCGTCGAATCCGGAAGCATTATATGCGCAAGGCCTCCGATTTTGGTAACAGGATCTCGTATCGCTATACCGCAGCAAGAGCCAAGACCAAGGGTTGTAATACCATCCGGGGCTTTACAAGTATTCAGATCAGCCATCCCTACTTTTATTATTTCAGACATGCATAATCCTCATAAAATACTGTTTATATCCTCAATCAAACATGGAAACATCAATTCCAAGGGACCCAAGGATCTTCTTATAACCATCAATATCCGGTAGTAATATAAAGTAACCGCTTATCTGAACATCATCTGAAAAACGGTTTTCTATAAGAAGAAGTTTATCTCCCATGAGTCCGAATTCGATAGCCGGAACTGACAGGATGGCACCTGCCATATCAACGGCAACATAAGGAACCGATGGAATCATCTTCAAGTTTGTCATTGTAGCAAGGGAATTTAGATATGAACCGGTAATGATATTACCTATTTCCTTAAGAGCAGAAAGTTCCATTTCGTCAAATGGTTCATCTTCAGGCTTGTCCTGCATGATAAGTTTGTTGGCAAGATATCTGGCTTCCTTCTGACCTGTAAGGAACATGATAGAACCATCTACATCGCCTTCCATACGAAGATAGATACCGGCCATGATCTGGTCCGCACCACCCATGCAGTCACCTACATCTTTGAATTCAAGAAGTTTTACACTGGGAACTGACATATCAACCTTGGCACCAAGCATCTGTGCAAGAGCTGTTGTTGCATTACCTGCACCGATATTGCCAAGTTCTTTGAGCACATCATAATACTGCTCGGAAAGAGCATCAAGACTTAAATCAGCCAAATCATACCCTCCTGATCTTAAAAAACATCCCGGAAAGGAATTATTAATCGTGGATGTACTTCCATGTACAGGATAACAGGATGTTATCCTGACATGTCCGGAAGTACAGGGATGTACTTCCATGTCATAATAACAGGATGTTATCCTGACATGTCTGGAAGTACAGGGATGTACTTCCATGTACTATATAAAGAGAGAAGTTTATTAAACGTTCTCTCTTTATATAGTATCACATTTTCATTTTAATTTTAATATTATATCGTTATTCTTTCTTTTCTTTTGCAGTTTCAGGATCAAGCGCGGTCAGGTCAAGGATTGATACCAGTCCGCCTTCATATTTACCTACTCCTGAAATGAACTTACCATTGGTCTTCTTGGTCTTTTCATCAAAAGAAAGCTTGTCGATATTGCGAGAACCTATATTGAGAACCTGGTTGACCTGATCGACTATGATGCCCAGAAGTTCACCTTCATCGCCTATCTTAAGGATGATGATACGGCTCTTATTGGTTATGACATCTTCATCCATTCCCATAAGGATACGAATACTCATAACAGGAACGATAACGCCTCGGATATTGAGAACACCCTTGAAATAGTCATCAACCTTAGGTACTCTTGTAATATTCTGCATTCTGACAATATTATCAATATACTTGATATCGATACCATACTGCTCATCAGCAAGCTTGATGATAATATACTGAACAATTTCTCCTATATCTTGTGTATCTCTGAGTGCATCCATTATTATTATCCTCCAATCTGATTGGTATCAAGAATAAGTGCTATCTCACCATCACCAAGGATAGTTGCGCCACTGATGAATCTGCACTTTGTCATGTACTTACCAAGAGGCTTGATAACGATTTCCAGCTGACCCTCAAGTTTATCGATAACAAGACCAACCTGCTGATCTCCACGCTTTGTTATAACAACGATCATATCTTCATCAGGATCGTTAGTTGACTGATTCTCAAGAACCTCGTTCATTCTGATCAGTCTTGTTACGCTGCCTCTAAGGTTAATAACCTCTTTATTTGATACAAACTTGATATCCGATACAGGAACATTTTCAATAGATTGAATGGAATCAAGCGGAATAGCATATTTCTCGCCACCAACTTCAACCATGAGACCCTGGATGATAGCAAGTGTAAGAGGCAGTCTTATGATCCATGTGGATCCTTCTCCGAGCTTAGTATTTACTGTTACTGTACCGGAGAGAGATTCAACCTTACTCTTAACAACATCAAGACCAACGCCTCGGCCTGAAATCTCGGAAACCTGCTTAGCAGTTGAGAATCCAGGATGGAAAAGAAGTTCTACCGCCTGCTGCTCTGTAAGAACATCAGCTTCTTCACGGGTCATGATACCCTTTTCAACAGCCTTATTTCTTACTATGTTGGCATCTATACCATTACCATCATCACCAACCTCGATAACAACTGAGTTACCATCCTGATAAGCATGAAGGAAAATTTGTCCTGTCTCATCCTTACCACGGGCAAGTCTTGTCTCAGAATCTTCGATACCATGGTCGGCACTGTTTCTGAGAAGGTGCATCAAAGGATCACCGATCTCATCAACAACGGTACGGTCCATTTCTGTCTCTTCACCGGTCATGGTCAGTTCCATCTTCTTACCAAGAGCCTTGGTAAGATCTCTGATCATACGAGGGAACTTCTGAAGTACTGATTCGATAGGAACCATTCGAACTTTCATGACTGATTCATGAAGGTTGGTTGTTACTGATTCAAGATATTCTATCTGTTCAGTAACATTACTGTTCTGAATTCCTGCTGACTCAGTTGCAGAGATAAGTGAGTTCTTTGCAATGATAAGCTCTGATACCTGGTTCATAAGGGAATCGAGCTTTTCTGTATCAACACGAATTGTTCTTGATACAACAGGCTTTCCTGCAGGTTTCTTAGCATCAGCAGCTTTGCCAGCTTCAGCAGGCTTTGCTGCAGGCGCTGGTGCCGGAGCTGCGGCTGCAGGTGCAGGAGCAGGTGCCGCCGGAGCTGCTGGTGCCGGAGCCGCTGCTGCAGGTGCGTTTTCTGCTGCTGGTGCAGGAGTAGGTGCATCAGGATCAAATTCACCTATTTCAACCGATTCAATTTCAGATACATTCTTGGCGATTTCTGAAACTTTCTCGACATCCTCAGTATCAGTAATAACAATAAGTGAGAAAACAAAATCAAATTTCTCATCTTCGATATCCTGATTGCTGGGGTCAGAAGCAACAACTTCGCCGATATCTTCCAGACCTTTAACTACAAGGAAAGCTCTGGCAGCTTTTAACAGACAGGTATCCTGAATCTTGACCGTAAGACCAAATACCTTACGGCTGTCAGCAATACCCTTTTTGATAGCCTCTTTGGCTGTATCATCAAGAGGAATAAGATGCCAGTCACCATGAGGAACTGCAGGTTCTGCTGAAGAAGCAGGTGCTGCAGCTGCGGGTGCGCCTTCTGCTGCAGGTGCTGCTGCGGGTGCTGCCCCGCCTCCTCCGCCAGACTTGCCGGCACGAATATCTGCAAGAGCCTGAATAAGGTCTGCATTTTCTTCCGTACCTTCATCCTGTGAAGATTCGATATTATCAACATATTCCTGAACCGCGTCAAGGCATTTGAACAGGGTATCAGTCATATGTGTGTCAACTTTTAAAGTACCATTACGCACATCAGAAAATACATCTTCCATGTCATGGGTCAGCTGCTGCATGCGC
>JAEEGF011413444.1_pt1 | contig 37535 bp, 25 predicted proteins | sample 9134171 | NCBI WGS metagenome assembly JAEEGF01 (sample SAMN16246542, study PRJNA631951) | gut metagenome | biome: gut microbiome; feature: rumen; material: AP-attached | host: Bos | place: Iran: Karaj | collected 2018-10 | reverse complement strand
GCCCGAAGGCTCGCATTTCGCCCAGTTGCAGGAAAAGGCGAAATTGAGTATTTTTACGGAAGAATTTCTTGTAAGCGAGGCAATGCGTATGAGCGACCATGACTACGAACTTTACGTCGAAAAGAAAAAAGCCCGTGCAGAGGGTCACGCTGAGGGTAAGGCTGAGGGTATGGCGGAAGGTATTCGCGAAATGGTAGCCGCAATGCTTGCGGATGGCGATTCCGTGGAAAAGGTTGCGCGAATTTCTAAAATTCCTGAATCCGAAGTCCTCGCCATCAAAAGCAGTCTAGAACAGAAATAGTCTCTTTAAATAATTATGAAGAACGGGCTGGATTTTTCCAGTCCGTTTTCAACATCAATCAGATTAATATTTTAAAAATGCAACCAGCCTGTTTCCATTGCCGTTATGGGAGTGATTTTCACATCGCCTTTGTTAGGGAGTTCAAAAGCAAGCCCCGTCAGAAAATTCATCCAGCATTTCGGTTCAAATTTAAAACTGCAAAAATGCGAAAGGCACGGCACTATCCATGCGTCATGTGTCACAAAGATGTTGAACCGAGAATCGCCCTTTTCAAACATCATTTCACGCATCTGTTCCGCACGTTCGTGAAGCGGCCAAAAAGCATCATGCTCGCCTGAATCCAGCCACTTGCAAATGCCTTCGTAAAAACCTTCACGTAAAGTTCGCTCATACGCAGGCACATCACGAACAAAAAAATCACCGAGAGCGTCAAGTGGCGTGACACTTGCCGAGGCGTCCGCAGCAACTCCCGGCACAGTTTTAAGATTCGCACCACCTTGACAGCCTCCTTCGAGAATCGCGAAGTTCCCATAGCCCGCAAGCTTGCGACCTTCGTGAATGCACTTCGCCGTTTCCATGCAGCGCCCCACCGGGCTCGAAAAATAAACAGCATCGCCAATCGCAGGGATCGTTTTCCCTAGTGCTACCGCCTGGCTACGCCCACGATCAGTAAGCCCCACATGAGCACCAAAGTCCTTATCGCCCGGCGTAATGTGGTTGCGCTCGGCATGGCGCAATAGCAAATAAATTCTAGAGTTCCTATCGGCTTGGGCGAAAAATTCAGATGCAGGGAGAAAGTCAGTGGTCATTGGTCAGAAGTGGTTAGTGATTAGTGGTTAGTAAACAGGATTGTAAAAATAAACCTTATCTGCAACAAAAACTGTGTAAGGAGATTCCGGCATCCTTCGACCTTGCTCAGGACGGGCTCTGGCCGGAATGACGTAGCGAAATGAGAAAGTAAAAAGGAAATGCCGTTATTATGCTCCTATCGCAGCGGCGAGCGGAATCCACAAAGCGTGTCCGAGCGCAAAACTTACAACTCCAAGTGCAAATCCGCACAGCACATCCGTAAGCCAGTGCACGCCGAAATAAACACGCAAAAGTCCCCACGTGAGCGGCAACAGTATCATGATCCAGCCGTACTGCGGCACGCAAAAGAACACCGTGCTCGCCACCGCCAGATTGTTCATCGTATGGCCCGACGGAAAGCTGTACTTGTCAAGCGGCGGAACCTCCGCCTTGATTTGCGGATTTGCGGCAAACGGACGCGGACGCTTTGTGCTGAGCTTGACGCCTTCATAAATCAAAAGGCTCATCGCAAGCGAAACAAGCGCCTGCCAAAGAATCGGCAAAAAACTTTCCCAACCAATTTTCCAAATCAAAAACGCAATGAACAAAGCCCAGATATAGCCATCTCCTAAGCGCACGTAAAACTTGAGGAACTTCGTCGTCTTCGCAGAGAAATGCCGGTTCGTCCAATAAACTGACACGCGATTGTCAAAATCAGAAATCTTCTTGAACATGGAGAGAAATGTAGAAAAAACTCTATCTACAACAAATACTTCTATTACGGTCTATAACGAAAACACATTGGAGAACGAGCCCTGGTACAGAAACCCATTTTAACAAAGCGGATACAATGACATCTGTGTCAACAGCCGCAAAAACTTCACTTTTTCGTTCCTTGCAACGACGATTTCAGCATTAATTTCATCAAAAGTCATGTCAGCAGCGCCTGCTTTCGCGGCATCAGCGGAAAGTAGCCGCATAATCTTAAGCATACGACTTGCGACAGGGCTTGCATTAAAAAAACTCGCTATCCATTCTAATACTAAAAGTCGTCTGCGACATACATTGCACCTCTTTTTACACTAAAAAGACACAAAATAGAACCCAAAAGCAACCGCTTTAGTTATTTCACGCCTTCGTATATTATAAAACTCATTTCTCGTGGTTCGGTTTTTCATGCTTACGCTATCTTAATGACACCATTTTCAATATCCACAAGCATGCGGAAGTCTCTAATAACGCGACTGCCAATAACTCCTCCAGCATTGACCACGGATGCCTGAAATAGAAGCGATTCAGGCATTTTACCACAATCCAAATCAAATTTTTTCCCGCCAAAAGTAACCGGCACTTGAAAAACATCCGAGTGGATATTCCCATATATGGGACTATAATCATCGAAAGTTCTTGTAACAAAGCAACCATTAAGGCAACGGTCGCTTAAATAGGACATCAAAACACCCGTATCCAGAATAGCCTTGTTTTTTATCCCGTTTACGTTCACTCGCACAAGGAAATAGCCATTCGTATGCTCAAGTTTTATTTCAGAGCCATCGAAGGCAATGTCATCCGTATCAAAAGCAATCACCCCCTTCGGCACATCAATAAGAATCTTGTACTTCGAAAGCACATCATTCCCAAGCAAAAGCGACAGCTCCTTGCCCATGAGTTCCGTCAGTTTAGAAAAATCCGGGACCTTCCCCGAGGTCTGTGCGATTGCGGCCATCACTCCCACGGACGGTTCGCATTTTTCTCCGCAAATTTCGACGTTCTCACCTTTTTTTACAGCAAAAGTAATCGGCGAGCCGGTATCCACAAGCACATTCTTACCATTGACTTTAAACACCACATAGCCATTCGCATTTTCGAGTTTGAACTTCTGCATGAGCGTATTCCCTGATGTTAGTTCGTCATTATTTTCCTTTTTCGTCCACACTTTCAATATAGTATTTTGACATGTCATTATATGACATGCTATGAAATTATATTAGCTTCAGAAAAATGCCAATTTTGCAAGCTTTAGGACCATTTTTTGATTTTTTCACGAGGAAATGGTTATATTAAATATTACAAATATTGGCTCATACTTTTAAAGGAACAGACGATGCTCAAACCCGCAAATAAAGAAGAACTGAAGAAAATCATCGAGAACCGCATTCAGACCGAGGGGCCCGAATGCGACCTGAACGATATCGATGTTTCGGACATCACCGACATGAGCGAGTTGTTCAAAGGAAGCCAATTCAATGGCGATATCAGCGAGTGGGACGTATCCAACGTAACTGACATGAGCGGGATGTTTGAGGGCGTTTATTTGGAAGAAAAACGCAAATACATAGGTAATCCGTTTACTGGCGACATCAGTAGGTGGGATGTATCTAATGTGACAAATATGAGTAGTATGTTCTACTGGAGCAACTTCGATGGCAACATCAGCGAGTGGGATGTCTCCAACGTGACTGACATGGGAGGGATGTTCTCCCTTAGCAAATTCAACGGCGACATCAGCGACTGGGATGTTTCCAACGTGACTAACATGAGCGAATTGTTCTCTAGCAGCCAATTCGACGGCGACATCAGCAACTGGAATGTGTCCAATGTGACAGACATGAGCGGGATGTTCTACTTTAGTAAATTCGACGGTGACATCAGCAACTGGAATGTGTCCAATGTGACAGACATGAGCGGGATGTTCTCTGGCAGCCAATTCGACGGTGACATCAGCAGATGGAATGTGTCCAATGTGACGAACATGAGCAGTATGTTTTGTGGAAGCGAATTCAATGGCGACATCAGCAACTGGAATGTGTCCAACGTGACAGACATGAGTAGTATGTTTGAAAGAAGTTCGTTTAATGGTGACATCAGTAGGTGGAATATATCTGCCGATGCTAACGTTGCTGGAATATTTGAAGGTGTTGAAAATTATCAGCCAAAAGATAATTTGGATGCTATTCAGAGCTTATATCACAGGATTTTGGATTCAGCGAAAGATCCTTCTGGTAGGCTTATTGCGGTTGATAACGATCACTTAAAGCGGATTGTCCACGCCGCCATCGCGTGTAATGGCTGTAACTGTGACCTAAATTTTGTTGATGTTTCTCATGTAACAGATATGTCGAAATTGTTCATAGGAAGCAAATTCGACGGCGACATCAGCAACTGGGATGTGTCCAACGTGACTAACATGAGCGGGATGTTCTCCCATAGCAAATTCAACGGCGACATCAGCAAGTGGGACGTCTCCAACGTGACTGATATGAATTGGATGTTCAATGGAAGTCAATTCAATGGCGACATAAGTGAGTGGGATGTTTCCAATGTGACAGACATGAGCGGGATGTTCTCTGGCAGCCAATTCGACGGCGACATCAGCAACTGGAATGTGTCCAATGTGACAGACATGAGCGGGATGTTCTCTAGCAGCCAATTCGACGGCGACATCAGCAACTGGAATGTGTCCAATGTGACAGACATGAGCAGGATGTTCAGTGACAGTCGATTTAATGGCGACATCAGCATGTGGAATGTATCTAATGTGACCGACATGGGAGAGATGTTCAGCGGGTTTTTCTCCGATGATAGCCCGTTCACTGGCGACATCAGCAAGTGGAACGTGTCCAAAGTGACTAACATGGGCGCGATGTTCAGTGACAGTCAATTTAATGGCGATATCAGCAAGTGGGATGTATCTAATGTGACCGACATGAGCAGGATGTTCAGTGACAGTCGATTTAATGGCGACATCAGCATGTGGAATATATCTGCCGATGCTAACGTTACTGGAATATTCGAAGGTGTTGAAAATAATCAGCCAAAAGATAATTTGGATGCTATTCAGAACCTATATCACAAGATTTTAGATTCAGCAAAAGATTCGTCAGGTGGGCTTGTTGCGGTTGACAAAGATCACTTAAAAAGGATTATTCATGCAGCCATCGCATGTAATGGCAGTAACTGCAACCTAAATATTGTTGATGTTTCTCATGTAACAGATATGTCGGGGTTGTTCGAAGATTCCCAATTCAACGGCGACATCAGCAATTGGGACGTATCCAACGTGACTGACATGAGTTGGATGTTCTATGAAAGCGAATTCGATGGCGACATCAGCAGATGGCGTGTCTCAAATGTGAAGGACATGAGAAGTATGTTTGGTAGAAGCCAATTCAACGGTGACATCAGCGAGTGGAACGTCCCCAAAGTGACCGATATGAGTGGAATGTTTGATAGTAGCCAATTCAACGGTGACATCCGCAAGTGGAACGTGTCCAACGTGACCGACATGGGTTGTATGTTCTGCTATAGCCAGTTCACTGGCGACATCAGCAACTGGGATGTATCCAAAGTGACTGACATGAGTGGAATGTTCTATGGTAGCCAATTCAACGGTGACATCAGTAACTGGAACGTGTCCAATGTGACGAATATGAGTGAAATGTTCTACGATTCCCAATTCAACGGCGACATCAGCAATTGGGACGTATCCAACGTGACTGATATGAGCGGGATGTTCTCCGATAGCCAATTCAATGGCGACACCAGCAATTGGAACATACGCCCTGACTGCTACACCAAGTTCATGTTTAGAAGAGGTTCAACAAATAAAAACGACCAGCTTTTGTAGGGCATCCCTTCCTTAACAAACAAAGCCTTGATGCGGATCTGCACAAGGCTTTTTACTTTTTTTCGCAATTTTTCCCCAACAACCTCAAAAATGTCATAATATGACATTCCGCGAAGCTATATTTGAATTAACGGAAATTTCGGCAGGGTCCCATAAAAAAGGAGACATCATGAGCACTGTATTCATCGTCCTTCTCGTAATCTTACTGATTTTCGTTGGTATAATATTGTTCGTCAATATTGGCATCCGATTCGCCTGGTTCACTGCCCGCACCATCATCGACATTATCAAGAACCCCAAATCGCTGTTTGCAATCATGTGCTTCATAGTGCTAGCCATTTTAGCACTTCTCGTTATGCAAAAATCTTCGAAAAACTCGTCCTATCGCCCCGGCAATAATATTCCTGTAGCTACGGAATACAAGCGATCCCCCCTCGAAAAAGAGCGCACTCATTTTAACACAAGCGTGACAAACACGTCAACCCGCGAAACGCAAGAGGAACCGGTCCACATCGAGGAGACGCCTGAACATAAACCAATTATGGATTTGATAGAAGATGCTTCCAACACTGAGGTCGTCTATGACGCCCAAGGGAATGAATACAAAACTGTAAAAATTGGCAATCAGCTTTGGATGGCAGAGAACCTAAATCTGAAAACTCCCGGTTCATGGTGCTATGAAAACAATCCGTCAAACTGTAAAAAATATGGCCGACTCTATACCTGGCACGACGCCATGGAATATTGCCCTGATGGCTGGCACTTGCCGTCAGACGATGAATGGGTCGAACTCAAAAATTTTGTAGATGACCACAACGGCGATGAAGGTGTGGGGACTAGTTTACAATCGACAAACGGCTGGGAAAAAAAGCATTCGATTCCTTTGGGGTCTGACCGTTTTGGTTTTTCGGGAAAGCCTTCCGGTTACATGTGCCCGCGTTACATATATGCAGACTCTCCCCCTGAATTTATTGGTATTGGCAGCAGTGCGTCATTCTGGTCATCAACAAGAGAGAACTACAACGGCAGCATTATTTTTCATGTTTCTCGCTTATATGGTGGAAACGGATTCGCGACGCGCTTTCCCATGTCCGAGTCGAAGGAATGGAAAGCGGGTTCAATAGCTAATTCTGTTCGTTGTGTCAAGCAATTATAAGATACTGTATCTAATTTTCGTATAATACCTTTCTCTACTAAGGAGTAGAATATGGCAGTTTTTGAAACGCTTTTTATCTTGGCCGGGATTCTCGTGGGCCTTGTGTCGCGGGGAGGAATGTACCTATTCCTGCTTCCGCTTGCAGTAGTGGCGTTCGTGCTTGCCATTATGAACAGGCCGAGCCCAACGGGTTCCAAGGCAAAAAAAATCGTCTGCTCGATTTTATCAGCAGCATACCTTGTCGCGGTAATTGCCTGCTCACTTAATTTTTTCAAAAGCGGTTCCAAAGAATCGGAAGATGCCCCCAAAAAGAAACCGACAGTTGCATTGCAGATTCAGGATTGCAAGGACTCGTCCGGTATGGCGGAGAAGGTGGATAAAATCTATTCCATGCTTGCCGACATGAAAGCTGAATACAGCCTGATCGGGAAAGACGATCTGGAACGGGTCAAGGCGGAGATAGCCATGCATGATGACGAATTGATTGAGTGCGACCCCACAAAAGAGAAAGGCTGTATGGAATTCACCATTTATGGGACAAGAAGCGACAGCAACAGGTTTTACACGGTTTCCTTGCATTGGGAGTTGCCGAGGTTCCAAGTTTATCCTAAACGGGTCCACCGAAAAATCATCAAGGGGCTGTTGGGCGATGACTTGACCGATGCAGACACGGTCCTTGATTCTGGACATTTAGGAGAAATTCATAAAAGAACCCTTTACCGACAGGTGGAAGAATACAAGCATCTCATTGAATCCGAACTCAGGAATTATCCCGGTGACTGGTACTTTGACAGCGCCCATACGGAAGTTGCAGCCACCCTCAAATACGAACGCCGGGACAGTATAGATGTCGCGTTCGATTCGCTGCTGTGGACGACTTATTATATTTCGAACGCCGGGTACGATGCCGGTGCCGCCGGAGGATACAATTACGAGTCTCATCGGACTTTCTCGAAGAAAGACGGGTCGTTGGTTGATTCCACTATTTTCAATCCAAACGAAAAGAAAGCGATTGTATCGCTTCTTCGCAAATATGCGGAAAAATACGATGCCCGTCCCAATGCCATCCACATGGATTTCAAGCTGAAGCCTTCTTTCTTGAAGGACGGTATCGGTTTTGACGGCGACTCTTTCGAAATCGGCGAGCACACCCACGGCAGCGTGATGATTGTGGTGCCTTACAAGGATATTCTGCCCTATATGGAAACTTGGGCCCGCAGAATATATGGTTTCAATTGACGCATTCGTAATCCGCCTTAGATCCCCCCGCGCCAAAATACTATTATTTCAATCATAAGTAACAAGATTCTTCGACTCAGCTCAGAACGACACAATGTTGCCTGCCGAGCCAAAGGACCCAACCCCTGTAACCTATAACCTAAAACCTAACTATGCGCGTACTCGTTCTCAACTGCGGCAGCTCCTCTGTAAAGTTCGCTGTCATCGATACAAAGACACAGGAATCCATCGCTAGCGGCCTCGTCGAAAATATCGGCGTGAACGGCCACACCAAGGCCAAGGGCCCTGAAGGCAAGATTGATTTCAACTTCGACTGCCCCACGCATGCCGAAGCCGTCGATCAGGTGAAGAAGTTCCTCGACACCCAAAAGCTCACAGACACCATCGAAGCCATTGGCCACCGCGTCGTGCATGGCGGCAAGTACATCAAGAGCGAACGCGTCACGCCGGAAGTCATCAGCTACATCCGCAGCATCACGCTCTTTGCACCGCTCCACGAACCGGCTCACGCTACCGGTATGGAATGCGCCACCAAATTCTTCCCGGGCCTCCCGCAGGTCGCCGTGTTCGATACGGCTTTCCACCAGACCATGCCGCAGAAGGCTTACCTCTACGGTATCCCGTACAAGTTCTACGAAAAGGACGGCATCCGCCGTTACGGCGCTCACGGCACAAGCCACCGCTTTGTGACTGCCGAAGCTTGCAAGGTGCTCGGCACCAAGCCCGAAGAAACCTGCCTCATCACGGCACACCTCGGCAACGGCTCCAGCTGCTCCGCGATTTTGAACGGCCAGTGCGTCGATACTACCATGGGTTTCACACCGCTCGAAGGTCTTATCATGGGCACGCGTTCCGGCAGCCTCGACCCGGCAATCCTCTTCTACATCGCTAAGAAGTACGGCGATGAATACGGCACCATCGACAAGCTCGACCACCTCGTGAACAAGGAATCCGGCTTGCTCGGCCTCTCCGGTCTTTCGAACGACATGCGTACGCTCACGCAGGCCGCAAGCGAAGGCAACAAGCAGGCACAAATCGCCCTCGACGTTTTCTGCTACCGCCTCACCCGCGAAATCGGCGGCCTCGCCATGGCACTCCCGCGCATCGACGCTATCGTCTTTACGGGCGGCATCGGCGAAAACAGTTTCTACGTCCGCAAGCAAGCTTTGGACAACTTAAAAATCCTCGGTTACCAAGTTGACGAAGAACGCAACCTCAAGAGCGGCAAGGAATCCAACCACCTCATCACGAAGGACGGCACGCCGAAGGCAATCGTCGTTGCAACAAACGAAGAACTCCTCATTGCTCTCGACACCGAAGCACTGGTGAAGTGACGCTCGTAAAACGAGCGTCATCCTGACGCCAAAGGCGGAAGACAACCTTAAAAGGCGAGCGTTGCATCCATGCTAGCATGGATATAACCGAGCCTTAGAGGTTGGGGCTTGCCCCATCCAGCAACACATTTACAAAGAAGACTCCGCATCGCGGAGCCTTTTTTTATACAAAAAAGCATCCCCCGGAACAACGTCCGGGGGACAAATGTAAGAGGAATATGGCGATGCCGGAACTGAGTCCGGCATGACATCTTAACAATTAGCTGGATCCCCTCCCTGACGGTCGAGGATGACTTTTTTCCGTTTAATAAAGGAAATGCCCGCACTAAGGCGGGCATGACAAGTTCAACAGTAGGAGAGTAAAACTGTCTACTTCCTACCGTCTACTGCCTACTATTTAATCGTCCACGTCTGGTTGTTGACGCGAAGAATCTTGCGGCCCTGAACCTTAGCAGAAGCGTTAAGCACTTCAGAGGGGTTCACCGGGAGCTTCGCATTCCAAACCTTGCGGCCCAGCATATCCATGATAGAAACACTTCCGTGCTTTGCCATCACGGCGTTCTGCCAAGTAGCCTTCGGCTGTGCAAGCTGCGGTTTGAGTCCAGTAAGATTAATAATGATATACAAAGGAATCGTCACATTAGCACCGTTCGGATCAGAGGCCTTGACTCCAAGCGCATACCTCTTGCCATCGGTGTACTTGAATCCGTCAATTGCCTTCGCCGTGAGCACGGAACCATTCAAACTAATCGTCATGTACTTCGCCAAAGCGCTAGTTTCATTCGGAGTGAATTCCAGCTTGTCACCATCAACATCTTTGACAAGCGAATCAAGATTCCACTTGACCGTCCAACCGGAATTTGCCACATACACCGTATCACCGCGCAAAAGTACAGGTCTGTCGTTCACCGGGGTAATCGTCACGCAAAATTCGAAACTTTGGGATCCAGATTTTTCATCCGTAGCAGTCACGACAACATAAGCTTTACCCGTCGAATCCGGAGCAGACTTGATTTCCAAGATACCCGCAGATGTAATTTCGACTTTAAGCTTTCCATCCTTGCTCTTGGCACTGAATGTCAACGAATCACCTTCAGGATCCTTGAACCACGATGCAACCACGGACTTCGTATATTTCAAAGCTCTCGAATCCGGGAAGTCTTCAGCGACAGTCGTATCAAGCGATGCCGCTTTTACGACAACAGCCGGGAACTGGTTACGCTTCTTTACCGAGATGGTTACAATCGCCGCCTTGGACTTTGTTCCATTGATAACATCAAAATAGCCAAAGTAATCAACACCAACGAATCCTTCTTTAGCCTTGTACGTAAAGCTACCGTCTTTATTCAATGTGAGTGTTCCATTCTTAGGTAGTTGAGCGACTTCGGCCGTCATTCCCGTGGTCATGCCTTCTGGATAAACATCATTGGCAAGAACACCCTTCTTGGCATCCACCACAAGAACAGTATCGTTGTATGCTGAGTATTCATCCTTTTCAGCATGTGCGAGATCCTTTGGAGAGACTAGCTTCACAGGGATATTCACACCAGCAGAATCCGCACCGTCCCACGCATAGAGGAAGATTGTCGCGGCACCGCTTGCATTTGTTACCGGCTTTACAGAAATAAAGTAATAAGCCGCATTCACGCTATCGACAACAGCTTCGATGTTCGTTCCCTTAGCTCTGTAAGTAAACTTTTGCGTACCTTCTGTGACTTCGAGATCGCTAAAGACAAGTGACTTTGTCGGAATCTTAATCGAGGGAACAGTATCTTCGTCAAAGTCCATATCAAGCGAAATCGTATCCTTGAGGAACGTACTATCGGCAACAACAAACGTCGGAGCATCGTTGACAGGCAGCACATGGATAATCACCATGGCCTTACTACTCATCATTTTATGATTTGCTGTTTCAACAAGCACATAAGTGAGCGTATCGTCGCCGTGGAAATTCAATTTCGATTTATAAGTAAACGTGCCCAGCTGGGAGAATCCAGTCAACTCGCCATTCTTGGTCGAATCCACCAGAATAACAAGGAAGTCGTCGTTGTCCAAATCACTTCCCCCATTGACTGCAATACTATTTGCGCTAGGAACAATAAGCGCCACATCCTCATAGGCATCGTATTCGACAGTCTTTGCCACTGGCGGAGTATTCGAGTCCTTGATTCTTACAACAAACTCGACCTTGACCAAATCAGACTTTCCATCCGTTGCAGAAACAGTAACCGTCAAGGACGTATCTGCCTTCACACCCGATGGGACAATAACAAGCGAGTCCGTCAAAGAAACCTTATCCAAAGCCGTCAAGTTTTTCATCAACGGCACAGACATAGTAACAGCAAAAGTCAACTTGTCATTGTCCTCGTCAGCAAACAACTTACCAAGGGCAATCCTCAACGTATCTGTTTCTGGCATTGTATCTAAAACAACTGCCTTGCCATCATCGTACGGGGCCAGGACCTTCGTGGGGTGGTTCTCTGGAGGAGGATTATCCGGGCAGCGAGGATCACCCGGGCAAATCGGGCCTTCCGCTTCGTCCGTAATAGTTACATCAATTTGCGCAATTGCAGACTTAGAACCATCCGAAGCGATAAAGATGAGAGACAACGTGGTATCCTTGTCGATGCCCGAAGGAACATAGAACACTTCGTCCTTGATTGTCGGTACACCTGCAGGCTTGACCTGGTTCAACACGGCTCTTGTCATGGTCGGCGTAACCGTGACACCTTCGGCATTACTTGCAGCAAAGACTTTCTTGAGATCAATCTTTAACGTATCCGTTTCCTTGATTGTCACCTGCTGAGCTTTGTTGTAAGGAGCAAGAACGACAAGAGAGTCTTCGACAACAGGTTCATCGCAATCGCCAAGAGATACAGCGGACACTACAATGACGTTCTTGGTCCTGTTCGCATCGCTCTCTTCAAGACTTGTGGCAATTCCCTCTTTATAGTTAATTTGGATGCCTTGTTGCTGGGTCAAGTCCAAAGCGACAGTTTTGCCCCAGCCGCCTTCCTGCTCCAAATTCTGGAAATCAATGAACTTGGCGACAAAAGTATCTTGTGCCGGGAGAACCACGCCATGGAAATTGTAGTCTGTGATACTAGACTGCTTAAAATCGACGCGGAACGGACGGTCAGCCTTGTACGTTAAGCAAAGACCGGAATAACTCGAAAGGTCTGCGTATTCGGTGTTGCTTCTTTTCCAAACAATCGAAAAACCAGCACTGCTGTAGGTACTCGAATTGAGAACCAGTTCTGTAGAGAACACGTAGCCTTCATCGGTAAGCTTGAGCTCTCCCTTCGCCTGTCCTTCAGGATTGGCATAGACATCACCCCATCTAGCGGGTTGCACGTCGTTGCCCGTTTTCTTATCGACACTCCAAACCGATGTACCGGCGATACCCGATACCGCCCCGGCCAAAATCATCGCAATAGACAAAGATAGCGATTTCATATTCAATTCCTCCATCATATTCAAATATCAAAAACCCATCATTGTAAATCTACAATAAACATATGATAATGTCACACTCGTTATAAAAAAATTAGCTTAAATTGTCCAATATTTCGAACCGTTCATACGCCTGTTCAAGCAAAGTTTCGTCTTCCGATATCTTTTTTTGCAGTTCTACGATAAGAGTTGCGTTCGTATAGACCTCAGGTTTCGTAAGTTCCTGCTGGAAATCGGCGATTTCCTTTTCCAGTTTTTCGATTTTCCCCATCAAGGAGTTGTATTCGCGCTCCTCGTTAAAGCTGCGCTTTTTCTTTTTTGCAGGGACAGGGTTCGAAACGCTCGCTGAGTTTGAACGGGACTGCTTCTCAGCTTCTTTCTCAGCGGCGATGCGGGCGGCGCTGGCGGCTTCCTTGTCGCGGAGCTTCTTGTTCGCCTCGTAATCGGAGTAACCGCCGACAGCTTCAAAAATTTGACCGTTCTCTTCGATGGCGAATATTCCCGTCGCCACGGAATCGAGGAAGGCACGGTCATGACTGACAGTCAGGACGGTGCCGTTGTAATCCGCAAGGAGTTCTGCCAAGAGGTCGAGCGTCTCCATGTCCAAATCGTTCGTCGGTTCGTCGAGCACCAAGACGTTGCTCGGGTGGCTAAAGAGGCACGCGAGCAAAAGACGGTTGCGTTCACCGCCGCTTAATGCACTGATGGGGCCGCGAGCCCTGTCCGCCGAAAACAGGAAGTCTTGCAGATAACTTAACACATGACGACGAACGCCGTTCAAAGTAATGTACGCTTGCCCGTCCCCGATGTTTTCGACAAGCGACTTGTCTTCGCGAAGGCGGGTCCGCATCTGGTCGAAGTAGGCTATGTGGAGATTGCTGCCCAAGCGGACTTCGCCCGACTCCGGCTGGAGTTCGCCAAGAATCAAGCGAAGTAGCGTCGTCTTCCCAGAACCGTTCGGGCCTACGATGCCGATGCGGTCGCCACGGCTGATTTCAGTCGAAAAATCGCTAATGAGCGGGCTGCCGTCGTACGAATAGCTCACGTTCTTGAGGCGGGCGACTAGGCGCCCAGAACGGTCGGCTTCCGTAATCTGCATGTTCACGTTGCCTGTACGGTTGCGGCGGGCAGCACGTTCTTCACGCATCTTGATGAGTGCGCGGACGCGGCCTTCGTTGCGGGTACGGCGGGCCTGGATACCCTTGCGAATCCACACTTCTTCTTCAGCTAAACGCTTGTCGAAAAGCTGGTTCGCCTTTTCTTCTTCGGCCAAGGCCTGGTCGCGGAACTGCACGAACTTGTCGTAAGGGAAATCCCAACTGCGAACGCGCCCGCGGTCCAGTTCAAAAATGCGGGTCGCAATACGGCGGACAAACGCACGGTCGTGGCTCACGAACATCACCGCACAATTCAAACGCGAAACAATCCCTTCCAGCCACTGTATTGCAGGGATGTCCAGATGGTTCGTCGGCTCGTCGAGCAAAAGCAAATCCGGGTCTTCGGCCACGGCACGCGCAAAAAGCACACGACGCTTCTGGCCGCCGCTCAAGCTGTCATAGGGAGCGTCCGCGTCAATGCCCGTCTTGCCAAGAATCGCTTCGGCGGTCGCATTGTGAGCGCCATCGTCCAAAATCTTCTTCGAAATCACGGAACCGCCGCTCACTACAGAGACGCGCCCCAGCACGATATCGCGAACAGTCCCGTCCAAATGAGCAGGAATTTCCTGAATCATGCGGCTTACGCGGAGTCCCGATTTCTTCACAATTTCGCCAGAATTCGTCTCCATTTCGCCTGTCAGCACCTTCAATAGCGTGCTCTTGCCCTCGCCATTGCGGCCCACAAGGCAAATGCGGTCACCCGCCTCGATATCGAACGAGACATTGTCCAAAAGCGGCGGACCGCCAAAACGCAGCAATATATTCTGAACCGACAAAATGGGCATAACCGAACCCCTTTCTTTTTCCTTAAAAATAGAAATCTTGCCTCACGCCCTTTAGAAGCTCCCGCTAATTATTTAAATTTGGGCGAAATGCGTTTCACTTCAAAAAAGCTACTGGCACTAGCCACCCTTTTTACCCCCGTCCTATTCATGCCCGTAAAAGCCGGTGCGGAAACCACTACAGCGAGCGTTTCCGCAAATCCCGCGCAAGCCGAGGTTTCTAGCGATACTACAGCCGCACCTGCAAAAGACGACTTCCAGCACATTTCGGTTGTCCCTATCGTCGGCTATACCGAAGAAACGCAATACCAATTCGGCGCAATGGCCATCCTTTTCTTCAGGCCCTCTTTCGAAGGCGGCACAATTTCCGAACTGGATCTCTCGTGCTACGGAACTTCGCGAAAGCAGTTGACAGCCTCCATCTCCCCGAAGTTTTACTTTTTAAGGGACCAGATTGCAACAGATATCGACCTCCATTACGAAAACTGGGTCGGCAATTACTTCGGAAGAGGCAACAACCCCGATTACGACGACTTCCGCAAATTCGACAGGCAGACGTTCTATCTCCAGTCGCTCGTCGAAACGAACTTCGGCACCAAGCAGTGGCTCCCCAATTTCAAGTACGGCCCTTACGTCGAAATAAATTACACAAGCATTGATTTCAGCAACTACCATTACCACGGCGAACTCGATATTCCTCAAAACACGGACGGTTGGCGCAACGGCATCGGGTACCATTTTACGTTGGATACCCGCGACAACACCAACTGGGCTAGACACGGCTATCTAGTCCAATGGGGACATTACTTTTACAACAAAGTTTTAGGGGATTACAGTTACACCCAGCAAGAGCTGGACATCCGCGGCTATTCTGAGTTTATCTGGAACACATCCATGGCTGTAGGTCTGCTCTGGCAACGCACAAACGGGGGCGCCCCCTTCGACAAGCTCGCCGGTTCCGACGGACTCAAGCGGTTCCGCGGAGTCGAGAAGAACTACTTCTACGGGAACCAAGCTTTGTTCTTGCAAACGGAATTCCGCAAGAAACTGTTCTGGCGTATCGCTGGCGACATCTTCTTCGAAGGCGGAAAAGCAGGCGATGACTTCGGGAAACTCATGAAGAACAAATGGCACAAGAGCCTTGGCTTCGGGGGGCGGTTCGCCCTCAACAAAAAAGAAAACTTGTACGCCCGCTGCGAATTTTCATGGGTTGATTTCAAGAACATCGGCATGACGATGTACGTCCGCGATGCGTTTTAGACTAGTAGGAAGTAGACAGTAGGAAGTGGTCAGGTTTCATCAGGGCGTTGTGCAGTGTCATCCTGGAGAGAGCCGTAGGCGACCGATAGGATCCATAAAGTCTTTGATTCATCATTCGCAAGTCGCTTTCGTCCTCCTCGACCCTTTATTTCGTCATCCTCGACCTGATCGAGGATCTAGAACGCTCGCAAGCTCGTTTTGGATTCTATCGCTCCACTACGTTCCGCTCCAGAATGACAGCAAGGTTTGTACACTTCGATAAGCATAGAGCGTCATTAGTTTTTCTCATTGCTCAAAGGACCGAAGGTCCGACCTCACAGCTCATTCCCCTTTCCTCTCTCGTCTAAACAAAAAAGCGGATGCAAACCCGAAAGCCTGCATCCGCCATTTTGGGATAGAATAAACTGCTATATAAGGATTAATCCTTGACGCTGTTCCAGTCCAGGACACCCTTCTTCAAGAGGTAGATGTAACCCGATTCGAGAATGAGAAGGAAACCGAGGAGGATGAACAAGAGTTCCCAACCGCCAGCAAGGAACTGTATTGTCCAAGGATAGATAAAAGCGACTTCGAGGTCGAACACCAAGAAAAGCATGGCGACCATGTAATATTTGACCGGATAGCGTTCGTTGGCCGTACCGGAAACGTGAGCTAGGCCACATTCGTAGGCGGAGCCTTTAATAATGGTGTGCTTGAGCTTGCCCGGGTGCAAGAACCAGTTGGCAACGAGCAAAGCCGCAGGAATGCAGAGAGCCATGATAACAAGGATGGTCATGGCGAACGTGGTGTCGAAGATTTCAACATTACTCATAGTGATTCCAAAGATAGTAAAAAAGTTTTTGCTACACCAATGCAATTTTGTAAACTATATTTGGTATATCATGAAGAAGAAAACACTTTCAATTGCAATTTTAGGATTTACCGCCCTTTTCTTTGGGTGCTCGGGAGACGATGCACCGAGTCCTGTCGGACCGACTCCAATAGCCGAAGTATCTTCATCCTCCGTTCAGGGAGCATCTCCGGCCTCTAGTTCAGCCCTCCAGCAGAACCAGAACTCTGCAACATCCGTTCAAATCGGAGTTAAAGACACTGTCGAAGGCCATAAAACAATCAATACCCAAGCTCCGGCAGTCGATTACCCGGACAAGTTTGTAGAACCCGACTCCACGTTCTGCTGGGACGCTGGATGCAAGGCAAACGTCAAGCCGCGTTCATCCTCTTCCAAGGCTGCTCCGAAGTCTTCTTCGTCCGCGAACGCCATCACCATCGACGAACCGGTAAACAAGGCCCCGACCGTCAACGGCATGTCGATGACCGACACACGCGACAACAAAACGTACAAGCTCATGCAGATTGGCGGCAAGCTCTGGATGGCGCAGGACATCAACTATGCTGTGGCCAACAGCGAATGCTACAACGAACAGGAATCCAACTGCACTACGAACGGCAGGCTCTATACTTACAATGCCGCACAGAAGGCATGCCCGCTCGGCTGGCACATCCCCACCAGAGCAGAAGCACAAGCCGCACTTGATAACGCGTCCGTTCCTTGGAGCTACAGCGGACGTTGCAAAGACGGCGACTGCAACTTCCTCGGCGACATGGGCTTCCACTGGACATCCGGCGACCCGCAATCCAGCGACAAGAAATACAATGACAATGGCGGTAGCAGCGGGGCCCTTATCATCGTGGAAAAATCCCCTGATTACTTTACGCCCAAAGAAGACGATCCAGACGACAAAGCCAAGTTCTTCCAGGTCGATCAGAAGACCAAGCGCTTCAGCGTCCGTTGCGTCCAAGATTAAATCACAAGAATTTCCTCCTTACACTAAAGACCTTGCGGAAACGCAAGGTCTTTTCCTTTTTCCAGAACCTGCCTGCGGGAGCGGTCCCTTTAACTTTTCTAAATTCGCTCTCATGCTACGTTCAAAGTACCAAACGCTCACGGATTCTTTTTCCGAGAACGTCTTTAAAGCCAGAACTCAATCAAACCCCATTATGCTAGTGGTGCTGGGCTATCTGTTGCTCATCGCCATCGGCACTGCGCTCTTAAGTCTGCCGCAATCCACCACGCGCCCCATAGACTTTATCGATGCATTCTTTACCGCCATGTCCGCCGTCTGCGTCACAGGGCTTTCCGTTGTCGATATCGCCTCCACGTTTACGCATACCGGACTGTGGATTCTCGTCACGCTCATGCAACTAGGCGGCCTCGGCATCATGACCGCATCCACGACAATTATCTTGCTTGCCGGCATGCATCCGGGATTCAGCCACCAATCCGTTTTCTTGTCCGAATTCACGCAAGAAGGAAACATTGACGCAGGCCGCATCCTCAAGGCGGTCATTCCGTTTACGTTTGTCCTGGAACTGATTGGCGGTACCGTCTATTTCACTCAGTTTGAATCCATGGAAACCTACGACCGCGTTTTTTGCTCGATATTCCAAGCGGTGAGTTCGTTCTGCGGCGTAGGATTTACGTTGTTCCCAGACTCGCTCGAAAGTTTCCAGTACAATCCCGTCATGAACATCACCACCTGCATCCTCGTGCTTGCAGGCGGATTTGGTTTTTTGGCAATCGCGGAACTGCGGTATATCTTCGACTTCACGCACAAAGAAATCCGCCGCGTTTCGCTGCACACCCGCATCGCAACTTACGGAACCCTAATCGTCATCGTCGCAAGTATCATCGTATTTTCGTTCACCGAATGGAACAACCTCTTCAGCGGGCACAGCCTTAGCGAAAACGCACAGTCCGTATTGTTCATGGCGTTCTCAAGCCGCACGGCAGGGCTCAATTCCGTCAACATTCCCGACCTCACGCAAGCCTCGCTCTTTTTCTTTATCATCATCATGTTCATCGGCGCAAACCCCGGCAGTTGCGGCGGCGGCATCAAGATTACGACAGCAGCGGTCATCGGACTTCTCGGCGTGAACAGGCTCCTCGGCAGGGAAAAGACACAGGTGCTCGGACGCACCATTCCGAACAACACGATTGATAAAGCGATTCGAATTGTTATCGTCGCTATAGTCGTCATCGCGACCGCTACTCTGATTCTGCTTTGTACAGAAATCCCCTCCGGTACCCATTACGCCGACAACGGGCCGTTCCTCAAGATTCTATTCGAAGTCGTCAGTGCCTACGCCACATGCGGACTATCCATGGGACTCACGAGCGAACTCTCCGTTGTCGGAAAATACGTCATCTGCGCGGTCATGTTCATCGGACGCATGGGACCTTTGTTCCTCATTTCCGCTGTCGCCGCCAAATTGCAGGATACCGCCTGGTTCGCCGAAGAAGACATAATGGTCGGCTGATTAGACGAAAGAACGCTCGCGTTGCTCGCTATAGACGAAAGACGAAAGATGTCATCCTGGAGGGGAGTGCAACGTACCGATTAGATCCAATGCAGCAAGCAGTGGTTAGTGGTTAGTGATTAGAAAAAATGCAATAGATTCCGTATCTGCTCCTTGAACTGTAAGGATCCTCCTTGCGGAAGATGACTGTGGCCGCGACCCCATACCTGCACTCACGGCCTACTTCCTACTGCCTACCGCCTACAGTTTACTAACCACTAAAAAGAAACGCGGTTTCGCCACCTCTCGTCTTTCGTCTCTCGTCTAAATCCAAATAAGGTTTTAGGTCTTAGGTTGTAGGGATTAGGAACGCAAAAGATTCCGTATCCGCTCTCAGAACTGTATGGATCCCCTCCCTTCGGTCGAGGATGACAGCTCCAAGATACCATCCTTCCTACTGCCTACTGCCTACTTCCTACTAACCACTAATACTATATTTACCACATGGCTTCTAGACAATTCGTTATTATCGGTCTTGGGAATTCGGCAAACTACCTTGCCCGTCATTTGACTTCACTTGGTCACGACATCATGGTCATCGACTCGCATCCCGAAAAAGTCCAGGACTTCGCCAGCATGGTCTCGCAAGCTGTTGTCGCCGACAGCACGCGCAAAAAGCAGCTTGCCTCCATCCCGTCACTGACCAAGGCGGATAGCGTCATCGTCTGCATCGGAAGCAACCTGGAAGCCTCCCTCCTCACCATCCTGAACCTGAAGGAACTCGGGGTCAAGCACATTATCGCAAAATCGAGCAGTGCCGAACATACGAGCATTCTGGAAAAGCTCGGCGTCACGGACATTTTCCACCCGGAACGCGATGCCGCCATAAGCCTCGCCGAACGCCTCAACCGCCCGAACATGGTCGATTTCCTCCCGTTCATGGAAGGCTACTCCATCGTCGAAATCGTCTGCCCCAAGAGCTTTGTCGGAAAGACTTTGAAAGTGCTTTCGCTCACGCACAAGTACGGCGTACAAGTGATCGCCATCCGCGACCCGCAAGAGCCCACCCCCAAAATCGGTAACATCGCCGATGTCATCTTGCAAGAAGACGACGTGCTGTTCCTCATCGGCCCGAACGAGGCTCTTGATAAATTAAAAGACTAAACTCCGTTTGGAAAGCTGTCATCCCGGCCTTAGTGCCGGGATCAGTTATTTGTAGAACATTTATCGCACAGCCCGAACATATAAAGGAATGTTCCCGTCAAGGTGAAACCCGCGGGAATCATCGGCGTGCAGTCCGGTGGCGGCAGCATCACGTCAAAAACTTTGCCACACCCTTTGCACTTGAAATGGCTATGCGGCGTGCAATCCGCATCGTAACGTAAAAAGCCGTCGCCAAAATCTAGCGAAATTGCCAAGTCGTTCGCGAGCAACAGCTCCAATGTATTATAAACGGTCGTACGCGAAAGCGACGGATACTCCGGCAAAAGAGCCGAATAAATTTCATCGACCGTCGGGTGCGTCTTGACGCTTCGCAAATAGCGATAAACGCAGACCCTCTGCAATGAAGGCCTAACACCATGCTGCTTGAGTATGCTTGCCGTTTCTTGCATAGACACCCTCTTAAAAACTCCCTTTAAACACCTTATAAAAAAAGCGGCTCTCTTTCGAGAACCGCCCTTACACCTCAAAATTACTTGAAGTAACGGCCCAGCAAGCCCTGGAATGCAGAGCCGTGGCGGGCTTCGTCCTTGCACATTTCATGAACTGTGTCATGGATGGCATCGTAGCCGAGTTCCTTCGCACGCTTGGCCAAAGCTAGCTTGCCTTCAGTTGCACCCGCTTCGGCGGCAACGCGGAGTTCCAAGTTCTTCTTGGTGTCCGCATAGACGACTTCACCCAAGAGTTCTGCAAACTTGGCTGCGTGTTCCGCTTCCTCGAAAGCGATGCGCTTGTAAGCTTCGGCCACTTCCGGGAAGCCTTCGCGGTCCGCTTGGCGGCTCATCGCAAGGTACATGCCCACTTCGGTACACTCGCCCGCAAAATTCTCGCGGAGGCCTTGCACCACCTCGGCATCCAAGCCCTGAGCGACACCGATTTTGTGTTCGTCCGCCCAGACAATCTTGCCACCGGCCGGCTGTTCGACCTTTTCGAAGAACTTGCTCTTCGGAGCGTGGCACTGCGGGCATTCATCCGGAGCTTCCGGACCCATGTGAACGTAACCGCAAACTTTGCAAACCCAGACTTTCATATTTTCTCCTTCTCCGCATCGCGGAAATTGATAAAGAAATTTGTAATTAATTTTGTAATTATTACAAATATAAAATTATTTCAAACTTTGTCAAGCTCAAAACAACCTTATTCCATAAATATTCATTAAAATTTTGAAAAAAGATGCGATTCGATAAAAAAAAACAGCCCTTACGAGCTGTTAAAACTTTTGCAAATTTCGTGGTTTGATTCGCGATTTAGAACGCTGCTGCTTCAGCAGGTTTTTCGCGGCCAGCACGCTTATCCGCTTCAGTCGCAAGCTGGCGATGCGTCACAGAGCCAATGGCAAAGTAGCGGTTGCCCTTCTGTACTACGGCAGTATAGGCGTTCAAGGTTTTCACCGAGAACCATTCCTGGTAGAAATTGTGAACGTTTTCCTTGAGGCTGGAAAGTTCGCTAATGGCAGGAGCCGCCGAGGCCTTGCCGTACTTGAGCGTAAACTGGTCCGACATGTAGGCGACTGCTTCGAACGTCTTGTTCAAGCGAGCACGTTCTACCCGGCCCGTACGGATTTCAAAAGCGTAGAACTTGTCGTTCTTATTGAAAATAAAATCGACCTGCACAGGCAGTTCACCGAACATATACACGGGAATGACCACGCGTTCGCCGACGCCGCTCTGACCGTAAGGTTCGTAACCTTTCTTCATCATTTCTTCGATAACGGTTTCGCGGGAAGAACCAAAAGGGATGCCTGCAAAATTATTCTGAGACTGCGCCTGCGCTCCAAGCGAAAGCACGAGAATCAAGAAAGTAATAATAACTCCGAATTTAGACACGATTGGCACCTCTATTGTAAAAGATAGTAAACTTTTTTCCAGTAAGCAAAATTTTCAGTTAAAAAAAAGTTTTTTTAGACCAGTATCTATATTTGAGCATATGTCAAGCACATTTGGAAAGATTTTTGCAGTCACGACATGGGGCGAATCCCATGGTAAAGCGGTCGGAGCTGTCCTCGACGGTTGCCCAGCCGGCCTCCCCATCACCGAAGAGATGATCCAAGCGGAACTGAACCGCAGGCGACCGGGCCAAGGCAAAGTGACGACAGCCCGCAACGAAAAAGACCAGGTCAAGATTCTTTCCGGCGTCTTCGAAGGCAAGACAACTGGCACGCCGATTTCGTTTGTAGTATTTAACGAAGACCAGCACAGCAACGACTACTCGGAAATCGCCAAGTGGTACAGACCGGGGCACGCGGACCTCTGCTACGACCTCAAGTACGGGTTCCGCGATTACCGTGGAGGCGGCAGGAGTTCCGCCCGTGAAACCATCGGTCGCGTTGCCGCAGGTGCCGTCGCAAAAGCGTTCTTGAAAACTGTCGCAAACACGGAGTTCCTTTCATGGGTCGCATCCGTCGGCGATGTCGATTGCCCAGCCTTGGACATGAACGCCCTCACGCTTGAGCAAATTGAAGCGTCCCCCGTCCGCTGTCCTGACGAAGGCGCGAGCCAAAAGATGGAAGCCGCCATCCTCGATGCGAAGTCAAAAGGCGACAGCATCGGCGGCACAGTCTCGCTGTTCGTCAAGAATCCGCCGATTGCGCTCGGCGAACCTGTATTTGACAGGCTCGACGCTTTGCTTGCGCAGGCGATGCTCTCTATCCCGGCATGCAAGGGCTTTGAAATCGGAAGCGGCTTTGCGGCAGCCCGCATGCACGGCAGCGAACACAACGACGAAATCTATTGCGAAGGCGACACTTACCACACCCGTACGAACAACGCAGGCGGAAGCCTCGGCGGCATTTCGAACGGCGAACCGATTTACTGCCGTATGGCGTTCAAGCCGACCGCCACGATTTCCCAATTGCAGAAAACCGCCGGACGCGGTCACGAAAACGGAGAGCTTGCCGCGAGAGGCAGACACGATCCTTGCGTTGCCGTCCGCGCTCCTGTGATTGTAGAAAGCATGGCAGCCCTCGTCCTTGCCGACTTGTATCTGCAGCAAAAACGCAATTGCCTTGATTAAGTGAAAGCTTCTACAATCAATTTGTCACCCCGGATTCATTCCGGGGTCTGTAATGAAAAAGAAAACCGATCCCGGCACTGTGGCCGGGAAGACACCAAAGAATTAGATCAAAAAAATAATACAGCAAACGGCTTATCATTACTGCGACTTGCAGCCGCCGCATTCTACCGAGTTGCGTACAAATTACACCATAGAATTTTCTTGCGACCACAGCCGCCACTCCGCACACGCGTTATCATCGTCGGGAGCTACCTGGCCGGAGGTGCCGGCAAAACGCCTTTTACAATTTGGCTTGCCAAACGGTTTATCGAACAAGGTAAAAGCGTAGCTGTACTTTGCCACAGTGCCGCATGGGACGAGTTCATCTTATTGCAAAAAGAACTCGAAAGCAACCCGGCACAAGTCTCGCAACTCCAGCAAAACGGCTCAACATCAACACAGCCCGAAGTAAAAGTTTTCGCGACGAAGAACCGCTACAAAACCGCAAAAGAAATTCAGGACAAATTCAACATCATTCTCTGCGACGACGGATTCGAAGACACTCGCTTTACAGGAGCCACAAGAATTTGCCTCGACTGGCAAGAGCCACCGCAAAAAATATCAAGCCTTTGGCCCGCAGGTCCATACCGCAGTTTAAAGCAAGACCACGACGAACAAGAAATCATCCATCTCGATTGCTATGGAAAAAAATGCAGCGACGACGCACCCACGGCACACCCCGACATCCAATTTTTCATAGAATCCCTAACAAACTATAAACACGGACAGTCTCTCGCAGCAACAGTCATTTGCGGGCTCGGTTCGCCACAACGCTTTATCAAAGACGTCCGCACATTCGGAGTTGCAATCGAAAAAAGTATCATCCGCCCAGACCACGACAAGCATTTTGTGCAAATCGTCGAAGTGGAAATAGCGAAAGGCAAAGACATAGTCCTTTCGCAAAAAGACGCATGCCGCTTGCCGCAATCGCTCCTCGCCTACCCGAAGCTCCATGTTGCCATTCAAAAAATCAACGTGTTGAGAAGCCCATTTTAATAAATCACAAAACTACGCGTAACATTCCTTTGTGCCACACCTATTTTATACCTATAAAACAGGAAATAATGAAGTTTTATAGGTACAGGAAACTTCGTTTTATAAATTCGTACATATAAAATCTCAAAAATACAGTTTTTATAGGTACAATTTCTTAATTTCACAAACAAATTAGTCTTAAAATTACATATAAAACATGAATTTAACGTTATTTATAGGTACAAGCTCAATAGAATTCGCCCTACAGATTGGGAAACTGTCTGTTTTTGTACCTATAAAAATGCACAAAATAAAATTTTATAGGTACGTTCCTCGTTTTTTGGAGTTAAAAAGTAATTTTTTCATTTCCTTTTTTGTATTTTATTCTTTATGAATAAGAATACTATCGGCAAATTTTGGTTAAATGGGATGTTTGCCGTTATTTCGGCAAGCATGTTTTCAGCATGCGATTCATCTAGTTCAAGCGTTTCCGATCCAGGAGACGGCATCACCGTCAGCCCCTTGGAAGTCGAAATGGACTCGATTACTGATAAACGCGACGGCAAAACATACGCAACCGTCACTATCGGCGAGCAGACATGGATGGCCGAAAATCTTAGGTTCAATTACAGCGGCTCCGACGCAAGCAGCTATTGCTATAAAAACAACGATAGTGACTGCGACAAGTACGGCAGATTGTACACTTGGTCCGAAGACATGGCTCGCAACATCTGCCCTTCGGGCTGGCACCTCCCCGACAACGAAGATTGGAAAACCTTAATCAACTCCACAGGCGGAGTTGATTACGCAGGTCGCAAACTCAAAGCGAGATCCACTTGGAGCAACAGCGGCAAAGGCTCCGACGCTTACTGTTTCACAGCACTAGCCGCAGGTTTCCGCGACACCTCCAAAAATTACAGCCAACAAGGTTTCAAAGCATCGTTCTGGTCCGCAACTCGCTACGATGAAACCGATGTTCTTTACTGGAGTTTTAACGCAGACAACAAGCTCGTCATTCGTGATGCCGGCAATCGCAACAACGCGTTTTCTGTTCGATGCATCAAAGGCAGCAAGACATTCTATTACAGTTCCATGCGCTCTAGCAGTTCCAGCGCGAAAAGTAGCTCTAGTGTCAGGAGTAGTTCGAGCGCAAGAAGCAGTTCCAGTGTCCGAAGCAGCAGTTCTAGCGCAAGAAGCAGCTCAAGCAAACAAAGTAGTTCCAGTGCAATCAGTAGCTCTAGCGCAAGAAGCAGCTCCAGTGTTCGAAGCAGTTCTAGCTTAAAAAAAAGCAGTAGTAGTTTCAGCCCCGTAAATATCAATCCCGCCAGAGTCGGTCACGGCACATTTACCGACGAACGCGACGGACAAACATACAAAACAATCACAGTTGCTGATCAAACATGGATGGCAGAAAATTTAAGATACGAGGTTCCCATAGACACTGCGAAATCCATCGATATCTACTGTCCCCACGACCCAGACTCCCTTGCAGTCTTAGGCTGCTATTACAGCGGAAAAGCAGTTGCCTACGCGTGTCCTGAAGGATGGAAATTGCCAGTTTTTGACGACTATATCAAACTGATGAATCAATTCTCTTCAACTTACCCGTGGGGCATTCTAGAAACCGTATGCAACACCAACGCTCTGCCCGGCGCAAAATACATGGGGAATGACGTGTACGGATTCAATGTCGTAAGAACGGGATGGTATTTTAAAAAAGACGATAAAATTCAATCGCCATCCTTAGCTTATTACTGGACAAATTCTTTTCCCGATATATTTGGAGGATATTTCCGAGGAATCTCGATTTTCAATTTCGACGATGACCTCCATTCCGCAAAAAGCTATTTCGCCAACACTGAGTATGCGACAGCCCGTTGCCTAAAGAGGTAAAAAATGAAACAGATTTTATGGATACTACCACTTGGTCTTGCAACCTCTTTTTGGGCATGTTCCGAATCCACGTCATCTGTAGATGACAACAATATTTATGAATCTTTGGAATCATTTACCGATTCTCGCAACAACCGTGAATACAAGAAGGTAACTATCGGCGAACAAACTTGGATGGCCGAAAACCTTTATTATGAAAAATATTTCTACACCTGGGAAGAAGCCCAAAAAGCATGTCCCGAAGGATGGCATCTTCCAAACGACAATGAGTGGAAAACTCTATTTAACGAAGTCGGCGGCGTAGATCAAGCCGGGCTCCAGTTGAAAACCACCTCTGGCTGGGAAACTGGAGAAAACGGAATGGACTTTTACGGCTTTGCGGCCTCCCCAACAGGTTACCGCGACACGCTCGACGAGCATCAAAAGAAGGGTTATAGGGCTTTGTTCTGGTCCGCCACGGAATTAGATAGCCAAAACGCCTATAACTGGAGATTCGATGGCGTAAGCGATTATGTATTCCATGAAGACTATTCAAAAAAATTCAAGCTCTCCGTCCGTTGCATAGAAAATAACATCAGTGAAGAATCTTCTAGCTCATCAGAAGAAAAATCGAGTTCATCTTCGATTATTCAATCAAGTTCGTCAGAAATTAAATCAAGTTCTTCAAAAGCAACGCAAACGAGTTCAAGCTCTTCAAGCATAGTTTCAAGTTCTTCTCAAATTCAATCGAGTTCTTCTGAAGAAATTTCCAGTTCTAGCAAACCCGCAATCTTAAATGGTTACGACCCTATAAACCAGACTTTAACGGACGACCGAGACGGTCATGTTTATAAAACCACAACCATAGACAATCGAGTGTGGATGGCAGAAAACCTGAATTTCGCGTATAATTTCAAATCTGCAAGAAGTTTATGCTACCAAAATGACACCGCCTTCTGCACAAAATACGGACGACTTTACTCCTGGGCTGCAGCCATAGATTCTGCAGGTTCCTTTTCAAAAGACAGCATAGAATGCACCCTGCCTAATTCAGAATGCAACCTAAGCAAAGTTACCAGAGGCATGTGTCCTGAAGGATGGCATATCCCCAGCATTATAGAATGGAATGATTTACTTTATTTTATAGGCGGTTACCAAACCCAAAAGTTAAAAACAAAGCAAGGTTGGAACAAAGGCGAAGGAACTGATGAATTCGGTTTTTCACTTTTACCAGCAGGAGAATCATACAGTAGTAAATTTGAAGGAGAAGGGGAGTATTTAAGATTGTGGACGATATATAAAAAATATGGATCATCCATCAATATCTACACTTCAGAAGGATTCTCTTACAGTACTTCAGGGAGCACTAACTTTCTTTCCATCCGCTGTATAATGAACTACGATGACAAAAAAGAAATTTCTAAACCCGATAATGTCTATGGCACCATCGAAGATTCTAGAGATAACAACATTTACAAGACCGTCCAAATTGGGGACCAAACGTGGATGGCAGAAAACTTAAGACTAGACAATAACGATGAATCATTCAAAAGCAAATGCCCAATCGATACCACAGAAAAAGACAGCACTAAATATTGCAATTCCTTTGGACGATTGTACACATGGCTCACTGCCATCGATACAGCGGCCATATATTCCGACGACGCCAAGGAATGCAAAGATGATTATAATTGCAACGCATTGAAAATAATCAGGGGAATTTGCCCGGAAGGCTGGCGAATCCCCAATGAAGACGATATCGAAAATCTTGGCAAAAACGCAGGCGGAATCGGAATTGCAGGGCGAAACCTGAAAAGTCAAGATGGTTGGTCTAATGGCGACACCGGTTATGACTTATACGGTTTCAATGCAACACCCGCCATAGGAAAAGACTTGGCAGGATATTGGACCACCACATCTTTTAAAGAAATCTACCCTAGGTATTTTTATTTCTGGAATTTCAGCATTGATTTCAGCACCTCTTCTAGTAGCAGAGAAACATATTACCCGATTCGCTGCATCAAGATGACCCAAGAAGAAATTGACAGCAAGAAAACGGATATAACGGATTAAAGCTAATCCCATTCAAATACCTATCGCGGCTAATTGCCGCGATTTTTTTTCCACATTTCCCATTTTTATTGTATTTTTATACCTACAGAAATAGGGAGAAATAATATGAGCTTGCGCCAAAGATTTTCCGAAATTCTCAAGATTATCACACAGAACATTCCCGAAAGAGAATACTATGTGCAGTTAGGGTTCCTCACGGCACTCGTCCACGAACCGTTTTATCTTTACGGCCGTCCCGGCTGCGGAAGTTCGCTCATGATTCGCCGAATCGCAAGCGCATTCAAGGACGCAAAAATTTTAAGAATTGACAAAAAGCAAAAACAGCTCCCGGAAAACATCAACGATTTCAACCTGATTATTTTCGACAACTTTACTCCGGGTGACGAGCAGAGCAAGAACAGTCTCCAAATAGCCATCCACGATAAGGCGAACACGTCCATCATCATCACGGGCGATCAAAAACCGGAATCCGTGCTGAGCCGTTCCGAAGTGAGCGATCAAGTGACGCTCACCATCATGTTGCCCGAAAACATCTCGTCAGACGCACTCTGCAAGCTCATCCAGACTCACACTGGCAATAGCAGCGTGACCGTTCCGCCAGAGATTGCCATCAGCACAGAAGAACAAGCCAAATGGCTCAAAGACATCAGCAAAGTGACGCTCTCCCCCAATACGCTTGATGTTATCGGCAAAGTCGCAGAAATTTGTGCAAAGAACGGCGTATATGTTTCTATCCGCAGGTGGCTCGCCCTTTCGAACATGGTCAAGGCTATCGCGTACCTCAACGGCAGAGCGGAGACGAAACTCATCGACACCTTCTTCCTCGGAACCTCCATCTGGGGTCGCAGCGCATCCAACACTGCTATTTCGGGAAGTTACCGTGACATCCTCATGGCACAGCTGTACAAGAACACTCCAAGTCTCCTCGAAAAGCCGTATGACGCCGACGACTTGTTTATGCGAGTAGATCATCTGGTCCACAGTTCCAACAACTTGTACGAAACAAAGCCATTCAACGGAGAGAAATGCCTTGCGTACCGCATCACGGTCGCTGGCGAATCCGCGCCGCTCTACGCACCGCTCAAGTATATTGAAACCGACAAAGACTTCCACCCGTATAACGAACTCCGTCAAGTCGAAAAGCGCGTGCTCTGCAATTACCACGGTACCTCCAACTGTACCATCACCATCGACCCGCAAATTCGCACTAGCGGGCTTCGCTGCGCAGTCAATCAGGCGAACATCACTCCGACAAACAAGTTCGAAGATTACGCATCGCTCCCGACATACATCTTGATGGAAAACGCGCCAGAAGTTATCGACCAAAAGAAAATCGATCGCGATATCCTGAACGACGAAATCAAGAAATCCATGGACCGCGAAACAGCGAACTTGGTCGCACTCCGCAACATTTACAAACAATTTAACGAATCCAAGGATGACTTGTTCTGCTTTACGCAAATGTTCAATGATGTCCAAACGGCCATCAAGACACAATTCGACCGCACGGCAGAAACAATCAAGACCATCAAGCAGGCGAACGACATTATTTCCACGTTCACGAACATGTTGAAAACGCCGAACCTGCTCGGGAAAAAGCAACAACAAAATCAACAGCAAGCAAAACAGCAGCCCGCACAAGCCCAAGGCGCAGCAGCACAGGCAGCTCCAGCGGCCAAACCAGCCACGCCATCGCCGCAAGCTTCCAAGTCTGCGGCTCAAGCGACACTGGCAACAAAAGCCGCTGCACCAGAAGAAAAGAAGTCCTAAAATTTATCCCAATCGCTCCTGTCACCCTGGAATCGCTAGACGATAGGGTCCATGGCTTCAGTATTCTTTATCATGCCCGCCACGAAAGTGAGCGGGCGTCTTCTTTGCATTCGTCATGCCCGGCCCCGACCGGACATCTCTTTTTTATTAAATTTATCTTAATATTTTTTCGTTATAAAAACAATAACAGGTTGGTTGCTTTGAACAAAATTTGCTCCATCGCAGTAACACTTTTATTACTGTTCCCCTGCTTACTTTCCGCAAAATACATGGCCGTTCTAGAGACGCTTGCCCCGAAAGACTTGCTGACATTGCAAGAGCGGCTCTACTTGACGGACATCTTACGAGCGCAAGCCGTCTATATTCTGCCCGCCGAGCAGAACTGGACCATCATGACACGCGAAAATATCAACGTCATGTTGCCGCCGGGAAAAGCCATCGAAGATTGCGAAGGCAGCTGCCTTGCCGAGACCGGCAAAAACATCGCAGCCGATTACGTCGCCCAAGCACGCATTTCGCAATTCGGTAAAGCGTTGGCAATCACCGCCGAAGTTTACGAAACCGCAAGCAGCAAGCTCGTCGCAAGTTTCGTCGGCAAAGGCGAAAACGTCGAAGACGTCGAAAAGATTATCAAGGAACAAGCGCCAACGTTCTTCAAGAAAGTCCGCAACAACGCACTGAACGGCATTGGATACGTCAGCACGAACAACTCATTCTCGTTCCAAGGAACTAAGAAGTTTATTGTAGAAATCCAGACAACACCTTCAGGAGCCATCCCGACATTTGACGGCAAGGCGTTCCCCCAATGCACGAACACACCCTGCAAAATCCAACTCGAAGCCGGTGAACACAGACTTGTTATTTCAAAAGAACGTTTTGAAGATTTAGACACGCTAATAAACGTCAACCAAAACGAGCAAAAAATAATGCTCAACCTCATTCCCAACATAGGCTATATAAATATCGCTCCCAAAATTCCAAATAATCTCAAAAATCAAGGTTCCGCAACAGCAACCATCAACGGACAGAAATCCCGTTGGGGCGCGAACGAAGTTTCTCCGGGATTGTATTCGGTACTCATCACCCACTCTTGCTTTAACCCTCTCGAACTCAACGTCATGATTCAAAAGGGCGAAAGAACAACCATATCGGATTCGTTAGTACGTGGCATTGGCGGCCTTGAACTAGATGTGGTAAAGAACGGCACACCGCAAGCCGTTCCAGTATTCATCGACGGCAACAATGTCGGCGCAACACCGTTCGCAGGCGAAGTTCCGCTCTGCTCTAAAATCGAAATCGAGAACGCGGGCAAACGCGAACAAATCCCCGTCGAAATCAAGTACCATGAAGTCGTAAAGAAAACATACGAATTAACAGAGAAGCCGGCCGCCACAAAAGCAGACGAGACTCGTCAAAAAGCAGAAGTCGCTTACGCCGAACTCGACGGTAAAAAAGTTGCAACCAAGCCGGTTGCAACACCAAGCGCACAGAAAGCGGCAGAAGAAGCCACCGAAAACAAGGCCAAGAGTTTCTGGGGCGGCATCGTCGCAGGAGTCATATACAACGACTTCTACAGTTCCCACTTCGGCCTGAACAACATCAAGAACGAAACCGGTTACAAGCACACAGTCGATAGCGACGAAGACCTTTTAAGCAACTTCTGGGGCATCGGATTCAAAGCGGGCTTTGGCGGACTGTTTATCGCCTCGCCTTATTTCGGCTTGCATGGAGAACTTGGACTCGCCTTTAGGCAGGGCACCGGAAAGACAAACCTCACCGTTACGTTAACCGGCAAAGACAAAACAGACAAGAAATCTGATTTGGAAGTCGAATATACAGCATCGCAATTGAACATCGACATTCCTTTGCTCGCACGCGCCACAATTCCAAACGCATTCTACATTGAAGCAGGGCCGATGATTTCGTTCAATGTCTATGCAAAAAGCAAATCCAAAATTACGAACATTCTCGGCACAGAAACATACGAAGTCAATGGCGGATTAAACGCGTTTGAATTCGACATCGCTACAGGCCTCGGCATTACACGCAACATCGGCAAGTCTATTCTCGACTTCAATTTGCGAATGGTGTTCGGCATGACCCGCATAAGTGACAGCAAAGATTCCCCCAAGACATGGCAAGGACAGTTGAACATTTCCTATTGGTTCTTGTAAGATGGGGAAAATATGCAGTGTAACAAATTAAGCATTAAAACTTTTGCCTTAGTTTTAATCGGTGCTGCAACGGCGATAGCTGGCGAGTACAGCTTTCTCATAAAAAACGAGACCTCACAGAATAGCAGAACAAGTCTTTACTTTCAAGTCCAGACAAGAATTGCGGGACGTACGCAAGCTAGCAGATGTTCCGCACTTAGCAGTTATGGAGACGGAACCTTTTACCTGAAAGCGGCGATGGAAGCGGACCAAAGCCCCAAATTGACTTTTTACACGGCCAGTACTTGTCGAGCCAATGCTTCCGTAGGTTCAATTTCACCTTTTGAGGAAACTGATTCGATTTCCAGCAATATCATCATTACGATTGCCGATGACGAGGTGACTCTGGCCAACAGCCCAGATTCCATCACAGCTCCGACTACAACTTCAAATGGTGGAGAAACTAATTCCGGCGGAGAAACCAATTCCAACACAACCCAGGCCAACCAAAAGCTCATCCGATTCTTCGCTCCATGGACAAACACATCCGCTATCGTTTATGTCGCTGGTGGCGATTCCGCGAAGATGACAGCCGCAAGGAACTATTGCGGATGGTTCGAAGCCCGCATCGCTCCGCCTGAAGGTTCATTCCAAGTCTATTTCAAGCAGACCTTCGGCAGCACTTACGTAGGCGACAACGTCTATAACAAAATCAATCCCTCGACACAATCGATTTGGCTCTCTTTGGATGATGTCGCAAAAGCTGACACAATTTGGGTCAAGGCGAACAAGGCCGGTGCACCGAATGTTACTGCGAACTATCCGGGAATTTTGGGCGATTGCCCGACCAAAACACTCCCCGTGATGATGTTTGACTGGCTGCACGGCACCAAGGGCGACGGCGCCATCAAGACGACAACCGACCGCCGCGATTCTACAATCATTACGACCTCTTATGGCAATGGAGCAAAAGACCAAGACCCGGATTTTGGCCCCATTTACGCAACCAGCAACGACTTCGGCTCCAGCGGATGTGGAAACTCTAACGCCAAGGATTCCAAAAACAGAGGATATACGGCAGGAATGGTCGAACCGACTTTAGGAGCCAACGGGGTTCCCGTCCGTGCTACGAACTTCCCCGAAAACTGTAAAATTACAGAGCATTTGAATCAATGGTTTTTGCCTCAAGTAGTCGCCACAAAAAATGGAAAAGAATATTCTAACGTTACATGCCGCTCCATCGAATTTTCTCTTGACAATGATGGTTTCTGGCTGGGGCAGAAGGACAACAGGAGCCCCGAAGGCGGCCTCTTCTTGCTCGATGATTTTGAATATCTCGACGAAGAAAAGACTATCAAAAACCCGTTCTTCGACAACCTCTCCAGTGGTGGCAAAAGGCACAACTATGGCTTTACGATGAAAATCCAAGCCTCGTTCGAATATATCCCCGGTCAGTATTTTGAATTCTTTGGCGACGATGACGTGTGGGTATTCATCAACAACAAACTTGCCGTGGACCTCGGCGGCCAACATGCTCAAGTTTTTGGATCCGTCGATTTGGATACACTCGGCCTTACGGAAGGAGCCAACTACCCGTTCCACATTTTTTATGCCGAACGCCATACTTCCGAATCGAATTTCATGATGCGAACATCCATCGACTTGGAGATTCCATCCAACATAACAATCAAGGATCTCTCTACGGATTCAACGATCATCAAGAAAGAAGTTTGGCAGAAAATCCATGAAAACGCGCTCTCTTGTGATTTCTCGGCAAACTCCGCAAACAAGCAGGAACGCGGCCCCTCGACGTTTACCTTGTTCGGCGGCAACCTTCCGACAACCGGCGTACAACTTGACAAACTCGATAACGCCTACTATAGCGGCATCACGATTTCTAACAATTTCACAACGCTCACGATTAACACAAAATCCATTTCGCAAGCGCTCCCCGCAGGGAGCTACTACATTCGTACGACACTCAAGAGCATTCCCAACGAGCATGAAGATGTTCATTTCTCTATTTCAAGTTCTTCAAATGCCAAAACAAGCTCCAGCACAAACAAACCTACGTCGAGCTATTCTGCAAGTGGAAAATCAAGTTCCAGCAAAAGCACTTCGAAATCCAATTCAAGCACCGCAACTTCGTCAAATTCCAAAGCAGTTTCGTCTAGCAGTTCCAAGGCAAGCAACGAGCGACCCGATTTCTACGTAAAAATGACGGGTCCGTTCGAATTTGAAATCGTCATGGACGAGACCGCACCGAGCCTTGCAAAAAAATACGCCGTCATGGACATGAATGGGCAAGTGCTTTCCGTCGGCGAATTGAGCGAAAAGAACGCACTCGTAAAAGTTCCGAATCGCGGAGCATACATCGTCAAGCTAGGGCTTAGCTACCAACGAGTCAACATCAGATAAAATTAACACGAGTAAAAAGCATGAAATTCAACAAATTATTTACTGAAACATTTGCCTTGATTTTATTCGGAATCGCAACATCGATGTCGGCGACTAGCATTGCTCCGTTCACGTTCGGCGACACCGATACGGATGAAGACAACTGGCATTATCTGATGAAATTCAAGCTCTGGGGAACCGAGGGAATTAGCTTCGGGAATAGAAATGAAATCTATAATCCGAAGCTTTACAATCGTTCGACGAACGAGAACGACTTTAGCGGTTATGAAAATGTTGATCCAGATACACTTGGTTGGGTAGGTACCGCAAAAGGCGATATGGTCACAGATGAGAGAGGCTGGATTGACGGTCCGATTATTGTAGGAGGATCGATTATCGGACCATCTAGTACTACATCGTACAAACTCATGTACCTTGTAACAGGGCCGATTCGAACTTCTAACGGACAAATCTCTGTTAGATATAGAGGCACTGTGTGTCAGGGAACAATTCAATCAGGTGCTTGTAGTTATGACAAAGTTCCTGAAATCCGCCCAAACTTAGAAATACCTCAATTATTGGAAGGAACAACTTTATCGGGTTCATTTAATGTCAGTGGCCGAACTATCCTTGATGTGAATTCCAAATGTTCCGGAACTGGTGTTTGCGATATTTTCTTCAACGCCATCAATTTTAGAGATGACTCACGTCTTGTTATTCAAATGCCCGAAGGAGGGCGACCGACCCGTATTTTCACAAAAGCACTCAAACTTGGAACCCATCCTGAAATTGTTGTCAATTATGGTAATGGCGATTTGAAGCAGACCGAATACGAAGGCAATTTGTTGATATATGTTGATTCTGATATTATTTTTGAAAATACTGATAATTCAGCCATTATGGGGACCATTGTTAGTACCGGAAAAATCTCTTTGCGACGCAATATGGTTTTCGCAGGGCAAATGATTGCAAATGAACTTGATGTCGGTAATGAAATCCTAGCAGAAAACTGCGCCTTCAAGTCCTTTATTTACCCTTCGCCCATTTCAGATGCCCCTTCCACGCTTTCCATCACAGGAAGTAACGCAAACAAATTCACCGAAAGCGATACTTGGAATCAAATTAATTTAGCCCTGAGCAAGCCTACTGAAACAGATGTTTCATTCGAATATTGCTTTGATTTCTATTCTGCTAGCGGAGTCCAAGGAGTTTACGCCGGTTATCAAGATGTCGGTACAGCCGACACCAGCCACAAGTTTCCGATATGCAATAAGAGTGAATCTAAAAAAGTTACAATTAAAGCCGGCGACACCAAAGCAGCGGGTGTCTATATCAAGCCCTTGGTGGACGGCTATGTCGAAGAGAACGAAGCTTTTTGGCTCCAAATTTCAAACCTTGAAGGAGCCCAACTCGCATCTAATTACGAAGATAATAAAGGGTACAAAATTTTTGTTGTCAGCAACGATGCATTGCCAACAGTTTCCAGCGCACTCGTCGTCAACGTCTATGAAGATGTCAAACATGCATTCACCGCAAGCGAATTCAATTTCAAACACTCAACACAGACATTTGCTTCTGTTATCATCACAAGTCTCCCAAATAAAGGGTCATTGCTTTACGACGGCAAGGCCGTTACAAAAAATCAAACGATAGCCAAGGCAAATCTTAGCAAGCTGACGTATCAGGCGGCAGCAAATGATTTCGGCAACAAGTACACTACATTTAAGTACAAAGTTGTCGGTTCTGGAACGGGAGATAACACTTCTAATGAATATACGGCAACCGTTAACGTTTTTCCGGTAAACGATAAACCCACCGCCACTGATGTCGTTTTCATAGTAAACAGACAAGATAATACTGTAGGAGGAGGAGCAATTGAAGTAATCGATGTCGCAAACGAAAGGAATGTAGATACATACACCTATTCGATAGTGATGGTTGACGGCACTGATTACATGAAGTTCGCAAGTGTGTTCGAAATCGTCAAATTGAGCAACCAAAACGCAACAATCAAAGTAAAATCCGACGCGGTATTGGATAAAACAAAAAAGCAATATGTTGTTTACGGAGCCGTCAAGGACAACGCCGCTACAGAAAAGGATTCCATAGCAGGTCAAACAAAAGCCCTTACCGGCCCATTGATGTCCAACCAGTTCAAGATAACAGTAAAAATAAACGATTCAACTAGTGATTCTTCTAACACAACTTTCGTCAAGACGGATCCGTTGCATTTTTATGTTAACGATACGGCAATTACCGACGAAACCGAAAATCAACGTCTTTGGAACGAGCTTATGAAGTATAAGCTTTGGGGAACCGATTCTATCGTTCTCAATAAACACAATTTTAAAATTGAAGATACAATTGGCTACACGGGAACTGCCAAGAACAACATTATTATCAACGATGGCGGTCATACATTGGGTGGCCCGATTATTTCGGGTGGCGATTTGCAAATGAATAGAGCCACTGATCACGACAGCTTAAAAGGCCCTGTTCGTGCAAATCGACTTATTCTTGCAGACTTCTATAATTTCCCAAATACAAGCTACAAAGGAATTTACTGCTTTGAAGGACCAGTTTACCTAGCCTATGGCAGAACCACAGAAATTGTAAGTCGCTTCATTG
>JAEEGF012077116.1_pt1 | contig 37538 bp, 20 predicted proteins | sample 9134171 | NCBI WGS metagenome assembly JAEEGF01 (sample SAMN16246542, study PRJNA631951) | gut metagenome | biome: gut microbiome; feature: rumen; material: AP-attached | host: Bos | place: Iran: Karaj | collected 2018-10 | reverse complement strand
ATAATCGCAAATAGCCTTGTAGCCGGTGGGGCTTTTCGTGGTCTGGGAGAATATCTCCATCGGCTTGGACAAGTCCAGGTAGCCTTTGGAAATCGCCTCCTCCAGCATGGGCAGGTCTTCCACCACAAGGGCGTCGCCCCCCGCCTGGCCAAGAAGGCCAAGGACCTCCGCGTGGCCCACCCGGCCGAAGATAATAACGCGGCCGGCCCCGCCAACCCTGGCATAAGCCTCACGTATGCTTTTCTGTAGCTGCAGCACCACGGGACATGTGCAGTCGATAAGCTTCAACTGACGCGAAGAAGCCTCCTCGTATGTGCGTGGAGGCTCTCCATGGGCTCGGATCAGCACGGTTTCCCCTTCCGGGGCTTCATCAAGCGTGCTGATAGTACGAAGCCCCCGCGAGCGGAGGCGTTCGAGTTCTTTTTCGTTGTGGACGATGGCCCCGAGGGAGTACAGATGGTCGTGAGCGGCCATGTACTCTTCCGCACGCGAAACGGCGCGGATTACGCCGCCGCAGAAACCGGAACCGGGGTCCGTCTCAACCGTTAGCATGACAATGCCGGGGCTTCCAGAAGGCCGAATTTACCCTGAATCACGCCCAGCACCCAAACCACTTCCTCGTGGAGAGTCATGTGGGTGTTGTCCATCACAAAGGCGTCTTCCGCCTGCCTCAAGGGTGAAGTCTCGCGGTGGGAGTCGATGTAATCCCTCTCCTGGAGGTTCTTCATAACATCTTCCAGAGTGGGGGTTTCGCCCTTTGCCACCATCTCGTCGTAGCGGCGCCGGGCACGAACCTGAGCATCGGCCACCATGAAAATCTTCAGTTCCGCATTGGGGAACACGGTTGTGCCGATGTCGCGGCCGTCCATGATAACGCGCCCCGCGGCGGAGAATGCGTGCAAACGCTCATCCACCCAAGTGCGAACCGGAGCGATTGCCGACACCGGCGACACGTGCGAACTCACCTCCAGGGTGCGGATTTCCTTCTCGATGCAGCGCTCGCCCATCTGCAGGCCATCGGCCCCGAAATGAAGGTCCAGGCCAGCCATCGCCGGAAGTAGTTTTTCCGTGTCGATGGCGCCATCGGCCCCGATCATCCCGTTTTCCAGGGCGAAAAGGGTTACTCCGCGGTACATCGCACCGCTGTCCAGATACGTAAATCCGAACTCGCGGGCGACGAGCTTTGCAAACGTGCTTTTACCGGTGGAGGAATATCCGTCCACCGCGATGATGATGTCCGGGATACCCATTTACTTGACCCTCTGGCCGTAGGAACGGTCCGTGGTGTTCACGGTGATAACCTCGCCGGTCTCGATGAACAGGGGAACCATGATCTTCGCGCCCGTCTCCAGGGTAACTTCCTTGAGGGCCGATGTGGTGGCGGTGTTGCCCTTCACTGCAGGCTCGCTGTAGGTGACCTCCAGGGTAACGTAGGTGGGCAGTTCGCAGGTGAGGCAGCGCTCTTCGGGCTCGGTGAGGAACATCATTTCCACACGCTGGCCTTCCTTCATGAGGTCTGCGTTCTCAACCACGTCGTGGGGAAGGGTGATCTGCTCGAAGGTTTCCTCGTGCATGAAGTTGAAAGCCTCGCCGTCGTCATACAGATACTGATAGGGGCGACGCTCCACGCTGATGGTGTCCAGTTTGACACCTGCGGTGAAGGTGTTCTCGAGGATACGTCCGTTCTCCAGGTTGCGGAGTTTGGTTTTTACGAATGCAGGGCCCTTGCCCGGTTTTACATGCTGGAAATACACCACGACACAGGGTTTGCCGTTGAACATGATGTACATTCCGTTCTTAAGGTCAGCAGTTGTTGCCATATAATTGGATAATTTAGTTGTTATTGCATTAAAAGCCTACAAAAATAACTAATTATCACTTTTTCTGCAAAAAAACCTTAAAACCTAACCATTAGTACACCGTGCGAGGGGATGGAGACCGTTTCGGGACAATCTTGCTGCCTCCATACGTCACGTATGGCGCCGATTTCCGCATAACCGGATTCGGAAAGTATATCTTTGACATTAACGTCCAACGCCTCGTCTCCCATATTGAAGATGCCGGCGGCGTAAGAGCCTTCGGATAGAGGACGCCCCCAGACCTGGACGGAGTCTTTTTCCAACAGGCAGCGGGCCTGGCTTCCCATAGGGTCCTGGTCGATGGCGATTATCTCATTATTGCAAAGGAGGTTGAGCGTAAACTTGTCCAAGGCCGACAAATCCCCGCCGATGATAAGGGGAGCGGCCAGAAGCGCCCACAGCGACACGTGCGAATACTGCTCGTCGGCGGTGAGACGGCTGTCCCTTAGTCCTTCTCCCCAGCCCACTTTTCCTACCACGAGCATGTCCGGGTCGTTCCAGTGACCGGGGCCGGCATAAGGCCATAACTCCCGCTGAAGAGTGAAACCAATACGAAGCACGGATTCCCAGGTGTCCGTTATATCACCGGTGGTACGCCAGAGATTTGCGCCCGCCGAGGCGCCCCAGGTCCATACTTCCTGAAGCCCGTACTGGCAGAGCGAATAGCATATATCCCTCGGCTGGCTTTTCAAGTACCCGTTCATCAAAAGATACGGCTTCTTATGCTCTTCTTTCCCAACGGATGGCAAGGTATCCAGGATGCTCCTGTAGCCGCACAAATCGTATTTCAGATAGTCCACACCCCAGGAATTCCACATATCGGCATCCATCTTCTCATATCCCAGCGAGCCAAGATAGCCTCCGCAGGTCAAGTCCCCCGGCGAGGAATAAATTCCCAGCCGCAGACCATTCTGATGCAGGAAATCACCAATAGCGACAATGTCTGGGATATTGTCGTTAGGCAGGAGCGAACCGTCGTCGCTGCGGGAACTCCCCTGCCACGCGTCGTCGATATTGACGTAGTTGTATCCATAATCAGCCAGACCGCTTTCGATAAGGGCACGGGCCGATGCAAATACTTTTTCTTCCGAGATGTCCAGGCCCCAGCAGTTCCAGCTGTTCCATCCCATCGGCGGAGTAAGGGCAATCGTATCCCCCACTTTCAGAAGCAGGGTCCCCTTTGCAGTTCCCGCCTTGTTACTGGCCTCAAACTCAATCGTATACTCACCGGCTTTTTCAACCGAACCGCTCACAACGCCGCTATCCCCGTCCAGCGCCAATCCTTCCGGCAAGCCGCTCGCCTTGAATAACATCGGTCTTAAACCGGAAAACGGGAGACGGAAATAAACCGGAGAACCGGGCCTTACGCCAAGGACGGATGGACTGTTATATCGGGGTTCATTCGGGGCCGATGGAGTGAGACAATACTTCGGAGCAAAATCTTTGTGAATGCTTTGCCCGGTACGTTTATCGCGCACAGACACGGCCACTTGCGCCGGAGCCGAACCGTCATAGGCGATTTCGCGCTTAAAAGGCTTCCGGGGCCTGAGGCACACCCGTTTTTCCTTCCCGTCGATACTAACCCGGGCACGGATACGCACATCGGAGGAAACGGTTATAAGGCAATCGGTGGCATCGGCGTCATCGGAACAGGTCATGCTCACCAGATCCTCAAGCTGCGCCATCCGGATTACGAACGGGCCGCCATAAACACCTCCACGGGTGCGACGGTTCCACACCAGAACGGTTAGCAGGTTCTCGCCTTCCTTAAGCTGCCGGGCATCCACTTTATAAATCCGGTGTTTATCCCAGGCCGATTGCGGCAGACCGCCGTCCGACGGCATCCTGCCGCTTTTCCCGATGGGTTTTCCGTTAAGAAAAGCCTCGTCGCAGTCGTCGATGAAAGCAAGGTCGAAGATGGCGATCTTCCTGTACGGAGCCTTCTTTACAAAGCCTTTCGGCACCTGGAAACGGATCCTGTACTGGGCATACATCCCCTCGCCATGCCATTTTTCAGGGATGGCCATCGTCTGCCAGGAGCTGTCGTCAAACCCAGGCTCCGACCATCCTGCAGGGGCGTCTCCCAGATGGAAACGCGCCTCCTGCAGGACAATCTCGCCTGTACCCGTCACGGCGGCATGGGCGCCTATTACCGTGACAAGGCAACTAACCAGTATAAGGATCCAATTCCTCATCAATACAGAGTTCCGGTTGTATAACTTTCGTGTGAAGCCCCTGTAGCACTATAAGGCTCAGTTGCACCAGGAACGACGCAGGTTTTCATGGGATTGCCTCCAAGCTGCGACCAGTTGGCTCCGTGACCAGTGGCCCTTGGACATGTAATCTTGTAAAGGACGGCGCCCTCATCATTAATAGACGTACAGCAGACATAGATATTGCCGTTATTGTCAATCGTAGGGCTGGTCCTTGGCTGGCTGGTTTCGAACAAGAACTGTGAAACCAGTGAACCGTCCTGAGGCGAGAGCTTGAGCAGACGTCTCTTGCCGCTGTCGGTAACATAGACATATCCCAAATTGTCGATGGCAGGGACGCCGCAGTTGCCGGTTCCGGTATCGCGCGACCATGCCACCGAACCGTCGGCTGCGTTGAGCTTGAATATCTTGTTCGCGGCACGTACATATGCATTACCGGCATCGTCAAGGACGCAGCCAAGGCCAAAGTTATTGGTGGCAGCCTCCACTTCCACTTTCCACATTGGCGTGGGAGCAGAACCGGAAACATAACTGGCCAGGCTGTAACGGGCCACGATCATATTATTATTGGTGGTGGTGGCGCATACATACACGCTGCCGTCAACGGTGGAAATCGCGGGCTGGAAGCCCTTGGTCAGGTAGCCGTTCCCGTCGGTGTGCGTCATTCCGAGAAGGTTTGTAGCGCGGCCGGAGTCGCTATTGGCCGATGTACTCCAGGTACCGTCTCCGCCAAGGATAGCCACCTTGAAGCCGCCGCTGGTCTCAGTTCCGGCCGCCGTACCGGAGGACGCTCCGCCGCGGGCGGAACCGAAGACCAGTTTCCCGTCGGCGCTCACGGCCATGCCGCCGTAGGAGCCCTTGTCGCAGGTAAGTGTCTGGAATAGGCTGCCGTCGCTGCGGTTCAGGATAACCATATTCGAGTCAAACAGGGTGCCGTCCACATTTCGAGTAATAACGCTCACATAACTGCCGAAAATGGCAGGGATGTGCGTGCGGTATGTTGAATTCTCTCCTGTTGCCACATACCACTTCTCGGTCATGTTCGGTCGGATGCAGAACAGACCGCCGTTACCGCCGGCACCTGTGGAATACTGCACCGGGATATAGACATTGCCTTCCACGTCAATAGACGGCGTGCAGGTCTGGCAGTTGCGGCTGCCGCTGATGGCTGCGCCATACTGGCCGATGTCAAAACTGCCCAGCTGAGTACCGGAAGCATTGTAAGCGACCAGATGATAACCGGAGGAAGAAACGTAAATACGGTCACCGGCTGCAGTCACGGCAGGCGAAGACCAGTAAGCAGTGGCGTCCGTTGAAGAATCATACACCCTGCTCCACGCTTCGGTGAGCTTATGGTCATCGGTACTTTCAACCGTGATAAGTTTGGTTGCGGTCGCGCGATTGCCGTTATTGTCTACGACTGTAAGGCGCACCGCAGCCTCGTCTTTGACGGACTGGAATGTAACCGTGGGATTCTGCTCATTGGAGCGGATACCGTCGATATCCCAATCCCAGTAAGCTATGCCCACCGGTGAGTAGGAGCGGTCCGTGAATGTAACCGCCTCGTCAATCTGCGGATCCACCGGAAGGTCGAAATCGGCCGTCGGGACGGATGCGCTGCTGCCGAGATTCGGATCGAATACCGCAAACACCGGGTAGTGGTCGGAGATATACTTGTCGTTCCACTTGCGTTTATCGGTACGGAACAGATAGCAGTCGCCGATATCGTCATAGAAGATATGGTCAATCTGCCTGGCATCGGTGCCCCACCAGTGGTAGGTTTCATAGAAGTCCGTAATCTGGGCATGCCTTCGGGCGCTGTAATAATTATTGGTTATCGGCGCCATGTAGGTATCGTCCTCAGTCATGTTCCAGTCACCCATCAGGATAACCGGAAGGTTACTGGTATTCTTGCTGGTGATGTTGCTGCGAATCAGATTGATTTCCTTTGAATGGGCCGCACCGTAGATACTGGGATGAGTATTCAATACGAAGAACTGCTTGCCGGTGGGCTTGTAGGTCATAATGGCCCAGGTGGATGTCTGGGGCACATGGTCTTCCATTTCGCTGAAATAAGAGTTGGCGGATGAAGGCGAATTGGAATGCCAGAAGGTACCGGAACTGTTCAGGGTGATAAGGTCGGTCCGGTACAGAATGGTGGTGGATTCCTCACCGGCCTGAGTACCGGAAATCAGGCCCCAAAGACTGCCTTCATCAAGAATATCCTTGCCGTTCTTGCGGCCAAGGCCATAGTGGTTGTAACCGCTGCAGTTGTTCTTGATGTCCTGCACCTGCTCTTTCTGCGCCTCTTGCAGGCCGATAATGGCCGGGCGGTAATAATTGACCATGGCGTAGTAGGCGCTCTTGCGGTTGGTCCAGTCGCGGTCGCCGGTGTCAGGGTTGCTGGATTTATCACGTGCCGATGCAAAACGCACGTTGGACGACATCACCATAAGTCCCTCCGGAATCACGAATGGTTCGGGACTGTATGTCTTCGCCGTAAGAGTGTATATTTTGCCGGGCTGTGCCGTGAAGGAATTCGAGGTTGAGAACTTCATCTTCGTTCCGTCCGTCGCGCAAATCGTAAAGCGCATTCCGCTTGCATAAGTCTGGGCCGGAATAACAACGAACATACTGCTTCCGAAAAGCACTCCGTCGCCGTCGGCATAGACATTGACCCGGGAAGTAGCGCCGGAAGCGGCGGTGAGGCCGCTGAAATCGGTCGTGAACGGACCGCTAACCTTCTCCGTACCAAGGCTCTCGAACATCACAGAAGATATCTTCGCGTCATAAGTGCCGGGAACAGTGAGTTTTATGACGCTCATAACGGCATTGAACGTGAGCGTTGTGGAACTCCCGCTGCCCGTCATAACAAAAGCCGACTGGTCGTAGCTTGCCGACTTCATCTGCTGGGTGGCAGGAAGAGTCACAGTGGCGTGACCGGTGCTGTAACCGGACACTGCCGATGCCGGATATGCGTAATAATACGGTGCCGAAAGTGTTCCGGTCACGGAAAATCTGGCCGATGCCGTACCGACATATTCAGAAGCAGAAGCGAGGGCTTCCGAAGCTATGCCATTAACCGAAATCGCATCTCCCACCGACCAGTAATTGGGATAGGAATTGCCGGTCTTTTCACCCAACTCGGTCTTTGTTTCAATAATCTGAGCTTCAAATTCTACTGTCTGAATCGGATCCTGATGGATGTCTTCCTCCCTATTACATGAAAACACAAGGGGCAGGAGCAAAAGGAACAGTGAACAAATCTTTTTCATACTTCAACTCCTTTTAATCCCAATTCAATGATTCCATTTCGTTACTCTCCGTAAGGGGAGACAACGCTCCTGTTGTGGCGCAGAACGATTGCTCCAGGCCGTTGATCGGTACCACCGACATCTGCGGTGCAAGATAATCTTTTTTCATATCTAGTCGTAATATATTCGTGAAAGTACAGGGTAATGATCCGAGATGAATTTTACCTCCGGGTCGTAAGAGGAAGTGTCCACGATATACTCCTTTGCGGAACCGGCCCCAAAGAAAATATAGTCGATAATGGACGCCTTGCTCTCTTTCCCGTAGCAATTGAACGTGTTTATATTTGTCGATGCCGATTCGGGCGATGCCGTACGCGCATCATTGAAATATCCTTCCAGAGTTTGAATCGGAGACTCGTCCACAGTATTGTTTAGATCCCCGACAAGGAAAACCGGAGTGGCGGAAGACTTGAACTCATTCCTGCCGATACCGGTAAGGCGCTCCATCTCCGCTAGAAGCGTTTCCACTTCCTGGTCCGGGAGCGATGGATTTTCGGAAACCGACCAGCTTATATGTGCGGAAAAGAACCACACATCCTTGCCGGGACGGTATTTTTCTTCAAGATGAACCCATGATGTTACAATCGGGCTCGACTGCCCCAGGCGCTTTGAGCCTGCGACTTCAGTTGAATCGCTGAGCCAGAACCGGCCGTGACCCAACAGATTGAACCTGGACTTGCGGAACATTAAGCCGACGGCTTCGTCCGATGTCCGAACCATCTCTCCGCCGCTTAATCTTCCCGGGCAGTAGACGAACCAGTCCTTCCCAAAATCCTCTTCCAAATCCGCCGCCTGGGCCCGCCTCACTTCCTGAAGGCCAATAATGTCGATATTGTTCTGCTCAAAGAACGCCTTCACGGCCGGCCTCCGCACCATCCAGGGCTGCCCGCCGAATTTATAGTCGTAATCCGGACGGTAGTCATCCAGAAAACGCAGGTTGAAAGTCCCCACCACCAGTTCTCCCGACAGGCTGGAATAATAGTCCTTCATCACGAAGAAAGCCTGTTTGCGGCGGCCCTGTTCATCAATGAGGCCTTTGCGGTTGAAATCGTCCTGTATGCCGTTAAGAGGCCGTTTGGGCGAACGGAAGTCTTTCAGACACCATGGGCACAGGCCATTAAGCGCTGGAATCCTGCCAATCATTTCAAGATTCTTGCGATACAGAAGTGCAAGATACTCTTCCGTGAACAATTCCGAATCGCTTCCGTGATTGCCATATAGCGCACCGCCTCCAAACTCGCTTATCAGCACGGGCTTACCGCTTGGAACCGTCCATGTGATATTATCGCAGTCCGCCGGTTTCCCGTCGTACCAGCCAATATATTGGTTGAAGCTGATGATATCCGTAAGGTCCACCAGTTCATCCTCGATAATGGGATGATAAAAGTCCGGTTTATCCTTCTGCAAAGCCGCGCTTATGAGCCTTGTGGGATCGAGGGCCCTTGCCTTTGCGATGAGTTTTCCAAGGAATTCCAGCCGCTGAGGCGTACGCGGAGTCTCGTTTGCCACCGACCAGATAATCGTTGCCGCGCGGTTGGCGTCACGGCCTATCATCTCCACAAGCTGATTCTCCGCATTGGCGTATGTCTCCTCGGAAGACCAGTCTATGTTCCAGTAGCAAGGAATCTCTTCCCAGAGCATGAAGCCCATTTCCTCCGCAAGGCGAACCATTTCCTCGCTGTGGGGATAATGCGCAAGCCGGAGGAAGTTGCAGCCAAGGTCTTTGGCGGCCTCCAGTAGCGCCCTGGCGTCTTCTTGGTTTCGGCATCGGCCCGGATTAAGGCCGATGGTTTCGTCGTGCACGGCCACTCCCTTCAGGAAGACGGGCTTGTCGTTCAGAAGAATCTGCTCCCCGTCTACCCGGATTGTGCGGAAGCCCACCCTGTCGCGGATGGAATCATCGGCAGTGCTCACCACAATATCGTAAAGCTTCGGATTCTCCGGGCACCAGCGCTCCGGACTGGCTTTAACCTTGAAACACACCTCGCCGTCCCTGCCGGTGCAGGCTTTCTTCCTGATTCCCAGCTCCGGAATTTCCACCGTAACCGGGCAGTTTCCGCCGTCGAGGCTTACCTTTATGTCGATCTGTTTCCCGTCGAAACTTATGCGGTAATCGCTTATGAAAACCTTGGGAACGCTCACCAGGAAGACATCCCTGGTGATTCCGCCATAGTTCCACCAGTCGAAGTTGACAGTTGGCACTTCCGATTCGCCACGGGTGTTGTTCACCCACACCACAAGGCTGTTCTCCCCTTCCTGAAGCACATCCGTAACCTCGAACCAGAACGGAGTGAACCCGCCTTTGTGCGTGCCAAGGATGTTGTTGTTCACACCAACCATGCACTGGTAATTCACCGCTCCGAAATACAGGAACCAGCGCCTGCCTTCCACGGGCCTGAAATCCACCGTCCGGCGGTACCAGATGCTTCCTTCGTAGTAATAGAGTTTGTCGCTTTGCGTATTCCAGTCTCCGGGAACAGTGAGCGTTGGAGCATGGTCGAAGTCGTATTCGATGAGGGTGGTTTTGTCCCCATAGAAATGCCGGTCGGCAAAATAACGCTTCGAGGGCTTCTGCAGCTGCATCTGATACTTGTAGATCCCGGTATTCATCGGATCCACGATATAGTTCCACTGCCCGCCCAGGGACTGGCAATCACGCCCGGGCGCAATGGTAAATGCCCCGGCTGAAGTTAGCCCGAACAGAAGTATCGCTGCTGCAGCAAGGATTCTTTTCATTATTTACAGTTTGATCAGCGCCACGGCGTTGTTTTCAAGTTCCAGATAAAGCGTGCCGTCTTCGCGCGGGAAGAGCGGAATCTCGGTGTAGAGATGCTCGTCGTCGGTGAGATAGTAATAGGTTTTCCCCAGACTGCAGCCCTTCAGGGAAACTGTAATCTTGGCACGGTTACAGGTGTTGTTATCTCCATTGTAACGGGCCAGCATAAGCACGGTTTCACCCTCATTCACAGCCGCCACGGCATAGATATCTCCCATACCGCCTTCCACCTTGCACTCACGCTCAGTGCCCTTTAGCTTGCTCCAGGCATAGAAAACATAATACAGGGGCATGTGACGGTAGATTTGGAAATCGTAAAAGCCGCAGTAATTGCTGGCCGCGCGGAAATCGTAATACATCATCATGTCCACCGGGGCATCCTGCAGGGCCAGCATTGTGGCCCCTGCGAAGGCCGCGCCCTTCATTGAGCGGCGGTTTTCCCTGTTGTAAAGCTCATTGGAGGAGCCGTCTCCACTCTTGAAGCGGCGGTAGTTCCATTCGTTCAGGATCAGTTCCGCATCTTCATAGCCATACTCCTTCATCCAGCCGCGGATCATATCGGCCTCCATCAGATACACCGACGGCTCGGCTCCGTATTTATGCCAGGAAATGAAGTCGATGGGAACATCGTTTTCCTTCATATACTGGAAGAACGCCGGGAAGTAGGTTTTAACGCCCTGAATGCGGCAATATGAAGGCCCGCCGATCTTAAGATCCGGGAAGCACTTTTTCAGATGCTTCGCGGCCACCGCGTAAAACTTGTGGAACTCCTCGATAGTGCCGCCCCAGGTGCGGGGTTCGGTCTCCCATCGGCCCGACGACTGGTCAAGATCCGCCTCGTTCCAGATTTCCCAGTACTGGATGTTGTAGTGGAAACCGTCCGCCCAGCCTTCATTATAGTGACGGATGATATGCTCGCATATCCTCGCCCACTTCTTATAGTCTTTCGGCGGGTAGATGTTGTACTTCGCTGCAATCTGGTTTTCAATAGTCTGGCCAAGCCGATAGAAGGGTTCGCTGCCGGACTCCATGAGCGTTTTGATGTACAGGTCCGTCTCCCGGAAATCGTACGAGGAGGGCTTGTCCGGGTCTTTGCAGAAGTCCGGGAAGATATCCGTGATATCCACGACGCGCTCCCCATAATAACCCTCACTGGCATCGTGGGTGCGGCTGTAGGGAATCTCAAGGATACGGAAATCCTCCTTCTGCATGTCGTTATCCCAGGCGGGGCCGTTGTTGACGGCGTTCATAGGCTTAATCGGCCCCACGACAACCGAGGTGTCTACCGATATGCTAACGTTCACAGAGGTGATGTTCGGCTGGGCATTCTGGGCCCCGGCAAGAATGGCGGCGCAACACCCAAGCGCGGCTGCCAGTATGGTCTTTCTCATTTCCATTTTACGTCTCTCAGATAAACCTGGCGGCTGCCCTCATGCACGGAGTTGAAGGCCAGCTGGCCTCCGTCCGCTCGCCAGCGGGCGTGAAGGTCGCAGCGGGAATACTGCTCCTTGTACTCCTCCGGCACGAAGAATCGGCCAAGGGAGATTATGGCCTCGTCGTCCATGCGAAGGAGCACCCAGCTGCGGTAGCCGTCTTTGTTCCAGTATCCCTCACTGCTTATGAACTGCCCGTTCGGGGAGAATACGCAGTGGCCGTCCCAGTCCATAATTCCCGGAGCAAGGTGGCGTACATTTTCTTCCTCCCCTACTTTGAATACCACGTGCGACCAGGTTGAGCCTCCGTCCCATCTTGCGGTAACCACAAGCGTTTCACTGTCTTTCCAGTTGAAGTGCGAGCCCATCCAGCCGTCCGGGAAACAGCGCCGTACATCCGTTCCGTCCGTGCGGACGGTCATCGACACGGTATCCCACTTGTACACATGGCCGCGTTCGGCAAGCTGTGCGTTGAAGTCCTGCACCGTCCTGGCCAGGAAAAACACCTTGCTGGCATCGGGGCTGATTATGGTGTGGCAGAAATATGCCAGGCCGTCTTCGGAAGTTATCTCCGGCATGAACAGCCTTGCCGCCTCAATGGAAAGGAGGAGTTTTTCCTCCCCGGTCTTGAGGTTCAGAAGCCACAGGCCGTCATCGGCAGGCCACACTTCGTCCAGAAGTGGATCCTGTCCGTCTCCGGCATAACCGTAATCCGGGCGGCACACGCGAAGGCGGGCGTAATTCAGGCTCACGGCCCATTCGCCCGTGGGGTCTACCGCGCTTATCGGCCTTTGGACAATCCTCTCCTCACCTGTTTTCCAATTGAGAAGCACGGTTACGAATTTGCCGCCGCGGCAGTCGTTGAATGCGCAGAGCCCGTCTTCCCAAGGCAGCCAGTGGAACATCGCGGCTTCCTGGAAATTCCAGCAGGTTGTGCGGCTGATGGGGATGTAGCGGTTGTTATCGGCCAGGTCTACCAGCGCCACCGTAGCGGTATCCGTGGGCTCGGCCAGCCTTCCGGTAAAATCCACACCCAATACGCATACATACCTTCCGTCCGGGCTCCAGGCGTTGATGCCGAAGTAATTGGCAAGAAGGTGATCGCCGGGCCCCTGCGTTATGGCATACGGCTCCCCCACCTCCGGAAACGGATGCAGAGTTTCCCGGCAGGAGGCCAGAAGCACAAGCGAAAGCCCGGCGAGTATCAGACACTTCTTATTCATTATTGACTATAGATTGAATCCGGGAGGGGTACATGTCTTCTGGGGATTGCCGCCAAGCTGCGACCAGTTGGCTCCGGGAGCGGTGGTCTTGGGGCAGGAAATCTTGTAGAGGATTGCGCCCTGCGACGACGAACCGGTAACGTAAATACTACCGTCCGGGCCGATGGTGGGACTCGTCCGGGGATTCTCAAGCGCCACGGAAGAAATGAGTTTGCCGTCGGCCGAGGAGAGTTTGAGCAGTTTGTTGCTGCCGTAGTCTACCACATACACGTATCCCATTGCGTCAATAGCGGGCACGCCGGTGTTGTAATCGCCTTCTGTCCTGTATACCCATCCGGTCTCGCCGTTACGGGCGTTCAGGCGGAAGACCCTGTCCGCGGCACGGAAGTATGCGTTTCCGTCCACATCCAGCACACAGCCCAAACCAAGCACGCCGGCGGGATTGCTGGAGTGAGTCTCCAGTTCAACCTTCCACACAGGAGTGGGGGCGCTTCCGAATACGTAATTGTCCAGATTATACTTGGCGCAAATCATATTCTCGTTATCGGAGGTGGCGCAAACGTATACGCAATGGTCTGTGCCCACTGCGGGTTGTCCGGCCTTGCACAGATAACCGTTGCCGTCGGAGTGGCGCATGCCCAGGAGATTGGTCTTGCGGCCGTCGTCACTGTTGGGAGAGCTCTTCCAGTTACCCAGGGCTCCGTCTACCACTGATACGTGATATCCGCCGCTGGTCTCGGTGCTGGGTTCGCGGCCCTGCCGTGTTCCACCGCGGTTGGTGGCATAGATGAGCTCGCCTTTGTGGCCCACTGCCATGCCGCCCCAGGAGCCCTTGTCACACTCAAGCACCTGCACCAGCTGACCATTGGAGCGCCTGAACACGGCGGTGTTTCTGGTAAGGTCGTTTCCGCTGTTCGTCAGCACCACGGCCACATAGTCGCCCACGATGGCCGCAATCGTATTACGGTACTGCGAGGTGGTTCCGGTGTCGTGGTACCAGTTCTCGTCAGAAAGATCCGGTCTCAGGGAATAGAGACCGCCGTGACCGCTTTCAGTGTTGTAACCATATTGCACAGGGATATACACATTGCCCTGGGAATCTATGGAAGGAGTGGGAGTCTGGATATCGCGGTCCGTGATGTACGGTTCGCGCTTTCCGATATTGTAACTGCCGAATATGCTTCCGTCCGGATTGAATCCAATCAGGTTGTAACCGGAAGAAGCAACGTAAATCTTGTCCCCGGAAGGAGTAACTGCCGGAGCCGTCCAGTCCGCAACTGCCGAACCTAGTCCGTCAACTGTATCGTCATAGAGAACGCTCCACTCAACGGTGAGGTCGTGACCTTCCGAACGCGCTACGGAGAATGTCTTGGAGGCCGATGCCTTCTGCCCGTAGTGGTCTGTGACGGTGAGGCTCACGGGGATATCGTCTCCGTAAGTGGTGAACAAAACCTCAGGATTCTGAGCGGACGACACAATACCGCCGATATTCCATTCCCACATCTCTATTCCGTCGGCCGATGTGCTCTTGTCGGTGAACTTCACCACCTCGTCCATCTTCGGATTCGCGGAAATCTCGAAGTCGGCAACCGGCTTGGGTTTTTCGCTGGAACCGCCGGTCTTGAACTGGAAGATGGCATATACAGGGTGATGGTCGGAAATCCACATTCCCTTCCATTTCATATTGAGGGTACGGAAGCGGAGGCACTTGTCGAAACCGCCATAGAATATGTGGTCCAGATGCTGATGCTTGGAAATCGTACTCTGACTGCCCCACCAGTGGAATGTTTCGATGTTGTCGGTAAGGGGTGCCGTCTGGCGTGCGCTGGAGTATTTGGCCAGGATAGCTGACAGGGCCGGATCGTTCTCTTCGACGTTCCAGTCGGCGGAAAGCACGACGGGAAGGCCGGCTGGGCATTTTTCATCAACCGTGGCAAGAACCACACCCACTTCCTTGGGCTGTGAAGCCGAGGAAAGGCTCAGGTGTGTATTGATGTAGAAGAAGCGGCGGCCGCTCTCCTTCACCGTCATGATCGCCCAGGTTGCAGTACGGCTCTGCCTATCCTCCATTTCAGGAAAATAGCTTGCCACAACATTCGGGGTAGGAGAAAGCCAAACAGTTCCCCAATCCTCAACTTCAATATCGTTAGCCTTATAGAGAATGGACGTGGACTCACCTTTCTGGGCTCCGTCGGTACGCCCAACCCCAACGTAAGAATAACCCTTACAGTTGGTAATGATGTCGCCCACCTGGTTCATCTCCGCTTCCTGAAGGCCCAGCACAAGGGGCTGCATGGTGTTCACCATCTGGAAGTAGCCGGTTTTTCGCACCTCCCAGTCGCGTTCTCCCGTATCCGGGTCGCTGGCCTTGTTTCGTGCGGAATAGAAACGCACGTTGGAAGACATGATCATCAGGCCCTGTACATCCTCGGAAGGGAGATCTTCCTCCTCTTCGCGGGTGTACCAGTTGCTGTAGTCCAGTTGCTGAGGCCGATAGCAAGATGAAAGCATCAGCAGCAATGGAAGGATAAATAATATCTTTTTCATAACAATTAGATTTCTCGACAAGCTCGAAATGACAATAGGGATTACCAACCCGGGTTCTGATCAAGTTTGTAGCCGCGGTTTGTATATTCCCGGATTACCTCGGCGGGAATGGGATAGAGGTACTGGCGGTCGTCGTCGTACCACTTGCGTTTTACGATAACTTCATATCGGAGATCGTAGCCGCCGTCGGGGTTCGCGTCCAGGCGGAGACCCTGCTCCGGATCGGAATCCTGATAGACCTGCACATATTTGTTCTGCGCATAGCTGGGCACGTCGCCGTATGCATCGTATGTAACATAGAAGTCCTTGGTGTCGTCGTCGTTCACCGAGAACTGGGCATTCAGGGAAGGCACATGAATTCCGGTCCAGGGCACCCTTTCGAAGTTCTTTCCTTCTTTCCAGCGCTTGAGGTCATCGGCCCGGAAGCCTTCATAAACCAGTTCTATCGCCCTCTCACGGCGGATTTCAAGAATCACGGGGTTGCTTATGTCGGGGTAGAAGGTTTCCTTGAGATAAGTATCCACCGAGGTGGGTTTGGAAGAAGTTACTCCCGCTTTGTCCTGGAAACCGGCCCTCAGGCGCAGGGCGCCTATCGTGGCCGCCCATTCTGCATCAGTGAGTTCCCCGAGTTCCGCCTTGGCTTCCGCATAGTTCAGAAGTACTTCTGCATAGCGGATGATGGGCTGGCTGTTTTCGTTCTTGCTGGTACCGTTCTTTGCGGTTGCGTCTTCCACGAACTTGATGGGCTGGTAACCTGTTACGGCCACTCCGTCAACGATATTCGGCCTGCGGTCTCTCCATCCGCCGCCGGCAATCTGATAATGGGGGCCTTTCACTGTCTGTGCCAGGCGGGCGTCGCGGCCGTTAAACTCATTGATGAAGTTAATGGCCTTGTAGGCTGTCTTGTCCGTGAAACGGGTACCGTCCGTGCACAGGTAAGTGAAAATGAACGCCCTCGAAAGGCAGGCGCAGCTGCCGTAAGTGGCGGAATTCCAGTACCAGTTCGCATCGCCGGTTACAAGGTCGGCCAGCGAAGCCTGGACTCCGAGGATAACCTCGTCGGTGATGATATTCTTCGAATAGAAAAGGCTTCTGTATGCTCCCAGTGAAGGGTTGTCCGTTAAATATGCATCATCGCAGACCGTGGTGTTCAGGTTCACCAGAGGGTCGTCCATGATAACTTTGGCCGCATCGGCGGCAAGGCGATACAGCTTCGCCGCAGTCCATTCGGCAGTCTCCTCGTTATGGTACTTACGCCATGATGCCTCATACAGGCAGGCCCTGCTCTTGAGGGCATAGGCCGCATTCTTCGAAATGCGGGTATTGCCCTTGGAAGAAGTCGTCCGGATATGCTCCGCGGCAAAATCCAGATCGTCGATTATATGGCTGATGATAACATCGCGGGAATCCCTGTTCTTGTACATCTCGTCCAGCTCGTCATTCTTCAGGCAGTGGTCAAACCACGGAACTCCTCCGTAAGTGAAGAGCTTGTCGAAATAGAACTTTGCCCGGAACCATCTGGCAAGGCCTTCATAATGGTCCTTATCGGCCTGGGAAACCGTGCAGTCCTCGCTGTGGATGCCGTCGATGAAATAATTGACGGTACGGAGGTTGCCCCATCCCCATGAAGTGGAGGTCTCCGCTGAATAGGCAGTGGTATAAAACGTACTGACGCTCTTTGCGACTCCATAGTCCGTCGTACCTTCCTGTGAAGTGAGAGAACTAAGGGAAGGAAGCTGCTGGTAAAAAGACAGCGAGTACGCCTCCAGGCCCTGGGCGGAGCCGAAGATGATAGTCCTGTTACCGGAAGTGATCGGGTCCTCCTTGAGGGAGCAGGAATAAAGGCTCAGTGATCCCAGTGCGGCTATAAGTATTATCCTGTACTTTTTCATGTCCGTCAGATTTTAATGGTTACACCAAGGGAGAACGTCCTCAGGGAAGTGAGGCTGTTGCCGTCGCCGTAATTGTTGGTTCCGTCTCCAAGATCCTGGTCGGAGCCGTGGGTTGCGGTAACCACGTCCACATCGGTCGTTAGCCTGTAAAGAGGTGACCAGGTATAGAGGTTTTCACCCGAGAAATAGATGCTCGCAGCGCTGAGGCCGATCTTTTCCACCCATTTCTTGGGAACGTTCCAGCCTATCTGCAGGTTCTGGAGACGGCAATAGGCGGCATTGAGCACATATCGGTCTACCTTGTGCTGGCCGGAGAAGAAGATGCGGTAATAGCCGCTGTACTTGGGAAGGAAGGAATCCCGGTGCTCCGGCGTCCAGGCGTTATTCACAGTCCAGGCCAGGGCATTTCCGTACGGCCTGTGGTACTGGCCCCAGATAATGGACTCACCGCTGGGATACCAGTCCTGCTTCCCTACTCCCTGGAACATGGCCGATGCAAAGAAGCCGTTCCATTCCAGATTTGCGGTAAAGGAATAGAGATACCTGGGGTGCTTGTTACCAACAATCACCATATCTCCGGCATCGTTGGCCGTCTGGGCTCCCTTGTCGATAAGATGGTTGCCGTTTCTGTCTTCCAGAATTACATCACCGGGTTTTGAAACGTACCCTTCGTTAATCTGGATTAGTTTGTTCACATACGGGTCTCCGGGACCATAGAAATTATCGATCTGCTCCTGGTCGTCGAAGAAGCCCACGAACTTGAAGCCCCAGATTTCACCGATTTCCTGCCCCTCATAGTAGTCGCTCAGGGATTTCGTAGGGTTGTTGTAGCGGGTGATGAAAGAGCGGTTATCAGCAAGGGTTGCCTTAAGGCCAACATTCAGAGCCTTCCCGGCAAGCATGAAGGAATCGTCGTAACTGAGGGTGAGTTCGAAACCGCGGGTTATAAGGTCTGCATAATTGCCCTTGGGGGCGCTGGCTCCGTATGTATCCGGCAGGCTGGGGCCGACCGTGTACATATTCAGGGTTTGGCGGATGTAATAGTCTCCGGTGAAATTGATTTTTCCCTTATAGAAGCCGATGTCCACGCCGCCGTCCACCGTGCGGGTTGTCTCCCAGGTGAGGTTGTCCGGAATCTGGCTGGGAATCGAGGTTATGCGCCTCTTTGTCTCCCCGTCAATCACGTTGCTGAGGTTGGAGAAGCCGAATCTTTCCACGAATGAGTACTCGGAAACGTTTCCGTTGCCCAGCTCTCCATAGGAAGTGCGCACTTTAAGGTTGGAGATTATTTCGGGAGCCACGTTCCACCAATGCTCCTTGGACACTCTCCATGCGGCCGATGCCGAAGGGAAGAAGCCCCATTGCTGGTTTGTGGGAAACTTGGACGAGCCGTCATACCGGCCGTTGAGCTCCAGCAGATAGCGCTCGTCGAAGGCATAATTCAGCCTGGCAAAGATGCCGGCGCTCTTCCATCGGCCCTCATAGGAGTATTCCGTAAAGTTGTCTCCCATGGCCATATTGATGGATTCCACGTCTTCGGAGATAAGGCTGTAACGGAGCATATCAAAAGTCTTGGATGCCGACTGTTCCCAGTTGTAACCCACAAGGGCCTTGAGGTCGTGCTTCTCGGCGAAGACTTTTGCGTATTCGGCATAGGCGTTAACCGAAATATAATTTCTCCGGTACCACGTTTCCTGGATGAAATCGTTCACGCCAGGGGTTCCTATCCAACTGATTTCTCCCGGAGCCTCGCTGTAAGACACCATGGTATTCTTCTTCAGATTGTTCTCCCACACTGCCTTATATGAGAAATCCGCATTCAAGCGAAGGCTGTGGTCGAAGAATTCCGCCCTGGCACCGGTTGTGGTGGTGAAATTGTTGCGAAGTTTGTCGGTATAGTTCTTTCCCGTCACAAGACCGCCGATTGCCATGGCGCCGCTCTTGGTAAAGGTGCCGTCCGGATTGAATACGGGAGCACTAACATGGCCTTCATCCTGGATACTGCGGAGGAAAAGGCCGCGGTTGTTCTGGTTGTGACTGGCCGGGATATGGTTCTTATCGTAGTTGAACGACAGATTCTCCCATAATTTCAGCCACTCGAACGGCCGTGCCGTAATCTTGGACCGCAGGGAAGAAGTGAAGTACGTATCCGGATTGAAATTTAGGATACCGTCGTATTTGTAGATACGGCCCGACATATAATAGTCGATCTTTCCCGATGTACCGCTTGCGGAGAGATTGTGGGTACGGGCCATTGTGAACGGCTTATAGATGACTTTGTAGTAATTCGTGTTGCCGTAATACACATAACGGCCGCTTTCATCCACATCCACTTCGTCTGTGATACCCTTTTGCTTGCGACGGAGGAACTCGTCCAGCCACGCCTGCGAAAAATCCTGGCTTGTGTTCATGCCGGAAGGCATTGTTCCCCAATAGTTGTAATACGCATCCCGGAACAGGCTGGCATACACATAACCGTCATCCACAATGTTGGGAAGGTTACTGGGCGTGAGGAACGACATGTTTTCGTTGTAACTGAAACTGAACTTCCCCGCCTCGGAGGAAGCGCTCTTGGTGGTGATGAGCACCACGCCGAACGTTGCCCTGGAACCATAGATGGAGGCCGATGCCGCATCTTTCAGCACCGACACGCTCTCGATATCGTCAGGATTCAGGAGGGCGGGATCTCCCTCCACGCCGTCGATGAGGATAAGTGCGTTTCCTCCGCCGCCCACCGAGGTGGTACCGCGGATGTTGAACTCCGCGCTACGGCTGGGCTTACCGTCGGATAGGGTGATGTTAAGGTTAGGGATGGCGCCAACCAGCATCTGCGTGGCATTGGACGAAGGACGCCCGGAGAAGACTTCCGAGGATATCTGGTCCACGGCGCCGGTGAGGTTGGCCCTTTTCACGCTGCCATAACCCACCACCACAACATCTTCCAGAAATACCGAGGAAGGATTCAGGTCCACCGTAACGGGGCCCGGGCCGGTTACCTTGAAGCTGTAGTCCTCGTATCCCAGGGACGAAATCACAATTTCCTGCCCCCTCTGGGCGGAAATCGAGAATTCGCCGTCGAGAGATGTTACCGTTCCCTTGCCGGTTTCCTTCACTATGACTCCCGCGCCGATTACCGTTTCCCCGGTGGTGGCATCCTTGACCACACCGGTGACGGTGAGGTGGTCTTGCGTAAATCCGGCCACGGCAACGAGGAGCAACAGGACTGATAGAATTGAACGTTTCATAAAAATCCGGATTTCATTTTGTGCAAATTTAATCCGAATCTTTAACGTCAACTACACCTATACTTCCGAGAATTGCAACTATTTTATATTTTTGGATTTGGCAACGTTGCGAACCCTCCACTGGCGGGGAGTCATGCCGAATTCGCGCTTGAAGCACTCGGAGAAGAAGGAATGGGTGTTGAATCCCACCGCAGATGCCACTTCCTGCACCGATACGGAATCGTCCTTGAGCAGTTCCACCGCCTTGTGAAGACGCATCTTCATCACGTACTCCATCGGGGAGATATCGGCATACTCCTTCATCTTTTTATATAAGGAAGAGGGCGACATGCAAACCACCTCGGCGATATCGTCCAGGGTGATGTTCCGGTGAAGATTGGCCGATACATACTCCTGGATACTCCGGAGGAACTTCTGCTCCACTGCCGATACCCTTCCGCTTGGCAGTTCCCCGCCCGAAGGGAGCGACGAGATATAGAACTCGTACACCCTCTTGCGGTTTTCGATGAGGTTGTCCACCGTACTGCGCAATTTTTTCGGAGAGAAGGGCTTCTCCAGGTAGGCATCGGCCCCACCCTCCAGGCTTTCCTGCATGAATACGTCTGGCACTTCGGCCGACAGCAGGATCACGGGAATGTGGCTGGTGGCCAGATTGCCCTTCAGGGCCTTCGTGAGGCCGATTCCGTCCATCTCCGGCATTATCACGTCCGACACCACAAGGGTTGGCGATGCGCCGGATTCTATCTTTTGGAGGGCCTGACGGCCATTCGAGGCGTAGATGATATTGTAGTTCTCGCCAAGAATGTCGCCGATTACGCGGGCCATGTCCTTGTCGTCTTCCACAACCATCACCGACTTGTCCTTGGTTTCCACTACCGGCAATGCCGCGGCTCCAGGCTGGGATTCGTCCACGGAAAGGGGTATGGTGAAGATGAAGCGGTTCACCTTCAGGTCGTCGTCCATGGATAGCGAGCCTCCAAGAAGGGTTGCGAACTGGCGGCTTGTGGAAAGGCCCAGGCCGGTTCCCTCCACATTGGCCGACGAACTGTCCTCGTAGCGGTAGAACGGCTGGAAAATCTTTTCCCGCTCTTCCTCCGGCAGTATGGCGCCGTCGTTCTCCACTATTATTCGCGCATCGCTTCCCTCAACCGACAGAACAATTGACGAGCGGCTCTGGGAATATTTAAGCGAGTTGGAGAGCAGATTGTCGAAGATACGCCCAAGTGAACGGACATCTGTTTCGCAATACACCGGGTTTTCCGGCAAAGTGAGCGCAAGGCTCTTCCCTTCCTGAAGGAACATGGGATGGAAACGGCGGTGAGCGTCTTTAAGCACTGTTCTTATGTCCAGGAATTCGGGATGGATCTGGAAAGTGGAGTCCGTTAGTTTTCTGAAGTCCAGAAGTTCATTGATAAGGACCGTGAGCTTGAGGGAATTGCGGCGCATTATATCCAGATTCTCCTGCACGGAGCCGTCCGCCGAGCCCGAGAACTTGCGGATAAGGGCTTCGATGGGAATCTGCACAAGGGACAGTGGCGTTCTTATTTCATGTGCGATGCTGGAAAGGAATTCCATCTTGGACGTGAGCATCTCCCGCTCGTGCTCCGCCGCGGCTTTCGCCTTTGCCCTGCGGTCCGACAGCCTGGCTATTCCCGCTATCGACAGGAGGAACACCAGAAGATAGATGATAAAAGCAACTGGGCTCAGAAGAAGCGGCGGCTGCACCGTGAGTTTCATCACCGTCTCCGGGCTCTCCTGGCCGGAAAGAGCCAGCGTTTTTACTTTCAGGTCCCACTTGCCGGTGGGTATGTCATATACCTCGAAAGAGCCGTCCTGCACCGGTGTCCAGTCATTGTATCCGTCTATCTTCCAGAAAATTGTACCGCTGGGAAAACGCTTGTAATCCAGCCCCGACACATTCACTTCGAAGGAACGGGCATTCCTGCCGATGTTCATTGAGCGTGGATGTAAGAAGCGCTCCCCTTCCGCCTTTTCGGAAGAGGAAAGGACGTGGAATAAGGTAATAACCGGAGCATTATCGGCAGATAGCGCGTCCGTGAGCCGGTTAGTGGAGAAGGAAATGAATCCATCCGAGGTACCGGCATACAAAGTGCCGTCCGAAGCGATATAATTCGATGAGTAGTTGAAACTGTCTATTTCAAGAATCTCACTTGAGATTAGCGGCAGTTTGCGGTCGTCGGCAGGATTAAGGATATGGATACCGTGGGCCCCGGTTATCCAGAGGAGATTTCCGTCGCTTCTGCGGGATATCTTCAGAAGCCTGGTTCCCTCCGATGCCACAGGCCGGAAACTGTTCAGCTCCTTGCTGTATTTCCACAGTCCCCCGCCCTCGGAGGTTGCGAAAACATGACCATCGGCATCCTCCGCTATATCTGTAAGGATATTGGAGGAGGGAATCTTGAATGTTGCGAGTTCATTGGCGGTGTAGCGGTATACCTGCCCCGAAGTGCTGGCCACCCAAACCGCACCATCTAGGGTGCAGATAATGCGGCACACCTGTTTACAGGGGATGAATATCTCTCGCTCGAAGTTTCCGTCGGCACCGTCCCGCCCCACGATGAATCCGTCCTTGGCGCCTATCCACAGCCGGCCCTGCTTGTCCCGGCAGAAGGCATAGGCCGATTTTCCCGCGCCAGGGAAGGCCGTCATCCTGCCTGTTTCCGAATCCAAAAGGGTTATGGAAAGCTCGTTGTCGATGGTACCAACCCAAAGATTACCGCCTTCCGCCATGAGGCCAGTGACGTTTCGTCCCGGGAAGAACTGCCTGGAATAGTGCCCGGCAGATTGACTTTTGTCCAGGCACAACAAGCCTTTGGTATCGGTTGCTATCCATATCCTGCCGTCAGGAGTCTCCTCAAAATCACGTGCCTTGAAGCGGCCGCCGGCAAATGCGTCGCCATAATGGTGGTAATCCACATCGTCTGTAGACAACTGCGCCACCCCTTCGAAGAGCGTTCCGGCCCAAACTCTCCCCTGCCCGTCCTCCTCAAGGCACCTGAATGAGTTGTCGTGGAAAGGGCGCTCAACCCTTATTTGGGAAAGCGAGCCGTCCAGGACATGAATACCGTCGCGCGCGGCAATCAAAATCTCACCGCTGCTATGCACTATCGCATCTCTCATCCTGCTGGTAAAGGGAACTGTTGAGAGTTCCCCGCTTATGAGGTTCAGGGCATAGACGGAACCTTTTTCTTCCCCCAGGATAAGGACCGCTCCGGCGCAGGCCATGCGGGAGATATCCAGAGCCCGTATGGCGGCATTCACCTCGCCCGACAGGCTACCCGGAGTTGGGGTTCCATCGGCAATGGAAAGAAGGGTTTCGTCATCAGTAATGACATAAAGGACAGCGCCATTGCCGCAAATGGCCGATGCATTTATCGGCAAGGAGGAGATTTCGCCGCTGGAGGTGTTGATTTTTATCAGGTCGTAGCCGTTAAGGGCTATCCACAGGAAACCGTCGGAGGTGCAGCACATCTGACGGATGTTTGCATCGTCCTGCTCCGGAATGTGGAAACGGAGCATCTCCAAGCGGTCTTTCCCAATCCGGAACAGGCCGTCCGACGTTCCCGCCCACAGAGTTCCCGAGGGGTCTTCCGCCAGGGTGAACACCACCGGCTGGAGAGCATTGGATGCCTCCGGGAAAGCCACTCGTACGATATTGCATCCGTCATAGAAATCCAGCCCCGCGTTCGTGGCAACCCACAGGAAGTTCCGCGAGTCCATGAGCACGTCGTTCACGCAGTTGTCGCTGAGCCCCGCCTGCATATCCAGCTGCGAAGCCTGCCACTGCTGCGCCTGCACCCGGAGCCCGAACACCAGCGTAAAGAACAGAAACAATATCCCGGCTTTTTTCATACTTTAGACCTTCAGGAAGATTTTCTTCTTGTAGAGGAACCACAGCAGGAGCCAACTGAGGGCGAAATAGCCTATCGCGAGCAGCCAGGTGCCCCACGCCTTTGGCATCAGGCCGGCCACTCCGCCCAGGAAGAAGGCCGATATGTCCTTGAAGGAAACGATCCGCTGTATCATATATATAGTAATGGAATTCATGCCGATCACCGTAAAAAACGGCGTCCACTTCTTCCATCCCTTAACATCTATGAGCCAGTAGAAAAGCGCGAAGAGCCCTACTGAATACGCCCCGGCGACAAGGGTGAAGGTACTGCTCCAGAGTTTCTTGTTGATGGGGAACCACAGGCTCCAGACAAGGCCCACCACAAGAAGCGCTGCGGCGGCGACAACCATCCACAAGGTTTTTCTCTTGCAGGCGGAGTCTTTGACGAACTCTCCCGTAAACTGGCCGAGCATCGCCGTAACGATTGCCGGGAATGTGCTCAGGAGCCCCTCCGGATCGAAAACACCCACCTTAAGAAGGTGATTCGGCATCAGAATGCGGTCTACATATCCAACGATATTGCCTTCCAGGGTGAGGCTGCCTGCTCCCGCGGCATCCGGCGCCGGAATCAGTAGCAGTAGATTGTATCCTATAAGTATAACCGCAGCAATCACCGCCCGCCATTTCCAGCCGCAGGCCATGAACAGCCAGGCCGCGAACATCCAGGCCAGGCCGATGCGCGCAAGCACGCTGGGGATGCGGAAGGTTGGGGACAAATCGAAGATGTGGTTGACCACCAGTCCCAGCAGGAAAAGTATTAGCCCCCGGAGAACGGTTTTCCAAAATATCTTCTTGTTGGACTTTCCTTTAGCTTTACTCGCGGCCAGCGAGAAAGGGAAAGTCATTCCAGAGATAAACAGGAACAGAGGGAAAATCGTGTCGTGATGACGGAACCCGTTCCAATCCACGTGGGTCATCTGCAGGTTAAGCCAACAATCTGCCCCTCCCGGGAACAACTTGCAGGTTGCGGTCACAATGGCGGCGAACCCCATTATGAACATCATGTCGAATCCCCTTAGGGCGTCTATCGAAAGGAGCCGTTTATTGTCCATGCTACTTGATCTTCTCCTTCTTTCCGCTGCGGCGCGAGCGCTCGGCGGCGAAGCCCATCATGTGGCTCTCGAAGGCCACGTCTATGCTGCTGGAAAGGTGATTCGGATCCTGGCGGTCCACAGCTTCGAGCCAGTCGCGTACCAGGCGGTAGTCTCCTCCGCCATGGCCGGAGCGGGCGTATTCACCGATTTCGGCAACTTCGTGGTTCCACAGTTTCGGCGTCCTGGTGAGAAAGTCGGTGACCACGAATGACTTGCTGTCTCCTTCGATGTAGCCCATGGTGCCCATAATCCTTGTGCGGCGCCCGCCCGCAGGGGCGAAGGCGTCCATCGAGAAGGATGCCGTAACGTCGTCTTCGAAGCCCATGATTGCCACATAGTGGTCCGGCTGGTTATTGTCGCAGTGGAACACGCAGCGGGCGTAGCTGTTGTAGCGTGGATCCTTCAGACGACTGAGGATGAAGTCGGAATCTTTGTTGCCTTGCAGGTCGAAAACGCCCGTGTGTTGCTTCAGGTGGGTATAAATCTCCACCGCGTCGTAGGGGCATTCTTTCTGGTGAGGGCAACCGTCAGTGCAGTACCTCGGGGCGTCCTTCGGAGCGTTCTCCTCCCTGAAGAAGCTGAGGCTTCCGGCGGCGTCGATGTATTTGCAGGGTTTGTCCACGATCCAACGGAGGATGTCCAGGTCGTGGCAGGACTTTGCGAGAATGATGGGAGTAGTCTCATCTTCCCGGCGCCAGTTGCCGCGCACATAGGAATGGGCCATGTGCGCATATTGGATAGGTTCCATGTGCTGGATATTGACCACATCGCCTATAGCTCCGCTCTTTACCACTTCGCGAAGGGCCATGAAGTAGGGGGCATAGCGCAGCACGTGGCACAGAGCCACAATCCTTCCGGTTTTCTTAACCATGTCCCGGATGTTCTTGCACTCTTTCTTTGTAGGGGCCACCGGCTTTTCCAGAAGCACGTCATAGCCGAGCTCCAGAGCCATCATACAAGGCTCGTAATGCCTGTTGTCGGGGGTTGCGATAACCACCGCATCGGCAAGCTTCTTTCCGCTGGCAAACACTTCCCGGTAGTGCCCGAAGCGCATCTCATCCGGCACGTTGTGCTGGTCGCCGAGATATTTCACCCGGTGTTCCAGAATATCCGATACACCAACGACCTTCATCCCGGCGGGGAATTTCCTTGCATATCCGGCATAGGTTCTGCCTCGGTTCCCGCAGCCGATGATAATGACGTTTATCGGGCGGCTCACCTCCGGATCCAAAGGGCGTATTGGAGTAAGTCCCTTGAGTGGTTCCATACCCTCTCCATCCGGAACCGGACCGATGTCAAATGGGCTGGAAATGAGTTCGGACGCGCCACCCATCGGCCCCACCAGGGCTCCTCCTGCGGCAAGGAGGGTTGCTCCCTTAAGAAAATCGCGACGTTTCATATAGTATTTGTTTCAGCTATACAAATATGCATAATTAATGGCACACATGCAAAAAGAATAACAAAAAGCGGCCCGGGCGGAAGGGCCTGGACCGCTTTTGTGTGAGATGGTATAGGATTAGTTCTGGTAGCAACCGGGCCAGGAGGTGGCGCCGCGGCTGTTGCCGTTGATATCCTTGCCAAGTGCTCCGATGCTGTTGAGCCAGGCATAGAAGTCGGCATCCGCATTCTGGATCTCGGTGTTCACATCGGCGGTGGCAGCCTTCATGCTGCTGTTGGTGCCGGTCATCGTGCCGTTCCAGGTGTGCGGAGCTGCCCAGCCGCCAAAGCAGCTGCTGTCTGCCCAGTAATCCTCGCCGAAACCGGTGGTATTAGTCCAGTTGGTATCGCTGTCGAGACCAGGAGAGACCTTGCAGTAATAAGCAGGAACATTATAAGTGGCCGCGCAACCGATGGACTTACCATCGGAGTACTTCGAGCAGATGATGTTGTTGATGAAGGCATAAGTGCCGTCAGTCTGAAGGCGGATAACGCCGGTCTTGGCCTTCAGAACATCTGAATCCTCGGGGCGACGAATCCTGTCACCTATCACCGTGCTGTTGGACAGGATAAACGTGTTTTCTGCGTTATCAAAATACAGCCAAGGCGTATCATCGGAGTTACGTGAGCAGAAGTTGTCGTGAATAGAGCAGTTGTTCATGCAGATTGTACTGGACGCATAGGTAGAAATCACCTGTCCCTTGTTACCTCCCTGCTCGTTACCGGAACTGTAACCGCGGCCAGAGGAGTTGTTCTTGAATTCGCAAGCGTTGAAATAGTAGATAGTTCCACCGTTACGGCAATTGATAATAGCTGCGCAGCCGTTGTTGGACTGGGAACTGCGGCATGACCAGTTGTTGTCAAACACGCAGTTGTCAAAACGTGCGATATTGCCTGAGGCCGTCAGGCGGATGATACCGCCCGCATTGGTGTTGCTGCCTACAAAACTGTAATTATCCTGGAAAAGGACATTGGTACAGTTCACGCCTCCGCCAGTGCCATCAACGGCGATAGCACCACCTGAATAGTTGTTACCATTGCCTGAAGTATAGTTGCCCTGGAACTTGCCACCGATGATGTTGCCCTGGATTTTGTAGAACGCAACGGCACCACCACGATAGTCGGCATGGTTACCGATAAAGTCACAGTCTGTAAAGGTGTATGTTCCACTATTCTCAAACCAGCCTGCCGCTCCACTTTCGCCATCGGCATGGTTGCCCTTGAACAGAACCCTGGTCAGATTAAATACACCCACATTCTGGCCATAGATGGAGTTTACAAAGTTGCCCTTGATTTCGGTGTCCAAGATATCCACGTTAGCACTTGTGTTGTTGACGTGAAGCACGGCACCTGCACCCCGATTCCCGGAGAACGAGCAGTCCTTGATTGTCAGGTGGCAACTGTTCATCAGGGATATGCTGCCACCGTTACCGCTAGTCTGGTTGTCACGGAAATAGCAATGGTCTAGGGTGAGTTCCTTGGCGCCGTTGTTAATACGGATTGCGGAAGAATTGGATTTACCGTTAGTCCCGGTAAACTTCACATTCTTAACTGTCAGATAAGAATTGGTCTGCGGCCAGAGAACACCTGCCATATTGTCATCGCTGGTGTTGGTGCGACCAAGGAAGACAGTCGTGTCGGAGGCCGTCACGGTTCCTTCAAAAGTTAAGTTTACTATATGATCAGTGTATATTAGCTTCAGATAGTCGTCACCGAAGGAGAACTCGTCAGCCGAGAAGTGGAAGGTAGAACCTTTAAGGAAGGTGTAGTTGTCCTGGTCGGTTACAAAGGTCTTAAACTTCGCGATATCCATGGCATTGCTCCAGCTCTGGCCGGACATAGTACCTGCACCTGAAGGAGTGACATAAAACTGGCCCGCATGGGATTCGATATCGTTGAGTTTGATAACTTTGCCACGTTCCGTGGTGAATGAGCCGTTGTAATAGAACGGGGTGAGTTGGTCGTCGCCCTCAAAGAGTTTCACCTGGAAACCATTAGAAAGAGTTACGCCCGGAAGAACGGGAATATAATAGCTGCCAGGTCCGGAAACCGCCATTGTAACATGGTCGCTCTCGCCACTGGCAATAGCGCCATACGACACGACACCGCCACCATCAATGTTTACCGGAAGATAACCGGTGATGTTCTCACTGTTACCTGCGTAAACTTGCACTTTGGTAATCGTACTACTGGTCACGCCAACCTTGAGCAGGCAAGCAGCATTCTTGAAAGCAAGTGTTGTGCTCCAGGTGTCGCCGGTCTTGACCGCCTTTGCCACGCAAATATCGTTTGCGGCGAAGGATCCGTCGGAGAGGGACCCGTTAAAGTGGATGTTCACATTGCCGGAGTCGTAGCTGCCGCCTACAGATGCGGGATAAACGGCATAGAGTTCGGTGATGCCGTCGCCAACTTCAACACTGAAGGTTGTGCTGGCACCGTCTGATGCGGCAGTTGCGGTTGTGGAGCCGCCGGCCCATACGAACTTCACTTCATCGCCAGCCTCCCAAGTCACCACCTCGTCGTTCGAGTCGATGGCAGTCTTGGTGGGAGCAATGGCCGTGAAGACAATCTTTCCGTCCTCGCCGGGCTTTCCTGTCTGTTCTTCCTGGGGGACATCGTTCCCGTTGGGTTTGTCCTCCTCGTTCTTTGCGCAGGCTACGGACAGAACCGTCAGCGCAATCATTGCAAATATTCTTGTCTTTTTCATAGATGAAAATTATTTATTCGAACAAATCCTCTGCGTCATAATCCTCGAGAGTGGCAGACTGGTTAACCGGTGATGCCGCAATCTCAGTCTCAATCATAATGGCTATCTCTTCCGTCTCGGGAGAGAAATAAGCCGTGCGAAGTAGTTTCTCTTTCATATCGTAATTACATGGTTTTTCACAATACAAAAGTCACTACATATATTTATATATACTGCAACGATTCTTCCTTTCTTTGCACCGATTCCGTATGGTAAGCCAATCGTGCGGAATTCCGTGAATTGTTCTCGCAGAATCTTATTATATTTGGGCGTTGAAAAAGAAAGACTATGAAAACTTCATCCGCATTCCTTTTAGCATCGCTGATGCTTACCCTTGTTTCCTGCACCCCCAAGGATAACCCGGAGAACAACGTAAAGCCGGATCCCAAACCGGAAACGGATCCCCCGGTTCCTGAGGTCGTTGTATCCAAAGGCGCATACAAGCATGTCGTCATCATCGGCCTGGACGGTGCCGGAGCTTTCTTCAAGGATACGGACACGCCCCGCTGCGACGAAATCTTCCGGGGCCAGGCCACCACATACAAGTCCCGAATGGCTCTTCCCACGATGAGCGCCCAGGGCTGGGCCTCGATCCTTCACGGAGTGCTTCCGGAGTTTCACGGGCTCACTAACGCCATTATCGAAAAAACCCCGTATCCGGAAAACAGCCGATACCCGTCCATCTTCAGAGTCGTGAGGGCGGCCATGCCGGATGCGGAGCTGGCTTCGTTTGTGGAATGGAACCCCATCAACATCGGCATAGTGGAGAACAATCTGGGCGTTGAAAAAGGAACAGGAGAGGACGACGCGGAAGTAACCGGCAGGATTCTCACCTACCTCAGGAGCAAAACCCCCACGCTTATGTTCGTCCAGTTCTCTTCGCCGGACGACATCGGCGAGAAATATGGCTTCGGCACCGATATCTACCTGTCCACAATAAGCACATGCGACGCGCTCGTGGGAAGGATTTACGACCAGCTTAAGCTGAAAGGCATTCTGGACGACACCCTTATTATGGTCTCTGCCGATCACGGCGGAAAAGGCAAGACTCACGGCGGAGACTCGGATGAAGAAAAATACGTATTCCTGGGAGTTGCCGGAAAAACCGTGGACAGCGGCACTATCGTGGAGGCCGAGGGCCGTGACATCGCGGCAATCGCGGCATACGCGCTGGGGCTCGAGTGCCCGGACACCTGGAGCGGGCACGTTCCCGCCGGGGTATTCAAAGATGTCAAGGAGGTTGGCCCGCGTAAAGAAACGGAGCTTCCCGGCGCCCAGTACCGCAATCATCAGACAGAACCTACCCCGGCCCTGAGCAATATGGAGGCGCTTCTCTCCGGGCACAATGTGATAGCATACTTCCCGTTCGATGAGAGCATCAACGACGCCTTCGGCAATGTGGAAACTTCCAAATCCGGCACGCTCCAGTACTACGATGCATACTTCGGCAAGGGCGTAGCACTGAACAACGGGTACGTAACGCTCAAAAACGTGAAAGTGGGCACCGGCTCCTTCTCCGTAGCCTTCTGGCTCAAGGGTTCTCCCGTAACTCCAGAGGCGGCCGATCCGGGCCTTATCTCCAACAAAGACTGGCAGGAAGGCGTATACAAGGGTTTCATCCTGTCGTACCGCGGCACCCGGGACATCAAGTTCAATGTTGGCGACGGAAACAAGAACCGGATGGATTTCGTACGCGTACTCCCCACCAATTACGACCAGGGCTGGATGCACGTTATCCTCACCGTGGACCGCACAAATCGCAAAGTTCGTATTTACTACGACTTCTCCGATGTCGAAGAGGCCGATATCCCCTCCAATCTCGCCAGCACCTCGTTCGACTCCCTGAACCTCAACATCGGCCAGGACGGCACCGGCACGCTGGAATACAAACTCCCCGCCCAGATGGACGAGTTCATCATGACTTCCGACGTTCTCACCGAGGCCGATGTGGCCGCCCTCAAAGCCTATTACGAATGAAAAGGATAATCTCCGCCGGGGCCGTTGCCCTTCTGGTCCTGGCTTCGTGCGGGCAGAAACTGCAGAAAGACGTAATCCCGACGCCGGTCTTTGACGACAAGCCGGAATACGTCGACCTATATCACGTCGCATGGGAGCAGGCCAGGGCCCACATCAAGTATCAGCCCGGGCTTGTTCAGCCCCGCTACATGGACGAAGGCTTCAGGGACGAGGCCATATGGATCTGGGATTCGGAGTTCATGGTTATGTTCTGCAAATATGCCCCGAAACTCTTCCCCGGAATTGAAACCCTGGACAACTTCTACTACACCCTGCACGAAAACGCCGGTTCGCCCCTTAGCGTATGGCATCCGGACAACCCTCCCTTCTTCGCCTGGGTGGAGAGCGATTACTACAAATTCACCGCCGACTCCTCACACATCAGGGAGCTCATTCGCGAAAAGCGCTTCCTCCAGAAGCATTTCGAGCTGTTCAACACCATGAATCACGACACGCAGTTCCCCTTCCCCATCAGCAACGACGGCGTTCGAATCCAATACAAAGGCATCGGCTACAACTGGCAAAGCTGGCAAAGCGGCATGGACAACACTCCCCGGAAGAGGGAAATGCCCCTATTTTGGGTCGATGCCATCTCGCAGCAGGCCCTCTCCGCGCTATATATCGTCCGCCTCGCCCGGATTGCCGGGGACGAAGCCACCGCTTCAGAGTACCAGGCAAAGTACGACGAGCTGAAGGAGAAGATCAACCAGTATTACTGGGACGATGAGGACGGCTGCTATTACGACCTCCGAGAAGCCGACCTTTCCAAAACCCGCATCCTCACCCCTGCTTCCTTCTGGCCGATGCTGGCAGAGGTGCCATCCCAGGAACAGGCCCAGGCCATGGTTTCCTTTGCCCTGCAGGATGGGAAACTCGGCGGAACCGTCCCCTGGACATCCGTCTCGCGGGACGACCCCGACTTCGATCCGGACGGCAACTACTGGAAAGGCTCCATGTGGCTCCCCACCGCATATATGGGCATAAAAGCCCTGGAAAAATACGGCTTTTTCACCGAGGCCGATGCCTCCGCCCAGGCCATCCTGGAGCACATGTGGCAAACCTATTCCCAGTACGACCCGCACACAATCTGGGAGTGCTACAATCCCAACAAACCAGAACCGGCCAGCAAGAAGGAAGGCACCAAGAACGTGAAGGCCGTTAAAGCGGATTTCTGCGGCTGGTCGGCCCTGGGGCCCATATCGCTCTTCATCGAGAACGTCCTCGGCTTCTACGATGTGGACGGCCCTTCCGCCACCATCCGCTGGAACCTTCACCAAACCTGCCGCCACGGCATCCGGGACCTCAGCTTCGGCGGTATCACCACAAGCATCATCTACGACAAGGGCAAAGTAACGGTAGTCTCCGACAAACCCTACACCTTATATATTAACGGCACAGAATACCCCATTCATAAAGGAAAAAATCGTTATATTTGCAGATAGCCCATTATAACAAAGAGTTATGTCTGCAAAGAGTTTCTTCCTCGCAATTGCCACTGTGCTGCTGGCCTCCTGCGGTTCGCAAAATACAGAACGTCTAGTTCCCGGGGTGCCGGTAACGGAGTGGTCTTTCAGCCTGGACGGCGCGTCATGGGAGAACGTACAGATTCCCCATTCGTACAACGCCATCGACGGGCATTCTGAAGAGTACTACCGCGGAGAGGCCTGTTACAAAACCACTCTGCCGGAAGATGCGGCGGATGCTCTACGCTATCTTCTTTTTGAAGGTGCGGCCCAGAGCGCAACTGTGATCGTGGGCGGAGACACCCTTTGCACCCACAACGGCGGATACACACCCTTCTGGGTAGACGTCACAGGGCGTGGCGGCAGCGAGGTGAAAGTCATCTGCGAAAACCGCGAGAATCTGGACAGGATCCCCCTCTCGTCGGACTTCAACAAAAACGGCGGCATTCATAACCCGGTGTGGCTTCTGAAGCTCCCTGCAGTGCATTTTTCACCGGAAGCATACGGGCTGTACCGCCTGCATGTATCCACTCCGGAGGTTAGCGAGGCGGCCGCCAGCGGCTTTGCCGAAACCCGCCTTTGCAACACCACCGAAGGGCCGCAAACTCTCACGGTGCAGTGGCAACTCAAAAACGCTTCCGGCAAAACAGTCCTCTCCAAGAAGGAAAACGTCACCCTTGAGCCCGGAGCTGCCCGGGACCTCCGCTGGGACTTCGACCTGAAGCATCCCCACCTTTGGGACGGCCTCACAGATCCATACCTCTACACCATCGGCATAAAAGCCGGTGAAGACTATGCAGAAACCGAAATCGGCTTCCGGTATTTCGCCCTGGACCGCGAGAAAGGCTTCTTCCTCAACGGCAGGCCCTATCCCCTTCGCGGAACCGGCATGCATCAGGACAAGGCCGGGATCGCATCGGCCCTCACCAAGGCCGATTATGACGAAGACTATGCCTTCGTCCGGGAGCTTGGCTGCAATTTCCTCCGCCTGGCACATTACCCCCATAACGACTATGCCTTCCGCCTCTGCGACCGTATGGGCATTGTTGTCCAGACGGAAATTCCCTGGGTGAACAACTGCGGCACGGAGGCATCGGACGCATATATCGCCAATGTGTACTCCCAGATGGAAGAGATGGTAACGTCCCTGTACAATCACCCCTGCATCATCTTCTGGGGCATGTGGAACGAACTGGACGCATGGGGCCACAAACCGGAACTTGGCCAGGGCACCCTGGATGCGAGGCGCGTCGTGGACGAAACCGCAAAACTCTACGCCTTCACCAAGGAACTGGACCCTTACCGCCCCGTCGGCCTCACCGACGATTCCATGTTCAAAAGGGATTTCTACAAAGACCTGAAGGCCGATTTTTACAGCGAGAACCGCTACCACGGCTGGTACTACGGCCGCTTCGAGAAACTCACTGCCGATATCCAGTGGATACGCGACACCATGGGTGTAACCAACCTCTCCGAATACGGCGTTGGCGTGAATCCCTTCTGCCACACCTGGAAAGAGGAAGACATCCGCCGCGACAAAACCGACTCCCTTCACATGGAAGAATACGGCAACCGCTTCCACGAGTCCTACGCGGCGCAGATCGCCCAGGCCCCGTACCTGAACTTCTCTTCGATCTGGATTCTGTTCGATTTCGCCGTTGCAGCACGCCAGGAAGGCTTCATGGACACTGCCGATGGCATAAACTTCACGGTTAACCCCGAGCGCAAATACACAAACGACAAAGGCCTTGTAACCCGTGACAGAAGTGTCCGCAAGGACGCCTTCTACCTGTACAAAGCCTGGTGGAACTCTTCTGAGGAAACCGTATACATTGCCTCCGGCCGCCTGGAGCGCCGCCCCGCCGGCGAGCCTTTCACCCTCACGGTCTATTCCAACGCCCCGTCCCTGAAAGTATTATGCGACGGCCGTGTCGTTGGGGAGGCCACCGAAAGCGGCGAACCCACGGGCGTGGTTTGGAAGTTCCCCGTTCAGATGGGTGACGGCCCCACCACCTTCACCGTGGTGTCCCCCAAAGGCACTTCCCACAAAGTTACCTGGCTCCCGCTTTAATTATTCTGTGATTCCCATTTCGGCACGGGCGCGTTCGACGCTCTTGGAGCGTTTGAGAACGAAGCCGGAGCCGAGGTATTTAGTGCGCACGTCGTCATCGGCCGCAAGCTGCTCCGGAGTGCCTTCCTGAAGGATGAGGCCTTCGTACAGAAGATATGCGCGGTCTGTAATGGCGAGGGTTTCGCCCACGTTATGGTCCGTGATGATAACGCCGATGTTGCGGTATTTCAATTTGGCGATGATGTACTGGATATCTTCCACGGCGATAGGGTCAACACCGGCGAAAGGCTCGTCCAGGAGGATGAATTTCGGGTCCACGGCCAGCGCGCGTGCAATTTCGCAGCGGCGGCGCTCACCGCCTGAGAGCTGGATGCCCTTGGATTTGCGCACCTTGGAGAGGTTGAACTCGTCGATAAGCCGTTCCAGACGTTCCTGGCGCTCCTGCTTCGTCATCTTGGTCATCTCCATCACGGACATGATGTTGTCTTCCACCGACATGTGGCGAAATACCGACGCCTCCTGAGGCAGGTATCCCACGCCCTTCTGCGAGCGCAGGTACATGGGGAGCTTGGTGATTTCTTCGTCGTCCAGGAAGATGCGCCCCTCGTTGGGAACGATCTGTCCGGTTATCATGTAGAAGCTGGTGGTCTTGCCGGCGCCGTTGGGGCCCAGGAAGCCCACGATTTCGCCCTGGTTCACTTCCATGGACACGCCCTTGACGACGGTTCTCACGCCGTACTTCTTCACAAGGTTTTCTGCTCTGAGTTTCATCGCTTATTTTGTATCGAGCGAGAGAGCCGTCACCAGTTCTCTCACGTTAGGGTTCTTTTCCATCAGGTCTTTTGCCTTTTCCACGGGCATGTACGGCACTTTTTCCTTCACTTCAGTATCCGGAGTCACTTCCACCAGGATGTTCACCTTGGGGCATCCCAGTTTATCGCGCAGATTCTTCTCCATGTCCCGAAGGAGCTTCTCCTCGATCCAGGTCTTCTGCGACTCGTTCACCACGCTGAAGTACACTTTCTTCACGCCGTCCTCTTCTTCGATGCGAGGCTCCGCAGTGGAGAGCATACTCGCAAGACGCGGCTTGGCGGCATATATTCCCGCCATATCCTTCCATTTTGCGCGCACATCGTCGTCCGACGGCAATTTCACCTCCGCGGGCTCCGCCTTCTCCTCCGCCACAACCTCCTTCTCCTCCAATATCGCATTCATGGACAAGGCCGATCCTGTCTTGTGAGCCCTGCGCCTTGGCGCCGGCGCCTCAACCGGGGCCTCTGCCACCGGAGCTTCTGAATCTCGTCCAGGATTTTGGGCCTTTTCCTGGATGAGTTCGGGTTTTTCGGCGGTTCGTCCAGGATTTTGGGCCTTTTCCTGGACGAGTTCGGGTTTTTCGGCGGTTCGTCCAGGATTTTGGGCCTTTTCCTGGACGAGTTTCGCGGCAGGAGCTTTCGCAGGCTGTGCCGATACAGGCTTGGCCGCTGCAGGCTGTGCCGCCGGTGCAGCCACCACCTTCGGGGCTCCCGCATTCAGGAAGCTGAGCTTCATGAGCGCGAACTCTATGTGAAGGCGCGGATTCACCGCCGCCTTATATGCCGTTTCGCAGGCCGTGGTTACCCCCAGCGCCTCGTAAATGAAGCCAAGGGAGCAGCGCGAAGCCTGCTCTGAATACTTCTCTTTCAGCGAGGCCGGAAGCTCCAGCAGGGCGTCCAGCGCTCCGCTCTTGGCAACCGCCAGGTCGCGAAAATGCGAGCTCAGCGCCGCCACGAAATGCAGCGCGTTGAAGCCCTTTGCCAGCACCTCGTCGAAACGCCGCAGTGCCGACGCATAATCCCCCGCCAGGAAACTTTCCACCATCTGGAAACTGTATTCGTAGTCCAGGACGTTCAGATTGCGGATAACATCCTCGTAATGCACGTCCGTGCCGCAGAATGCCACCGTCTGGTCGAAGATGGTGAGGGCGTCGCGCATGGCGCCATCGGCCTTCTGGGCTATTACGTGAAGGGATTCGTCATCGATTGTGACACCCTCCTTCGCCGCTATGTCCCGGAGGTTCCGCACCATATCCGGAATGCCGATGCGGTTGAAGTCGTAGGTCTGGCACCTGGACAGAATCGTGGGCAGAATTTTGTGCTTCTCCGTCGTTGCCAGGATGAAAATCGCGTGTGCCGGTGGCTCTTCCAGTGTTTTCAGGAATGCATTGAAGGCCGATTGCGACAGCATGTGCACCTCGTCGATGATGTACACGCTGTACTTTCCAACCTGGGGCGGCACCTGCACCTGCTCCATCAGGGCC
>JAEEGF010893869.1_pt1 | contig 37538 bp, 33 predicted proteins | sample 9134171 | NCBI WGS metagenome assembly JAEEGF01 (sample SAMN16246542, study PRJNA631951) | gut metagenome | biome: gut microbiome; feature: rumen; material: AP-attached | host: Bos | place: Iran: Karaj | collected 2018-10 | reverse complement strand
TTATAACAATGATGGCGATCAGCAGCAGGCCAGACGGGGGAGGGGTTTCAGAGTCACTCCCAAGCTCCTGGTCATCGGCATACTGCTGATTGTTGTGATCCTTACGCTCTCAACCGGTTTCTTTGTGGTTGACCAGACGGAGCAGGCTGTGATCCTGAGGTTCGGAAAGTATCTCAAGACAGTTGGTCCCGGACTCCAGTTCAAGATTCCGTTCGGAGTGGACAAGAGTTACAGCGTTGAGACACAGACCGTCCAGACGATGTCTTTCGGGTACAGGGCAACAGCTGCCGGTAATCTTACAGGTTCTTCCACCAAATACAATTATTCAAAGTATATGGATGAGTCCACTATGCTTACCGGAGACCTCAACATCGTCGATATCCAGTGGATCGTGCAGTACAGGATTGATGATCCGTATAAGTGGCTTTTCAAGCTCAACAATCCTGCACAGACAATCAGTGACCTCTCAAGGTCTGTCATGAACCAGCTTGTCGGAGACCTTCCGATCCTGAGCATCATGACAAGTGAGAGAACCTCAATGGAGGTCGAGGCCCAGGAGAAGCTTCAGGCCACCTTGGACTCTTATGAGATGGGCGTCAAGATCGTTACGGTCAAGCTCCAGGACATTGTCCCGCCTGCAGGTGATGTACAGGATGCGTTCGAGGATGTCAACAAGGCCATCCAGGACATGAACAAGTACATCAACGAGGGTAAGGAGAACTACAACAGGGTCATCCCCGCCGCCGAAGGAGAGGCCAGCAAGGTCATCCAGGAGGCCCAGGGTTACGCCTCTGAGAGAGTCAACACCGCAACCGGAGATGTCGCCAGGTTCAGAAGCGTCCTTGAGGAGTACCAGAAGAGCCCTGACATCACTGCACAGAGACTTTACATAGAGACCATGGAGGATGTTCTTGCTCCTGGCGGAAACCTTACCGTCATAGACAAGAACCTGGAGAGCTTCCTGCCTCTGATGAACCTGACAAAGGAGGGTAACTGATTATGAAAAAAGCACTTATTACCCTTGGAATCATCGTTGCACTGGTTATTATCCTGATCATTCTCGGACCTCTTTACATCCTTTCAGAGGGTGAGCAGTCCGTGGTCACAAGATTCGGTGCCATAGTGAAGGTCGAGACGGAGCCGGGACTCAAGTTCAAGATGCCGTTCGTCGATACCGTTGTCAGATATTCATCAAAGATCCTCTCATGGGACGGAGACGCCCAGCGCATTCCGACCAAGGAGAACCAGTTCATCTACGTCGATCCCACAAGCCGTTGGATTATCAGCGATCCTAAGAGATTCTATGAGACAGTCAAGACAGTTGAGAACGCGCAGCTCAGGCTGGATGATATCCTTGACTCGACCGTCAGGACCGTCATCTCGGAGAACTACCTCAACGAGGCGGTTCGTAACAGCAACCGCATCAACCAGATGACAGTTGTGGAGGAGGTCTCGAGCATCGATGACCTTGAGGCTGCCGAGAGACTGAGGTCCCTGACCGTGTCCAACACCCAGCAGGAGTCCATCAGGGTCGGAAGACAGGGCCTTTCAGACAGGATGCTCGCCCTTGCAGGCGGTTACACTAAGGAATACGGAATCACGCTGATTGATGTCGTGATCCGCCAGATCAAGTACTCTGATGACCTGACCGAAAGTGTCTATCAGAGGATGATCAAGGAAAGGAACCAGATCGCGGAGGCATACAGGTCCTACGGACGCGGACAGCTTGCGCAGTGGGAAGGAAAGACCACAAGCGAGCAGAAGGCGATCCTCTCCGGCGCTTATGCGCAGGCAGAGCAGATCAAGGGTATTGCAGATGCCGAGGCCACAAAGATTTACGCCGAGGCCTATGAGCTTGATCCCAAGTTCTTCGAGCTCTGGAGGACACTTGACTCCTACAGGCAGACAATGCCTGCGATGGAGAAGGTGCTGTCCACGGACCTGACATACTTCGACCTTCTTTACAAGTGATCTGACTGACAGCAAAAACATCGCGGACCGTTGAAACATACGGTCCGCTTTTATTATAATAAGCGCGCTATGAAGAAAAGATTAATTACTTGTGCATTGCCATATGTGAACAACATCCCGCATCTCGGGAACCTGACACAGGTCCTGTCCGCGGATGTCTTCGCACGCTTCTGCAGGCTCAGAGGCTATCAGACCATGTATATCTGCGGAACCGATGAATACGGTACAGCCACGGAGACAAGGGTCGCCAAGGAAGGCGTGACCCCCAGGGAGCTCTGTGACCATTACCATGCAATTCACCGCGACATATACAAATGGTTCAACATCCAGTTTGATTATTTCGGACGCACCTCAACTCCCAAGCAGACGGAGATCGTCCAGGATATCTTCAAGAGATGTGACCAGAACGGATACATCACCGAGAAAGAGACCGAGCAGCTCTACTGCCCCAAGTGCGACAGGTTCCTTGCCGACCGTTTTGTCGAGGGCACATGCCCGCACTGCGGAAGCCCGGATGCAAGAGGGGACCAGTGTGACAGCTGCCAGACCCTCCTGGATCCGACTGAGCTGATCAATCCCCGCTGCATGGTCTGCGGCACAACACCTGTGATCAGGAAGACCAAGCACCTGTATCTTGATCTGCCGAAGATCCTGCCGCTTCTTGAAAAGTGGATCGATGAGACATCTGAGACCGGTTTCTGGGCAAAGAACGCTGTTCAGGTCACAAAGAGCTGGCTCCGTGACGGCCTTAAGGAGAGATGCATCACACGTGACCTCAAGTGGGGCATCCCTGTCCCGAAGCCGGGTTATGAGAACAAGGTCTTCTACGTCTGGTTCGATGCCCCCATCGGCTATGTCTCCATCTCAGCCAATTACACTGACGAGTGGAAGAAGTGGTGGCTGGAGCCTGAGAGCACCGACCTCTTCCAGTTCATCGGAAAGGACAACATCCCGTTCCATACCGTCGTGTTCCCTGCGACACAGCTTGCCACAGGTCAGAAGTGGACCATGCTCCATCACATGAGCTCAACAGAATACCTGAACTATGAGGGCGGTAAGTTCTCAAAGAGCAGGGGAATAGGTGTTTTCGGAAACGATGTCCAGGAGACCGGGATCCCAGCTGATGTCTGGAGATTCTACATGTACTACAACAGGCCTGAGAACTCAGACTTCACTTTCACATGGAAGGACATGCAGGAGAAGGTCAACGGAGAGCTGATCGGAAATCTCTCCAACCTTGTGAACAGGACACTCACATTCGTAAAGCGCTTCTATGACGGAGACCTCGGTCCTGGTCCAGTGGATGAGGATCTTGTCTCACAGATCAGGGCTAAGGAAGAGGAGATCACCGCCATGCTCGAGAGAGCGGACGAGCGTGATGCTCTGAGAGCTGTCTTTGAGCTCTCGAACATCGGAAACAGGGTTTTCCAGAACTCAGAGCCCTGGAAGCTGAGAAACTCCGAGCCTGAGAAGGCAAAGATGATTCTCAGGACTCTTGTTGGCCTGATCAGGGACCTCGGGATAATGATCCAGCCTTATATGCCTGTGACTTCCCAGAGCATCCTTGGCTTCCTGGGACAGAAAGACGTCTCATGGTCCGATCTCTGTGATTTCTCCAAGGAGATCAAGGTAGGAGAGGTGAGCCTTCTGTTCACAAAGCTTGAGGACTCGAGGATTGAGGAGCTCCGAATCAGATACAGCGGCTCACAGGCAGAGCGCGAGGAGAGGAAAATGGAAGATAAGAACACAGATAAGGCAGCTGAGAAGGCTGCGAAGAAAGAGGCCGCAAGAGCCGCATTGCTCGCTGCCCAGGAGGCAGAGGCAAACAAGTCAGTCGCACAGAAGTTCGCTGACAAGGTCAAGCTCACCGTAAGCAAGATCACCAAGGTCGAGCATCATCCTAACGGGGATATCCTTTACATCCTGAACCTTGACACAGGGGAGGCCGAGCCGAGGACCATCGTCTCCTCCATCGTCCCTTACTACAAGGAAGAGGAGCTTCTGGGACACAACATCGTTCTGGTCAACAACCTCAAGCCTGCTAATTTCCGTGGCGTGAAGAGCAATGGAATGCTTCTTGCAGTCCAGGATCCGGATGCCCCGGAGCACAGCACCTGCGAGGTGATCTTCGCAGATGACATTCCTGCAGGGACAAACCTTGTTCCAGAGGGACTTTCAAATCCTTCTGAGATGAATTACGTAAAGCCTGATCATTTCTTTGACCTGCCGCTTTATACTGAGAACGGAGTGCTGATGGTTGACGGGCACAAGCTTGTGACTTCTGAAGGAAATACAGTCAGCTCAAAGAAATATCTTAACGGTCCTGTTGGCTGATCACCGCGGTCCTGAAGGACTCGCCGCGGTTGTATTCGTTGCAGTAGTCCTCGTAAGCGCTGGCTCCCGGGGACAGAAGCACAATCTGCAGGATATTTGATTTAGGATCAAGCATGGAGGAGGCGGAAGAGACCGCTTCCTCCATTGTTTTAAACGGGCCGTTGAAACGGATCCTGTGCTTTCTCAGCAGCTTGATCAGCTTCTCCTGCGTGAATGATCCGTCAAGCAGGTGAACTGAGGAAGATGCCTTCAGGGCCTTGAGCATGTGCTCTGCATCGAGGCTGCTGTCAGAACCGCCGCAGATCAGATGCACTGGAAGGTTCTCGAAGTTCTCCATGGTGAAACTCAGTGCCGCAGGAATCACTGACGAGCTGTCATTGACGTACATGGCATTGTCTGTCCTGAGAACCATCTCGGCTCTGCCGGGGATTCCCCTGAAGCTCTTGAATGCGTTGTTTATCTGAGATGCGCTGAATCCGAGCTTGCGCAGAACGGCAAAAGCCGCCTTCATCTTGACGGACAGGGCCTTTGACATCCCCTTGGATGCGCTTTCGATGCTTGAGATGTTCTTTGCCTTCTTCTGCGCGAGCTTGCCGATCTCGTCCTTCACATCAACAGGGCAGATGATGTGGTTGGCGTGGAGGTTGAACTCTCCGGTCCTCTCGGAGGGCTTGATCTCAAGCTCCCGGGTATCGTCATAGACTGAGGTTATGACAGAGACCTCGACATGCGGGACCTTTCCCTTCATGAAGTGATATGTGTCTCTTGCCACCCATGAGGACATCTCGATTATCAGGTACTCGGGGACATCGCCTTTGTCCCAGTTCTTCAACTCTGAGAATGCGGAGAGCCCCATGTTGCCGCACATATGCGCCTTCTTGCCCAGGGCATTGAGGGTATGACACAGCACGCTGGTGGTTGTGGCCTTGTGTCTTGCGCCGGTGACACAGATGATCTTGATCTTCTTGGATTCAGGGCGGAAGGAGATGTAGGAGAGGTCATTCTCGACTCTTTTGGCGTAGGGGAGGAACTCGTTGTCCAGTTTTATGGTGGGGTTCTTTATCACCAGGTCCGCACTGGAGAAATCATCAGTCATGTGCCCGCCGCAGTGAATGACAGCTCCCTGTTTCTCAAGGTAGTTCAGCGATTCGCCCAGTGAGTCTCTGTTCCTGATGTCAGTGATGGTCACATGGTCTCCCCTGGAGAGAAAGTACATCGCACTTTCAAATACTCCTCCGTGGAGCCCGTAGCCGAATATGAGTACGTTCATGGTTCTCCTTTTCACATATAAAACAACTATAATCATGAAAGATTACATGTTTTTATCATACTGGACTTAATTTCCGCTTTAATGTATATTTGCTGCTGGTCTTCATGTGCAGAAGTAAAGTGCGATATAGAACAAAAGGGTCGTGCTTCTTCCCCATGGACCAAGGTTTTCAAAAGTAAGAATGTCGACAGAACTGCTATCTCTGGCTATTGCCATGTTCGCCGGGCTGATGATGACCCGACTGTTCAAGATCATGCACCTTAATTTCCCTGATGTCACGGCATTCCTGATTGCCGGCGTGCTGGTGGGACCGTACTGCCTCGGAGCACTTGGACTTCCCGGACTGGGTTTCAATTCATTCGAGGATGTCCAGGGCGTTGAGATAATCTCAACCGTAGCCCTGGGATTCATCGCATTCTCGATCGGAAACGAGTTCAAGCTCTCACAGCTGAAGGGAACCGGCAAGCAGGCTGTTGTTGTGGGAATAATGCAGTCCGTCACGGCGATGGTCTGTGTTGACATCATACTGGTGATAGTTTCTCTGTTCACTGATCATCAGACCTTCAATCTCTCCGGAGCTCTCACGCTCGGTGCCATAGCAACCGCAACCGCGCCTGCCGCGACATTGATGGTCGTAAAGCAGTACAAGGCCCATGGAAAGGTCACGGACCTGCTTCTTCCTGTAGTTGCCCTTGATGATGCAGTTGGCCTTGTCGCCTTTGCCGTCTCATTCGGTGTGGCAGAGGCACTTCTGTCCAGTTCCCTGAATGTGGTTGCCATAATCGTGGACCCGCTTCTTGAGATAGTCCTGTCACTGGGACTGGGATCTCTTCTGGGCTTTGTCCTTACAAAGGTGGAGGAGCTCTTCTTCTCCAACAGCAACAGGCTTGCCATGTCGATCGCGTTTGTCCTCATGACAATCGCCCTGTCCCAGATCAGCTTCAAGATCGGGCCAGTGACAGTCTCATTCTCATCACTTCTTGTCTGCATGATGCTGGGAGCCGTGTTCTGCAACCTCTGCCCAAGATCAGGTGACATCATGTACAGGGCAGACAAATGGACGGTGCCTCTTTTCTGCCTGTTCTTTGTCATCAGCGGAGCTGACCTTGACCTCTCAGTGTTCGGAAAGCCGGTTGTTGTGCTCATAGGTCTTCTTTACATAATCGCCCGCTCCTTTGGAAAGTATTTCGGCGCACGTGAGAGCTGCAGGGCCGTGCACTGTGACCCGATGGTCTCAAAGTACCTCGGCTTCGCACTTCTTCCGCAGGCAGGTGTTGCCCTGGGAATGTCCGTGCAGGCTCAGGCTCTGGGCACATATGAGGGAAGGCTGATCAGGAACATCGTGCTTTTCGGTGTGCTGATTTATGAGCTTTTCGGACCCATGATCACCAAGTGGGCACTGACACAGAGCGGAGACATCAAGGAGAAGCCCGAGTCCAAGGAGACCCATGAGAGATTCGATACTCCTAAGGATCACAGGACCGGTGCTGCCGAATAGTGCGCCGGCATCTGTTCAAAACATGCATTAAATGGTTATACTTCTGCATATTTATTGATATTCCGGAGGTTCGGCATGATTGTTATCCCTAAGAACTACAAGCCGTTCATTGACCAGCAGATGACGGAGCGCGCGATCAAGTTCGTCAAGGACACCTTTGAGCGCGAGCTCTCAGGTGAGCTCAAGCTCTCCCGCGTCACATCACCGCTTTTCGTCAAGGCGAACAGCGGAATCAACGATGACCTCAACGGTGTTGAGCGTCCTGTCAGGTTCAATGTGGGAAACATGAATGAGACCTCCATGGAGATAGTGCAGAGCCTTGCCAAATGGAAGAGGATGGCTCTGGCCGACCATGGCTTTGAGCCTGGAACAGGCCTTTACACGGACATGAACGCCATCCGTCCTGATGATGATATAGACAACATCCATTCCATTTACGTTGACCAGTGGGACTGGGAGCGCGTGATGGCAGACGGCGAGAGGAACCTGGACTTCCTCAAGAGCATCGTGACAAGGATCTACGAGGCTATCAAGCGCACCGAGTTCCTGGTCTCCGAGTACTATCCCTCCTGCGCACAGACCCTGCCGGACAAGATCACTTTCATCCACTCGGAGGAGGCAAGGGCCCTGTATCCGGAGCTCACTCCTGTCGAGAGGGAGAAGAAACTGGCAAAGAAGTACGGCGCCATCTTCATCATAGGAATAGGCATGCCCATGTCTGATGGAGTTCTGCACGGTGGAAGGGCCCCTGACTACGATGACTGGTCAACCAAGAACAGTGACGGTTATTATGGCCTTAACGGCGACATAATCGTCTGGGACAGCATCAGGGATGACTCCCTGGAGCTCTCAAGCATGGGAATAAGGGTTTCTCCTCAGTCTTTGCTTGAGCAGCTCAAGATCAGGAACTGCATGGAGAGAAAGGACCTGTACTGGCATAAGAGGCTCCTTGCCGGTGATTTCCCGCAGACGATCGGCGGTGGAATAGGGCAGAGCAGGCTGTGCATGTTCCTTCTGAGAAAGGCCCATATCGGAGAGGTGCAGTCCTCTGTCTGGCCTGAGGAGGACAAGGCTGCCGCATCCAAGGCAGGAATTGTCCTGATGTGATCAGAGCAGCAGATCCTTTATTATTCTCTGTATGTGTTTGTCTGAGAGCTTGTGGTTGTTGTCATCAAATGTGAGTATCAGGTCGTTGCAGGAATACAGGCCGCAAGATGCATAGTAATCAAGCTTCTCCATGTTCTTCGCTACATAACTGACGTTATCCATCATTCCGAGGTGTTCCCAATAGTATTTCTTTCCGGTGTTGGGATTAATCACCTCAAAATCAACCCAGTAGCTCTTGAAATTATCGTAACCGAACTCGACGTCATACTTGTAAGGTATACCTGCCTTGTATAATGCATCGGCAATGCGCTGCTCAGGTTGTGACCGGACGAGATCGCCACGCAAGGTAGTGATTCCCCTTGTCCCTGTCTTCTTCGGGAGGCTGATCTCCTTTTCCTCAAGCCAGTCATTTATCCTTTCTCGTATAGTCTTCTCCACCGGCTGTACGAGCTTCCTGCGTTCCTTGCTCATGTCAGAGTATATGTGTGCGACTGGCTGTTTCCTCTCAATCTCAATGAGTTTGTCTATCTGTGCGAGCTCAGTCTCTGCCTCTTTTAGAACCTTTGAATAGTATTGCTTTGTCGCAAGGTCGCAGACCAGACGGTAATCCTTGATCAATACTCCGCTATGGTCATTCTTGTCAGTGACAAGATAATACTGGCCCTTGGAAAGCCTTAGATTTCCCTTTGGCGCTTTGGTCAGCCAATTCCTTGTTCCTGCAATGATTTTCTCAATCTTGTTTTTCCTTATCAGCAATTCTCGGAGAAGCATATTGACCTCACTTTGGTTGAAGTATATGCCATTGGGGATGAGCTGTCTCTAAATTTTTGAAAAATCGATTTTTAGAGATGATTTTATCTCTAAATTTTGAAAAAACAGAATTTTAGAGATTGAATATAAGAAAAAGAGCAAAATAATGCCCCGGCATGAACCGGGGCAGATGTCAATCAGAATACGATTACGACTTCGCCGTTTGGATACTTCTCTGCGACCCACTTCTTGATCTTGTCGCTCTGAAGGGCCTTGACAAGGGCTACAATTGATGGATTGCTCTCATTGCCGGCCTTGACCGCGATGACGTTTACATATGGGCTGTCCGCACCTTCGACAACAAGGCCGTCCTTTGCAGCGGAAAGACCTGCAGGAATAGCATAGTTTCCGTTGATGACTGCGGCATCGACATCCTCAAGGACTCTCGGAAGAGAGGCTGCCTCGACCTCGACGAAGGAGATGTTCTTGGCGTTTGCTGTGATGTCAATCGGTGTTGCCTCGAGGTTGTTCGGATCAGAAAGTGTGATCAGGCCTGCGCTTGCAAGCAGGAGAAGTGCTCTTCCCTCATTGGTCGGGTCGTTCGGGATTGCGATCTTGGCTCCGCTGGGGAGGTCTGCGAGGGCCTTGTACTTCTTTGAGTAGAGTGCCAGCGGCTCGATGTGGATTCCGCCTGCGTTGACGAGGTGGAAGCCTCTCTCTGAGTTGAATGACTCAAGATACGGGATGTGCTGGAAGAAGTTGGCATCGATCTCGCCGCTCTCAACTGCCTCGTTGGGGGTGACATAATCGGTGAACTCCTGGACGACAAGGGTGATTCCCTGTGCTGCGAGGTCATCCTTGACCAGGTTGAGCATCTCAGCGTGCGGCTCGGGTGTTGCGCCGACTGTGATCTTTGATGTTGATTTCTCCTGTGCTCCGGCAGCGAATGCTGCGAAGGCAGTTACGAGTACCAGTGCAAGAACTAAAGCTTTCTTCATGTTTTTCTCCTATATGAAATAATTATAATGATTCGATGATGAAATCCCTGTGCGGGAAAATGGAAAAATGCTGTTGATTAAAAAAAATGAAAAATGTACTTATGCCCGCCAGGGCATGCACATGGAGAAAGACATCATCATTGTTGAAACATTTGCCATATGATCTTCCTCCTTACAAGTTGCTTTACTGTACATAGAAACATCACTTTTTGCAACAGTTTTGCGCAAAAAAGTCATCTTTTCGCCATCATGTGCGCACTTATCTTGTTTCCGATGAACTGAATCACCTCGACAAGGACAAGAATCACAACAACTGCAACAGCCATGACCTCGGGCCTGAAACGCTGGTATCCGTAACGGATGGCAAGGTCACCCAGTCCGCCGCCGCCTACTGCTCCGGCCATGGCGCTGTATCCTATGAGGTTGATTATGGTGAGTGTCAGGCCTGAGATCAGAGAGGGCAGGGCCTCGGGAAGAAGGACCTTGAAGACTATCTGTGAGTTTGTGGAACCCATGGTCCTTGCGGCCTGGATGACTCCCGGGTCGACTTCCTTGAGGGCTGTCTCTACGATTCTGGCGACAAACGGTGCTGCGGCTATGGAGAGCGGCACGATCGTGGACTTTGTCCCGATCGCTGTACCGACAATCATCCTTGAGAGAGGGAACAGGACTATGATCAGGATGATGAAGGGGAATGACCTGAGGATGTTCACTATCCTGCTGAGGATCTCGTTCAGGACCGGTTTCGGCCTTATTCCTCCCTGACTCTCAGGGGAGGTGATGCAGAGCAGTATTCCCAGAGGCAGGCCGAGCAGCACGGAGAATAATGTCGACAGAGAGACCATCTCCAGTGTCTGGAGCGTGCTCTGTCCTATAAGTTTCCAGATTGCAGGTGTAAGTCCCTTCATGCCTGTGCCTCCTCTACGGTAACCCCGCGCTCCTTGATTGCCTCCAGTGCGGCCTTGACATCGGGTCCGGAGATGTCGCAGACCATTGTTCCCATCTTGGTGTCTCCGACCTTCTGTATTCCGGCTCCGCTGATGTTGAAGACAACGTCGAACTCCCTGATGATGTCGGAGATCACGGGGGTCTCGACCCTGTCGTTGAGGAAGCGCAGCGTGTAGCGGGCAGGGACATCGGACCAGATGACCACTCCGTCATCACGCACGTTCGCGGTATTTGTGGTAAGGTGTGACATGAACTCCTTTGTGACGTTTGTCTGAGGATGTGCGAAGAGGTCCTTGACGGTTCCCTGCTCGACAACCTTTCCCTCTGAGAGGACTGCGACATAGTCACAGGCGTCCCTCACGACCTCCATCTGGTGGGTGATCATTACCACTGTGAGGTTCATCTTCCTCTGGATGTCCTTTATCAGCGCCAGGATGGACTGTGTTGTCTTGGGGTCAAGGGCGCTGGTGGCCTCGTCACAGAAGAGGATGTCCGGCTTGCATGCAAGCGCGCGGGCAATGGCTATACGCTGCTTCTGTCCGCCTGAGAGGGTGGAGATGGGTGCGTTCTCCCTGTCGGACAGGCCTACAAGCTCCAGAAGTTCCCTGACCCTTGCGCGGATCTGGTCCTTGGGGTACTTGCAGATCTCCATGGGATAGGCGATGTTCTGTCCTGCGGTGCGAGAGGAGAAGAGGTTGAAGTTCTGGAAGATCATGCCTATGTGGCGCCTGCGCTGGATTATCTCCTTCTCGGGCAGGTTGTCGACGCGCTGGTCATTGTACCAGACCTCGCCGCTGTCCGGTTTCTCAAGAAGGCTTATAAGTCTCACCAGTGTGCTTTTTCCTGCGCCCGACAGTCCGATTATGCCGAAAATCCGGTTCTCGGGCATGCTCAGGCTCACGTCCTGCACGGCATGGACGCTCTCATAGTTTCTAACCAGGTTCTTCAATGTGATGTGCACTGTCTGCTCCTCGGGCTCTGGCCGCTGACTTATCTTATTTTTTTTGAATAGGTGTTGCAAGTGCGCTCTGCCATGCGTCCACAACAAATTAATATGTTTTTATGAGGAAAATCTTGCATAAAAATACCAATCGGATGTATGATTCATGCAATATTATTAAGGATTACCTTAAAAAACACTTATAGGGAGACAAAAAAATGAAGAAAGCTTTGTTAATCGCACTGATTCTTGCATGCTTCATGGTCCCGGTATTTGCCGGCGGTTCCAGCGAGGGTGCAGCTGCATCAGATTCAATCACAATCGCATTCATCGGAAACACCACAGGTGACTACGCCATGTACGGTGTTCCAGTCCGCAACTCTGTAGCAATGTTCTTTGAGCAGCTCAATGCAGCCGGTGGTATCAACGGCAAGCAGGTCAAGCTTCTTGAGTACGATGACAAGGCTGACGGAACAGAGTCAATCAACGCATACAACCTTGCCAAGGCAAACGGCGCCACAGCAATCATCGGTTCAGTCCTCTCCGGAGCCTCAATTGCTCTCTCCGATGTGACTTACGATGACAACATGCCTCAGATCTCAGCTTCAGCAACCAACCCGAAGCTCACTGTCATGGATCCGGATGACCCGAAGTCAGAGGTCAAGACAAACGTCTTCCGCTCATGCTTCCTCGATCCGTTCCAGGGCGAGAAGATGGCCCAGTACGCAGCAACCAAGTACGGCGCAAAGACAATCGCAATCTTCTATGAGAACGGTTCAGACTACTCAGAGGCCATTGTCCAGGGTGTTGAGAGCCAGCTCGCAGCAACAGGACTCAAGGTCGTTGCCAAGGAGGCTTTCGCAACAGGTGACGTCGACTACAAGGCCCAGATGACAAACATCGCAGCAGCCAATCCGGATGTCGTCCTGATGCCGATCTACTACGGTGAGGCCGGACGTGCAATCACAGCTCTCAGGGCTGCCGGATGCAAGGCGAAGATCATCGGCGGTGACGGTTTCGGCTCAGTCAAGAACTATGCAAGCGCCGCTGACCTCGAGGGAACAATCTACATGTCAGGTTATGCTCCGGGAACACCTTCTGTCGCCAAGTACGAGGCCGACTACAAGGCAAAGTTCGGTGAGGAAGTCCCCAACATGTTCGCTCCCCTGGCTTGGGATGCATCACTTATCATGGCTGAGGGCCTGAAGGCTGCAGAGACAAAGGGTCTCAAGGCCGGAACAGCTGAGTACAAGCAGGCTGTCATTGACGCAATCAAGGGCATGCAGGCCTTTGAGGGCATCACCGGTAGCTACACTTTCAACGAGACAAACGATCCGATCAAGTCTGTCGCAATCATCAAGATCGCAGGCGGCGCAGAGCTGTTTGACGAGTTCTTCTGATTGGTTTTTGGGCCTTTGCCCAGAAAAATCGGGAAAAAAGGCGCAGGGTGACTTGCGCCTTTTTATATAAACAATCATATTTATTTACAAATCTTGATATCAGGAGAAACCAGGCATGACGTTTTCTTTGCTGATAGCTCAGCTGATAAACGGACTCCAGACCGGAAGTGTCTATGCCCTTGTGGCATTGGGATACAGTATGGTCTACGGTATCATCAAGCTGCTGAATTTCGCGCATGGTGACATCATCATGGTGGGTGCCTACATGGTGTACTATGCGATTGCCAGTTTCGCGCTTCCTCCGGTTGTGGCCATAGCCCTTGCGGTCCTGGTCAGCACGCTTCTGGGCGTGTTCGTGGAGAAGGTGGCATATACGCCGCTGCGCAGCGCTCCGAGGCTCTCACTGCTGATCACGGCAATCGGTGTGTCGTTCCTTCTTGAGAACGGGGCACAGCTTGTGTTCGGTGCGGACCAGAAGAGCATGGACCCGATGATCACCGGTTCCTTCATGATGGGGCAGGTCAATGTCAGTTATGTCGCGATTGTGACCATCGTCGTCTCAGTGGCGATAATGATCCTGCTCTCATTCGTGGTCAACAAGACCAAGGCAGGAAAGGCCATGAGGGCCGTATCCGAGGATATGGGGGCAGCCCAGCTGATGGGAATTAGCCTGAACCGCACGATCAGCATGACGTTCGCCATCGGAAGCGCCCTGGCAGGTGTGGGATCGGTCCTGTATCTCTGCGCCTACACGCAGGCAAGCCCGACCATGGGCTCGATGCTCGGAATCAAGGCGTTCGTTGCAGCCGTCCTGGGCGGAATAGGATCCATCCCCGGTGCGATGATAGGCGGTTTCACGATCGGTGTGCTGGAGGCCCTGGTCGCGGCTGTCGGTTTCTCAATGTGGAAGGATGCGGCGGTGTTCCTCGTCCTTATCATAGTCCTGCTCTTCAAGCCCACGGGATTCCTGGGCAAGAAGATCCAGGAGAAGGTCTGACGGAGGTGAGAGATGAAGCAGTTCAAGATTAAGACTCCGTTCAGATACATCATCAACCCCGTCCTGATCGCGATCCTCTGGACCGTGATAACCCTTGTTGTCTCCGGTGCGGGGCTGAAGGGGGAGTACTACCGTGGAATCCTGATCACAATCGGAATCAACATCATACTCGCCACCAGCCTGAACATCGTGTGCGGATACCTGGGGCAGCTTCCTCTGGGACATGCGGGCTTCATGGCAGTAGGCGCATATGCCGGAGCGATCTTCATGAAGAGCACACCAGCTGCACAGCTTCTGCGTGCTGGGAACAATGCCGCGGTTATCCCTTACATCATCATTGCGGTGATCATCTCCGCCCTGGTGGCAGGCCTGTTCGGTCTTCTGATCGGAATCCCGGCCTTGAGGCTCAAGGGTGACTACCTTGCGATCATCACGTTGGGATTCGGAGAGATCATCAGGGTAGTGCTGACTAACATCGACTCGGTCCTGGGCTTCAAGTTCACATACGGAGCCTCCGGTCTTGCACGTATCCCCAAGTTCACAAGCCTCAATGTGATCTTTATCTTCACCGTGATCTGCCTCTTTTTGATCCACGTGTTCATGAAGAGCCGCCACGGAAGGGCGGTGCTGTCAATCCGTGACAACGAGATCGCAGCAGAGTCAGTCGGAATCAACACAACATTCTACAAGACATCTGCATTCGTGTTCTCGGCCATGCTTGCCGGAGTTGCCGGATGCCTCTATGCAGGTTATATCGGGAGCCTCTATCCCTCGACATTCAAGTTCATGAAGTCGATCGAGATCCTGGTCATGGTGGTCCTGGGCGGAATGGGATCCATGCTCGGCTCTGTCATATCAGCCGTTGTGCTGACCGCGCTGCCTGAGATGCTCAGGTCCTTCAGCGACTACAGGATGGTGGCATACTCGCTTGCACTTGTCCTGATGATGCTTTTCAGGCCGAAGGGACTGATGGGCACTTATGACTTCTCAATGGGCAATACCATAGAGAATATAGTGGCTAGGATACGGGGTGGCAAGGCTAAGGCCGCCAAGGGCAAGAAGGAGGTCAAGGCATGAGCAACGTTCTTAAATGCGAGCACCTCCGGGTGGTATTCGGCGGACTTGCCGCTGTCAGTGACTTCAACATAGAGGTCAACGAGAATGAGATTGTGGGTCTGATCGGCCCGAACGGAGCTGGAAAGACAACCGTCTTCAACCTGCTCACCGGTGTCTATGTCCCCACAAGCGGCGTCATAACCCTGTGCGAGAAGGACCTTGCCGGCATGAGCACCATAGCCCGCAACCATGAGGGTATTGCAAGGACATTCCAGAACATCAGGCTCTTCAAGGACATGAGCGTGATAGACAACGTCACCAACAGCTTCAACACCAGGATGAGGTATTCAATGGCCGAGGCCTTCCTTCGCCTTCCGAGATACTGGAGGGAGGAGAAGGCAGCACGTAAGCGCGCCCTTGACCTCCTGCACGTGTTCAACATGGAGAGGTTCGCCGAGGAGAAGGCAGGAAACCTGCCGTACGGTTCACAGAGGCGTCTTGAGATCATCAGGGCCCTTGCCACCAATCCGAAGCTCCTTCTGCTGGATGAGCCTGCGGCCGGAATGAACCCTGCAGAGACGGAGAACCTGATGGAGACCATAGGAAAGATCAGGGACCAGTTCCATATAGCGATACTTCTGATCGAGCATGACATGAGCCTGGTCATGGGTATCTGCGAGAAGATCACCGTCCTTAACTTCGGAGAGGTCATCGCTCAGGGAACACCTGATGAGATACAGAAGAATCCTGTGGTCATCGAGGCCTATCTCGGCAAGAAGAGGGACTGATATGGGCAACATACTCAAAGTAAATAACATCAATGTCTACTACGGAGCCATCCATGCGATCAAGGGAATCTCCTTCAACGTGGAGGAGGGCGAGATTGTCACCCTGATCGGCGCAAACGGCGCAGGAAAGTCCACAACGCTGAACACCATCTCCGGACTTCTCAGGTCAAAGACAGGAGACATCAGCTTCATGGGCTCCTCAATCGCCAAGATGTCCCCGAACAAGATCGTCCAGAACGGTCTTGTGATGGTCCCGGAGGGAAGGCGGATCTTCCTTGGACTGACCGTTGAGGAGAACCTGGAGATGGGCGCATACACCAGGCCTAAGTCCGAGATCAAGGACAGCATGGAGCAGGTGTACGAGCTTTTCCCGCGCCTTAAGGAAAGACGCTCCCAGATAGGCGGAACCCTCTCAGGCGGAGAGCAGCAGATGCTTGCGATGGGCCGGGCCCTGATGGCAAAGCCCAAGCTTATGATGCTGGATGAGCCGTCCATGGGACTGGCTCCGCTTCTTGTGGACCTGATCTTCGAGATCATAGCCGACCTTCACAAGGCAGGCTCCACAATCCTTCTGGTCGAGCAGAACGCCCAGGCCGCGCTCTCAATCGCAGACAGGGCCTACGTGCTTGAGACCGGAAAGATAGTCAAGACCGGTCTTGGTTCTGAGCTGATCTCGGATCCGGACATCAAAAAGGCCTACCTTGGTGCCTGACTTGTGGTATCATTAAAGAACAACTGGAGGAAGAACAATGATTATCGCTGATAGAATGAAGAAGAACCCGGCAACAGCCACTCCCGACATGAGCATCTCCGATGCCTCGGCCAAGATGAAGGCTGAGAAGGTCCACAGGCTGCCGGTCCTGGACGATGACAAGCATCTTGTAGGTGTGATCTCGGAGAAGGACATCCTTCTCGCAGCTCCGTCTCCGGCATCGACATTGAGCACCTATGAGATCAACTATCTTCTCTCCAAGCTCAAGGTGAAGAACATCATGAGCCGCAATCCTCTGACAATCACCCGTGAGACCACGATAGAGGAGGCCGTGAGGCTGATGGTCGAGAATGACCTGTCCTGCCTTCCTGTGATGGACAACGGCTATCTGTCTGGCATTGTCTCAAAGAGCGACCTGTTCAAGATCCTTTTGGAGATGCTGGGTGCCAAGCACAAGGGAATCCGTGTGGAGGCCCTTGTGGTGGATAAGGTCGGTGTTGTGTCAAACCTTTCCGACCAGTTCTCATCAGCCGGAATCAACATCATCTCCCTGGGCACCCTCGAGGGCCCGGACCCGTCACTGAGGGTCCTCACATTCAAGCTTGAGAACGCCACGGAGGACCAGGTCCGCCAGATCATGGAGCCTGTGTCAAAGAGCCTGGATATCAGGACTGTCTGAGAATAAGGAATTGTTTAGAGACGCGTGGGTTCACATGAACGCCACGCGTTTTTTTGTGCTGATTGAAAGGGGACTGATCAGTCAATCTCCGGCATGTTCATGTAGCTGAGCTTGGTCTGGTACTCGCGCTCGTAGATGGTGCGCCAGATGTCTGAGTTGCGCTGCTTGAGGTCCTCGATCCTGTCACGGTAGCTGAGGCTGTGGTCAGGGTAGATGGGCTCCGGGATGTGGATGGTGTACTCCTGGATGGGGAAGCCTGTCTCATCAAGTTCCTCAGAGTCCTTCATGGTGATGAAGCAGGGGAGTACGGGGACATCGGCCTTGCATGCGAAGACGTAGGCGCCTCTCTTGAGCGGCTTGGGCTTACGGTAGTTCCACCACATGCTCTGCTCGGGATAGACGAGTACGAAGTTCCCTTCCTTCAGCAATGTGTTCGTCGCGTCAAAGAACTTCTTCATTGTCTCGAGGTTGGATGAGAGCGGCAGCGTGTTGCAGTGGCGCATCAAGAATCCGTAGAAGCCTGGGAAGTTGGTGTAGTTTCCTTCCCTGATGACCCTGTAGAAGGTCCTGTTGGGCTGGTCGGCCGCCTCATAGGCGAGCTGGATTGCGAAGCTGTCGAACGCGTTGAAGTGGTTGCAAGTGATCAGGGCTCCGCTCTGCAGGTTCTTGAAGTTCTCAATTCCCCTGATCTCCTTGATGATGAGCTTCTTGTCCTTGATCAGGTTGTCAACAAGTCTGTGGGCGAGCTTGAATGCAACCTTGGTCTTTGCGCGCTGCTTGATGCTCCTGTTCAGGTAGTTGATGTCATCAGGCATCAGGACCGGTGCAGGAGGATCGTCCTCCACGTCCTCATCGAATCTGCCTGCGCGCTCATACTGCTTGATCTTCTGCAGGATCGCGATCCTGTCCGCGGAGTGCCTCTTGTTTATGATGCTGAGGTAGTTGTCCTCTTTGTTGGTCTCCTTGACGGCAAGGTTCAAAAGGTTCGCATAGCCTTCCTGGTCGCGGGCCTTCTGCTCGTCGGTATAGCTGTGCAGGTCCTCGAGGATGTCGTTGTAGACCCATGTCTGCTTTGCATATTTGTAGAAGATATCCGCATGCGGGCAGGTCTCATAGTGCCACGGCTTGTTGAACATGATGTAGTGCAGGACCTTGGCTTCCTCGATGGGATAGGGGATGACGCCGAAGATCTCGGTGTTCCATCTCTGGTCCACGAACAGGACATGGTCCTTGCAGAGGAGGTTCAGGTAATCCTCGTCCTGGGTCACTACGCAGTCATAGACCTGAAGGGTCTGGATGAACCTGTCAAGGACGTTGCGCTGCCTGAATTCGATGCAGTTTATCAGAAGCATTCCAGCGTTGAAGTAGAGGTTGCGGTCAAGGCCGAGGCATTTCTCGACATAGGTGCCGTACTCGTCGACCTGGACCATGGCCTGCTCGTGGCATGCTCCGAGGATGAAGCCTGTGATGTCGATGTCATAGAGGTCGCTCATGTCACCCTGGATGATTGTGTCGCTGTCTATGTAGATCGCCTTGTCATACTCGGGGTGCATGTCGGCGATGAAGAGCCTGAAGTAAGTGGTCTTTGAGTAGTAGTCCCTGAGAGGGAACTTGTGGGCAATTGAATCCAGATAGCCGGTGACATCCTCGAACTCGATCTCGAAATCCGGTCTTTCAAGCATTGTCTTGACCTTGTCCTGGCTTTCTGGAGACACATCAGTGTGAAGGAAATAGATCTTGTATGTGTTGTCGCTCTTTGCGTTTTCCCTGAGTGAGTAAAGGGAGACAATTCCGTATTTGAGAAAGCGCTCGTCCAGTGCAAAGAATATTGGGATGATGTGCTTTGACATTTTTATTATTACTCCTTATCGAACTTCTCTTTAAGACTCAGGTATTCGTTCAGGATGTCATCGAACTGATGATAGCCGAATACCTTGTGGACCCTCTCCACATGCCACTGCTTGATGTTGTCGGTATGCGGGTAGGGAAGATAGAACAGGCGCTTCGAGAAATGGCGCACCACTGTATGCGGGTGCAGGAATTTCTGGTCGTTGAAGCGCTGAGGAAGCATTTTCCTCCTGGTTGTGGACCTGATGATCGCGCTCTGGTCCGCGAATGTGAGCTTCTTCCTCTTGATCCATGCGCGTGCCTTCTCGAAGAGTCCGGTCTTGCGGCACTCCTTCATGTTGAAGAGGATCACTCCTGCGTTGATGTAATTGGGATTGAGTATGTACTTCCCGTAGTGGTCGCGGGCTGCGGCATACTCATAGCCATTGATGTCGATGTCGTAAAGAAGGTGGACATCACGCTGGAACAGGAGGTCGATGTCCAGATAAAGCAGTTTGTCCGGGATCCCGTCGATGAGGTCCGCGAACAGCCTTATCAGTGTGTATGGTGAGCAGTAGGCGCCCTCGTTGGGACAGCCTGAGAAATGCTGCATGTAGAGGTCAGTCACATCAAAGAGCTTGACCTGGTTTTCCGGATTGTAGGATTTGACGGTTCTCTCAAAGAAGGCAACCTGTTTGGCTGTGATGGGCACATAGTTGTCCTTGAGATGGGACACGTCCATTGTGAAAAGATGGAAACAGAAAGGCTCCTTTGATTCGGTCCTCTTGACCAGTGACAGGGCTGTGGTGAGCATCCCGTCGAACACGCCGATGTTTCCGCAGAACAGTATATTAACCATCTTTTTCCTCTTTCTTGACGTATCTGATGTAATCTACGTCAGAATGCTTCGATAATTCTAACATATGTTCGTACAGTGTGTCTCTAAGTTGTTTCTTCTGCTCCCTGGGGCTCAGGCTCTCATCTGGGAAGAACGGTCCGTCAATGTATGTGACCATGCGAGGCTTCTTGCCGAATCTTCTTCTCTGATATGTGTTCACGAAGCAGAACGAAGGTGCCTTGAGCTGGACGGGGTAGGCCATTGATGTGTCCACGAACGGCCTGATTCCTGTGTACCAGGGCCAGATATGGGCCTCGGGGTAGATCACTACGGGGTGGCCTTCATGAATCCTGTCCTCTATGGCCTTTCTGAAGTTCTTGTATGCGGGGATTGTGTCCGGAAGGGGCAGTGCCCCGAGATGCGGGATGAGCTTCCCGAAGAAGGGGACCATCAGGTTGTTCGGGTGGACCACGACATAGTTTGTCCTGGGATATGTGAGGCAGGCCTGAAGGAAGGCATCGCCGACAGGCTGTGTGTGGTTCCCGAAGAGGAAGATGCCCTGCTTCTTGTATGGCCTGAGCTTCTCCTTTCCGACGGTCTTGCGGTGGAAGGCCAGCTTTGAATGGAGCCAGGCGACAGGTATTATCATTATGCGGTAGACGATAAAGCGCTTGAGCTGTCTGCCGAACGAGCGGTCGTCATAGGGATAGTCTCCGTCTATGACAGGGGGAGTAGTCTTGAATGTCGAGAACTCGTCCTTGAGCTCGTCTGTATAATATATAGTGGGCCTGTTTTCCATTTCGCAGAATTAATATCACATTTTCCCGAGTGTGAGAATAGCAATTGTTTGTCATGGTCCCCAATGGGCAGGCTTAACCATAGGAATCTGCATTTGAGTGGTCTGGAATGGTGTTTTCTATTGTGGGTGGTTAGGAATCACTATTGCTTTGGGAAGGGCGTTTCCGGTGTTCTTGAGGGGTATTCAAGCGGGGATTTCGGGATCTTCCGTATCTTCCATATCTTCCATATCTTGCAGGTCTTCCATATCTTCCATATCTAGCAAACCCTTCCAATTGCGGATCTTCTACCGGGGAGAAACAAAAAAACCGTTGGAGCGACCAACGGTTTCAAGATTGCCATGAAGAAGATCTTACTTCTTCTTGTGTCTCATCATTCTGAGCTTTTTCTTTCTCTTATGTGTAGCAATCTTATGCTTCTTTCTTTTTCTTCCACAAGGCACTGCAGAACTCCTTATTTCCCCGAAAAGAGGGAAGATTTGTAATTACGGCGTCTATTATCATGACTTTGAGCGCAGAAGGTCAATAGCCATGTGATTAGTTTTTCAAAAAAAACGGTTTTAAAGCAAGATAAAGGTTGTCTGTCAATTGACTTGATGTCCACATGATGATAAGTTTATATAGCCTCTTTATCCATCGTTGATGGATCTATTATAGTCCGCAAGGAGGAACCCATGAGAAATTATGAGTTCACTGTCATCTTCGACGCTAACGAAGAGAAGACAGCAAAAGGGTTGGAGTTCGTTTCCAACGCATTAGCCGGTGCTGGCGCAACAATCGCCAAGCAGGAAGACATGGGCGTAAGAAATCTCGCCTACATGATCAAGAAACAAGACAAAGGTCACTATTACTACTTTGAGATCGAAGCAGATCCTCAGAGCATTAATGCCGTTGCAGCTGAGTTCCTGCTGCAGGGAGAGATCCTCAAGCACTTGTTCGTAGTTAAGTAAGAGACCACACACATCAAGGGGAGTGAACAATGGCAGTAGACATCAATGTCGTAGTATTGGTAGGTCGTCTCACAAGGGACTGTGAGCTCAAATCGACTCCGCAGGGTACTTCGGTATGCCGCTTCTCCATTGCAGTCAACAGAAGAAAGAGGACTGGTGACAGATGGGAAGATGAAGTGAGCTACTTCGATGTTGTCCTCTGGGGCAGGTCGGCAGAGACTCTCACACCTTATCTCCAGAAAGGCCGTCAGGTCTCCGTTGAGGGAGAGCTCAGACAGAACCGCTGGGAGCAGGAGGGGAAGACCAATTCAAAGGTCGAGGTTGTAGCCAACAATGTTCAGCTTCTGGGTGGTGGAAACCAGGGTGCTCCGGCTCCGAACCAGCCGTCACGTCCTGATTCGAGGATGGATATGAGCGCACCGAATGCCGGACCGAGCGGTCCTGAGGCATTTGATGACGGCGACGACATCCCGTTTTAATTGATTTTAGGAGATAACTTATGCCAATGCATGATGAAAAAGAAACAATGAACGCTGAGGCTGGAAGCTTCAGAGATAAGAAGATGGGCGGAAAGCGCACCACTTTCAAGAAGAAGGTCTGTAAGTTCTGTGCTCAGAAGATCGAGCCGGATTACAAGAACCCTGACATGCTCAGACGCTGCACAACAGAGCGCGGCAAGATCCTTCCTGCCCGCATCACAGGAACCTGTGCAAAGCATCAGAGAGCTCTCACTCAGGAGATCAAGAGAGCCAGAGTCCTTGCTTATCTGCCGTTTGACAAGCAGTAAGGATTTTTAAGTGGAGCAGTATGAGGACAGGACGGCATTAAGGAACCTGATTCTCGGAGTCCTTCTGGGCGTGATACTCTCGAGGTTCTCGCTCGGATCGATCTTCATGACGGTTCCGGTGCTCTTGGTGTGCCCGAGGATCAGAAAGGCACAGATCAGGATCGCATCGTTCGCCTCTCTTCTGCTTGCCGTTGTGGGATGGACGCTGATTGAGAACAGGCAGATTCTGGGAACGGAATACTGGCCTGTGGTTCTTGTCAGCCTGTTCCTGCCGGTGAGCGGGATTGCGGGAGCTGTTGTCTGGGCCGTAGGCGCGGACTACAGCAAGTCCTCCATCAGGAAGTTCTTCTGGGCCTGTATCCCGGTCTTTGTGCTTGGTCTGGCGTTGTCGATGTACTTCGCAACCGACGCATCAAAGCCGATCAGGACGGCCCTGGCCGAAGGAATACTGTACTATTTCCCTTCAGATTACCTGAATGTGGACATCAGTTCGGTATTGTATGCGGTCGTGGACATGATGATGCTGTTCTTTGCTCCGCTGGGCGTGCTCATGCTGACATTCCCCATTGTGACTGCTGATGTCAACGTCAACAGGTACAATGAAGAGTGGCAGTATGACTTCGCCAACATGAAGCTCCCTGATCCGTATGTATGGGTGTTCTTCGCATCCTGGGCGGCATCGCTTCTGTGCTATATCCTGTCAGGGGTCCCCTTGTGGGTCATGGCGGTGTGCTGGAATGTCGCTCTGACGATGTCCGTGCTGTATCTGGTCGTGGGTGTGTCGATTCTTGTGGCGTTTGCCAGGAGAAGGACAGCTGCGGTCACGGTGGGACGGCTTGTCATACTTGTGGTTCTGGTCTGCTTCATCCCGGTTGTGAACCTGATCGTGATTCTGGGACTTGTCCTTCTGGGCGTCCTGGAGACGTGGTTCAGGTTCAGGTAAATTAGACTATACTTTTAAAGGAGTATTCATATGAAGATCATTTTGAATCAGGACGTACCTAACCTCGGAGAAGAGGGAGATGTCTGTGTGGTCAAGGATGGCTATGCTCGTAACTATCTGTTGCCAACTGGTGCTGCGGTACTGTACAACAACGAGAATCTGTCCATTTTCAAGAGCAGAGCAGCTGCTATTGAGAAGAGAAAGATAGCTAAGCGTGAGGCTTCAGCTTCCCTCAAGGACCAGCTGGATGCAGTCACACTCAAGCTTGTCGTGTCTGCAAGTGAGACCGGCCGTCTGTTCGGTTCTGTCACTTCCCTGATGATTCAGGAAGAGCTTGCAAAGCTCGGCTACAACATCGAGCGCAAGAGAATCGAGGTTGCCACCCACACAATCAAGCAGGTCGGCATGTATTCCGCAAGGATTCACCTCTATGAGAACGCATCATCAGTGATCAAGCTTGATGTCGTCAGCGAGGCTGAGCAGAAGGCTGCCGAGAGAGCTGCCGCAAAGGCCGCCAAGGAAGCTGAGGAAGCTGCCGCCAAGGCTGCAAAGGAAGCCGCAGAGGCTGCCGCTGCCGCAGAGGCTGCTGAGGCACAGGCACCTGCAGAGGAAGAGGCCGTTGAGGCTCCTGCAACTGCAGAAGAGAACTGAGTTTAGTTTTGTCTTGAATTAGCTCGCTCCATCTGGGGCGGGCTGTTTTGTCCTAAGGAGATCGTTTATGCCCAACAATGCCAAGCAGGCATCTGACAAGCAGATAGGAAGGTTGCCCCCGCACAATGATGACGCGGAAGTGGCACTGCTCGGATCTGTCCTCATCAACAGGAAGGCTTTTGAGGAAGTCCAGACTATGCTGGTCAAGGAAGATTTCTATCAGCTGGCGCATAAGCAGATCTGGGAAGGCATTACCGGGCTCCGTAATGAGAGGCCCGGTGTTGCCCTGGACTATGTCTCCCTGAGCCAGTACATGAGCCAGAAGGGGACTTTGGCCGCCGCCGGTGGCGCAGCCTATATCGCGGACCTGACAAACAGGGTCCCGACATCAACAAACGCAGTCTACTACGCAGAGATCATCCGCACCGCATCAATGAAGAGGCAGCTGTTTGATCTCTCGATCAGGATCGGGGACAAGGCCTTTGACGAGTCCTCCGACATCCAGGAGTCAATCGACGAGCTTGACAGCACGCTCTCTTATCTGGGAACCGGCAGCTCGACCGGCCAGTATGAGGATGCCGAGCGCCTTATAGGCGTGGTTGTGGACAATGTCCATGACATCATGGCCGGGAAGAAGGCTGTGGGTGTTTCCTCCGGCTTCAAGATCCTGGACAAGTACATCGGCGGCTTCAAGCCGAGCGACCTAGTGATCATCGCAGCTCGTCCTTCCGTGGGAAAGACCGCTCTTGCCCTGTCAATTGCTGTTAACATGGCATTCGGGCGCAAGCCTGTGCCGGTTGGATTCTTCTCCCTTGAGATGAGCGGAGCCACGCTGATAGAGCGTATCATTGCCAACAAGGGCCAGATCAACCTGATGAGTCTGAGAAACGGCAAGATTGATCCTGACACAAACACCCGCATGATGACAACGGCGGAGAACCTCTATGAGAACGCGTCCAACCTGCTGATCCAGGACACTCCGAACATGAAGCTCCTGGAGATATGCTCACAGGCAAGGCGCATGGTGCGTGACAACAAGGTCCAGGCGATCTTCATCGATTACATCGGTCTTGTTGAGTACAGCAACAACACCAAGGAGCTTCCGAGGCACGAGCAGGTGTCAAGGATATCCAGGGCACTGAAGCAGCTTGCAAGAGAGCTTGAGGTTCCTATCATCTGTCTCTGTCAGGTCAACAGAGAGGGCGGAAAGGACAGAGGTCCTATCCTTGCTGATCTGAGGGACTCGGGCTCAATCGAGCAGGATGCAGACCTTGTCATTCTCCTTGATGACCCGTCAAAGCGTCTGGATGAGAGCGGAAAGACCAATTATGAGGAAGACAACCAGGAAAGCGAGGATTTCTCAAGCGTCAAGGCCCGTCCTCTGAAGGTCATTATCGCCAAGCAGAGAAACGGAAGCACAGGTGCGTTCAACCTGAACTTTGTCTCTGATTACGCTTGCTTCAGGGAAGTGGAGAAGTTCTGATCCTCAGGCGAATGAGAGCAGGATGACTGCTCCGAAAATCATTATAGTTCCCACAATCTGGAAAGTGAGATACATCTTCGGGTGGAAGGTGCGTCTTGTCACAAGCTCTGCCAGGCTGACCAGGATCAGGCCTCCGTCAAGGGCCGGAATTGGCAGCAGGTTGGCCACCGCAAGGGAGATGCTGACGCTTGCCAGCAGGAAGAGCATTATCCTGATTCCGCTGTTGAACCCATGGGCGAAGCCGCTTGTGGTGAGCATCCCTATGCTCTGTGATGCGGCGAATGTGCCTCCCAGGGTCTCACCGGCATCCTCCTTGCCCCTGATGACGTTCACAAGCGAGACAACGGACTGCCACAGGTTCGAGAAGCATTCCCTTCCTGATGCCCAGAGGGCCTTGAAGAAATTGATTCCCTTGACTTTGACGGTGGGCTGGACAAGGGTGAAGTTCAGGCTTGTACCCGGATTCTCAAATGAGAGTTCCACTACTGAGGAGCCTCTCTGCACCTTCATTGTGATTAGATCAGTGTTGGTGGCAGCCTCTATGAGGTCCATCATGTTCGTCACCGCCTTGCCGTTTATCTCGATTATCCTGTCTCCTGCCTTCAGGCCGGCTTTCTTCTCCGGTGTGTCTCCGTCCACATGGCCCACAACTGCCTCCTGATAGGGGAGCACTCCGAAAAGCCCGTCCTTGGGGATGACTGTGAAGGTGCCTCTCTCTGTGGTGACTGTGACAGAGCCCTTGTCCTTGTTCTGGGAGAGAAAGGCCTGGACCTCAGAGTAGTTGGTGACGCTCTGCCCGTTGACTGAGAGGATTGTGTCCCCGGTCATGAGGCCGGCCTCAGAGGCGGCTGTGGTCTGGACATTATACAGCGAGGGATAATCGCTTGAGAGCACGATCCTGGGCGGGTATGTGGGCAGAAGGGTGGGCAGTGTCATCAGGATTGCATAGCAGAGGAAGGCAAAGAGGATGTTTGCGAAAGGGCCTGCGGCATAAGCGATTATGCGTTTTATGGGGCTTACCGACCAGATTGAGCCATCCTCATAGCTTTCTATGTGCTTCTTCTTCTGCGTGATGGCGTTCTGGAGGTCATCTCCTCCGCTCATCTTACAGGATCCTCCGAAGGGGATTGCCCTGATGACGTATCTGGTCTCCTTTCCCTGCCATTTGAAGATGGCGGGTCCGAAGCCGAAGCTCAGGACCTCGACGTTTATCCCGCAGGCACGCGCGGCCAGCATGTGGCCGAACTCATGGACCAGGATCATGATTCCTATTCCGAGAAAACCTATGATGATTGAGACAACCCATGACCAGGAGAACTGAAAGCCCATGGCTCAACCTTCCATCATGCTGAAGACCCTGGCCTGGACATCGAGTATGTCCTGAAGGCTGGAAGGACAGAAGCTCCAGTCCTTGTCCAAAGTCTTTCTGACCATGTCATGGATCTGTGTGTATCTGATCATTCCCTTCCTGAAGCGGTCTACGGCAACCTCATTGGCAGTGTTGTAGACAATGGGGTAGGAGCCTTCAAGCCTGACACACTCAAATGCATCCGGCACAAAAGGGAACCTCACAGGATCCAGCGCACGGAACGTCAGGTCAAGGTTTGTGAAATCCAGGCTCTTTCCGACCTGCCTGTCCACCTCCGGCCACAGAAGGGCGCGCATGATGGGGAACACCATGTCAGGCGGTGACATCTGGGCATAGACCTGTCCGCTTCTGGTCCTGACCATTGAGTGGACGATGCTCTGCGGATGAATTACGACCTCTATGTGGTCTGCGTCAAAGCCGAAGAGATAGTGTGCCTCAATGACCTCAAGGCCTTTGTTCGCCAGGGTGGAGGAGTCTATGGAGATCTTGGGCCCCATGCTCCATGTCGGATGATTGGCCGCAACCTCAGGGGTAATCTCATCCAGCTCCTCAAGCGGTCTGTTCCTGAAAGGTCCTCCGCTTGCAGTGATGACAAGTTTCTCGACGTTCTTCCTGCCGCAGTCAAGGATCAGCTCGTCTATGGCGCTGTGCTCGCTGTCTACGGGGATTATCCTTACATCACAGCTTCTTGCCTTGTCAAAGAGAAGATTCCCGCCCATGACGACGGACTCCTTGTTTGCAAGTGCGAGGTCGCTTCCTGCTTCCATGACCTGGAACGATGCCTCAAGTCCCGGTGATCCGGCAATGCCGTTCAGGACCATGTCTGCCTTGACCTCATTGAGCATCTCTGAAAGGGATGTCCAGATCCTCACGGTTTTGCTTGAAGGGATCTCCGCCCGTGTCTTGTCTGTTATGCAGAGGTTGGGGATCCCGAACTCCGTACAAAGACTCAGAGCCTCATCGGTCCTGCTGTTGCACGATGCGGCAACGATCCTGATCCTGTCCTTGAATTCCGATATCCCGCGTAGTGCGGTGCGTCCGATGCTTCCTGTTATTCCCAGAATGGTGACGGTTCTCACACTGCCTCCAGGATCATGCTGAACAATATGAAGAAGATAGGGGCGCTTGCGATCTCGGAGTCAATGCTGTCCAGTGCTCCGCCGCGGCCTGGGAAGATGTTCCCCGAGTCCTTCACGCCTGCTGATCTCTTGAACACGCTCTCTATGAGGTCTCCGATGTTCGCTGTGATGCTGATCCCTAATCCGAGCAGTATCCTGTAAAGGACGCTGATCTCAGGAAGATGGCTTCTGAACATCGCATAGCATGCAAAGGACAGGCCTACAGTTGAAAGCAGACTGCCGACAAAGCCCGCGATGCTTTTCTTGGGGCTGACCTTGAAGATTCCCTTGTTGTTTTTTCCGAAGAGTCTTCCCCACACGTAGGCGAAGATGTCATTTCCGAAGGCAAGGATCAGATACATGATCAGTGCGTAGCTTGTGATTCCTTCAAGTGCCATCAGCCTGATAATGAATGAGAGGAAATAGCTCGGATAGATGACAAGGATTGCACTTCTTGAGAGCCTCTCGATCGATGACTTGAAATCATCTTTCTCTCCGATCTTGATCTCAAGGGCAAAGGAGAGAAGCAATATGAGTATGAACACCAGATCCGGAAGCTGGGCATTCAGGCCAAGGACTCCCTGAAGGTACTGCACAATGGGAACCAGAGGGGCAAGCCATGCTGTGAGGGTGCGTCTTCCGAACAGCATCTGGCTCATCTCAAGGCTGCCGATGACAGCCATTGCCAGCACAAGGAGGCTGAACAGGATGTGGTTGTAGTAGGGGACAAAGAAGATCATGGAGAGCACGGCAGGCACTCCGATGAAAACAGTGATAAGTCTGTCCCGAAGGTTCTTCTCCATCATTTATTCCTTATTTTACAAGGCCGCCGTATTTCCTGACCCTGCGGGAAAGGGCGTCGAGGCACATCTGCAACTGCTTCTCTCCCCAGTCAGGCCACAGGTCGTCTATTGCCAGGAACTCCGCATATGCGCTGTCCCAGAGCATGAAGTTGCTGAGCCTGAGCTCTCCTGCGCTTCTGGCTATCATGTCAGGCGCCGGGACCTCGGGCAGATCCAGGTTGTCCTGGATGTCTTTTATGGAAATGGGTTTCCCCGGATTCTTCTCTATGAATCTGTTGCATGCGCGGGCAATCTCGTCCTGCCCGCCGTAGTTGACCGCAAGCACGACTGTAAGTGTCTTGCAGTCCTTGGTCTCCTCGACTGTCTTGAGGATCCCGGCCCTCGCATCTTTGGGGAGGGCATCGATGTCGCCCCTGAAGAGGATCCTGATGTCATTGTCCTTGTAGAGCTTCATCTCACCCGGAAGCTTCTTCGCCATGAGGTTCATCAGGTAGTTGACCTCCTGGTCAGGGCGCTTCCAGTTTTCAGTTGAGAACACATAAAGTGTTATGTAATCGATATTAAGCTTGATTGCCGAAAGGACAACGCGCTTTGCGGCCTTGAGGCCCTCGAGGTGTCCCGCGGCACGGGGAAGCGACCGCTTGGTTGCCCAGCGGCCGTTTCCGTCCATGATAAGTCCGAGGTGCATCAGATCTCCATGATCTCTTTCTCCTTAGTTGCCTGAAGATCGTTGATCTTGGCAATGTGGGAGTCGGTCATCTTCTGAAGGCGGGTCTCGCCTTCCTTCTGCTCGTCCTCAGAGATTGTTCCGGCCTTCTGGAGCTTCTTTATCTCCTCCATGCCGTCACGTCTGATATTGCGGATCGCGACCCTGCTGTTCTCCGCAAGGGTCTTGGACTGCTTTGCCAGCTCTTTTCTCCTGTCCTGTGTGAGAGGAGGGAAGTTGATTCTCAGGAGCTTGCCGTCGTTTGACGGGTTCAGTCCCAGGTCGCTCTTCTGGATTGCTTTCTCAATAAGGCTGAGAAGGCTCTTGTCCCATGGCTGGATCACCACGAGCCTTGCCTCCGGAACAGAAACTGATGCCACCTGATTCAGCGGAGTCTCCTGTCCGTAGTAATCAACACGGATCTTGTCGAAAATGGCTGCTGAGGCTCTTCCTGTCCTGAGGGCAAGGTAGTCTGTCTCAAGGGCGCTCACGCTCTTTCCCATCCTGTCTTCACAATTATCCAGTACCTGCTGCATGTCTCTGCCTCCTGGTTTCAGAAATAAAGAGAAGCCGCCCTATGCGGACGGCTTTTCTGTGAGTCATTATGCTCCTGCGAGGAATCTCTCGTAAGCGACGATCTTGACGTCTGTGCCGTTGTCCTTGTTGAACTTTGCAAGGAGCTGTGCGACTGAGAGTCCGTCATCGTTGCTGATCTGGAAGACCTGATCCATCAGGCAGATCTCAGCATAGTGCTTCTTGAGCTTACCTGTGACAATTCCCTCGAGAACCTTCTCCGGCTTGTTCTTGAGCTTCTCATCGGAAGCGACCTGAGCACGGAAGATCTCAAGCTGCTTTGCCTCGTAGTCCTTGGGGACATCGGCATCGCAGAGATACATCGGGGAAGCTGCGCAGACATGCATTGCTGTGTTGAATGCGAATGTCTTGAAAGCCTCTGACTTGAAAGCGTCAGCGTTGGAGGCTGCGAACTTGACCAGAACACCGATGTTTCCGTCAGCGTGGTTGTAACCCATGACGAACTCATTGGCTGCGATGTCGACTGCGACAAGTCTCTTGACCTTCATGTTCTCGTTGATTGTGGCGATCAGCTCGTTGACGACTGCCTGCATTGCATCGTTGGGCTCTGTGTAGCCGTTCTCGATTGCCATGACGCAGAGCTTTGCGCCGAGCTCCTTGAACTGCTCGTTCTTTGCGACGAAGTCGGTCTCACAGGAGACCTCGACCATGACGGCCTTCTTCTCTGCCACGACGAATGTGACTCTGCCGTTGTCGGTTGCACGGTCAACTCTCTTCTCGACTGCTGCCAGACCGACCTTCTTGAGGTACTCCTCGGCCTTGTCGAAATCACCGTCAGACTCCTGGAGAGCCTTCTTGCAGTCCATGATACCTGCGTGTGTGATCTCACGGAGAGCCTTGATCATATCCATTGTGATTGTTGCCATATCTTACTCCTTGTCCTCTTCGGCTTCCTCAGCCTCTGCGTCCTTGTCCTCTACTGCCTGGGCCTCGAGGGCTGCTGTCTCCTCCTCAGTTGCGGGGAGAGACTCGATGATCTGGATTCCGGTCTCTGTGTCGGCATCGCAGACTGCGTTTGCGATGATCTCGACGAACAGGCTGATAGCCCTGATTGCATCATCGTTGCCCGGGATGGGGTAGGTGATGTCTGTCGGGTCACAGTTTGTGTCAACGACTGCTACGACAGGGATTCCGAGTCTCTTTGCCTCTGCGACAGCAAGGGCTTCCTTGCGGGTGTCGATGATGAAGATGATTCCGGGGAGCTCTGTCATGTCCTTGATTCCGCCAAGGTTCTTGTCGAGCTTTGTCTTCTGCTTTGTGAGAATCGCGACTTCCTTCTTTGTGAGTGAGTCGAATGTTCCGTCAACGGACATCTTCTCGATCTTCTTGAGAGTTGCGATTGATTTCTTGATTGTTGCGAAGTTTGTGAGCATACCACCGAGCCAGCGGTTGTTCACATAAGGCATGCCGCAACGCTTTGCCTCTGTCTCGATTGCCTGCTGAGCCTGCTTCTTGGTTCCGACGAAAAGAACCGGCTTGTCCTGCTTGACGACGGCACGGACTGCCTCGTAAGCCTCGACGATGCATGCAGATGTCTTCTGCAGGTCAATAATGTGGATTCCATTTCTCTCTGAGAAAATGAAACTGGCCATCTTGGGATTCCATCTCTTTGTCTGATGACCGAAATGAACGCCTGCCTCAAGCAGACTCTTCATTGTTACTACTGCCATTTCTGACTCCTAACATTGCGACGGATTATTCTTTGTCATCCGTCCCCAGCACTTTTTCTCACTGCGCCCTTATCCAAGGCTTCTGCCAAGGCCTCAGGACCAGCGGAGATTCTGCGCATACGCACAGTGGTTCCTATATTATAGAAACGGCGGCAATTGTTCAAGTGCCGCATGTGGTGGACATGATTTGTCTGTCGTGATAAAAATGATTTGCCATGGGAATCCTTCAGGTTCAGAACATAGATCTCTCATTCGGAGACAGGACTTTACTCAATAACGTGTCACTCACCCTCGGTGAGCACGCCCGTGCGGCCCTTGCAGGCGGAAACGGGGAGGGCAAGTCCACGCTGATGAAAATCATCGCCGGCCTCATGCCATGTGACGGCGGCCAGGTGACAAAGACCAGGGGGATGCGCGTCTCCTATCTTCCCCAGAGTGACATCGTCCTTAGGGACAACACCGTCTACGAGGAGATAGAGAAGGGCTTTGAGCGCTTCTCGGAGAACCTTGAGCGCCAGCATGAGATCGAGGGCCTTCTGGTCACCGAGCATTCTGCTGAGCTTCTTGAGGAGCTCAACGAGCTTCAGGAGCAGCTTCTGGATTCCTCATACTATGACCGCGAGCAGCAGATCTTTGCCGTTGCGAAAGGTCTTGGCTTCACGTCATCTGACATGAGGCGTCCGTGCAATGAGTTCTCCGGCGGCTACCAGATGCGCATTGCGCTGGCCAAGGTCCTGTGCGAGAGCCCGGACCTGATGATGCTTGATGAGCCTACCAACTACCTTGACATCGAGGCGCGCCTCTGGCTTGAGAGCTTTCTGAAGAAGTACAAGGGCTCGGTGTTCCTTGTCTGCCACGACAAGGGCTTTCTGGATGACACCGTCAACGAGGTCTATGAGCTCTTCAATGCAAGGCTCACAAGATACAGCGGAAACTACACCTTCTATGAGAATCAGAGACGTCTTGAGATCGAGCAGCTTGAGGCCGCGTACAAGCGCCAGCAGGCCGAGATAGAGCGCACCGAGCAGTTCATAGAGCGCTTCAGATACAAGGCGACCAAGAGCAAGCAGGTCCAGAGCAGAATCAAGATGCTGGACAAAATAGAGCCTGTAGTCGTGCCAAGCCACTTGAAAACGCTGCATTTCAGCTTTCCTGAGCCACCGCACAGCCCCAATGACATGGTTGTCATAGAGCACATGACAAAGCGCTACGGAAGCCAGGTCGTGTTCAATGACTTTGACATGATTGTCACCAAGGGCCAGCGCCTTGCAGTGACCGGACACAACGGAATAGGAAAGAGCACGCTTCTGAGAATCATTGCCCAGCAGGATCCGGACTTTGACGGCGTGGCCAGACTCGGAACCGGAGTGAAGGTGGGCTACTATGCCCAGGACACTGCAGACAGCCTGGACATGTCAGGCACCGTGTTCGACCAGGTCAGCGCCTACGGCACTGAGGCTTCCATCCGCAATGCCCTGGGGTCGTTTCTGTTCTCAGGTGATGACATCCTGAAGAAGGCATCGGTCCTATCAGGAGGGGAGAGAAGCCGTCTGGCGCTCCTTAAGATACTTCTGCAGCCTGCTAGCCTTCTGATCCTTGACGAGCCTACGAACCATCTGGACATCAACTCGAAGGACATGCTCCTCAGGGCCCTCCAGAACTACAAGGGGACGATCATATTCGTCAGCCATGATGCATACTTCATCCGGGCAATAGCCGACAGGATCCTTTATCTGTCCGACGGAGATCCGGAGTTCTTCAACGGGGATTATGATTATTTCCAGTGGAAGCTCGATGAGAGGCTGGGCATTGAGGCCGAGGCCCCGAAATCAGCAAGGGTGCTCAAGGCTCCCAAGAGTCAGGCAGAGCGTGACAGCGAGTTCAAGGCCTCATTTGACTTCTCCCAGCAGAAGGCCCCGGTGACTGACAGGGCAGAGGCCAACAGGATACGCAACAGACGTAACAAGCTCAAAGCGGAGATAGAGGCCCTGATGAACAGTGTCGATGACCTTGAGGTCAAGATAGCTGAGGTCAATGCCCTGATGAATCTTCATGAGAACTACAGCAACGTCCAGAAGATCGCAGACCTGGCCAAGAGGAAAGAGGACCTTGAGAATCAGAAGAATGACCTTGAGCTTCAGTGGATAGAGAAGTCCGACGAGTACGAGAGGGAGTTCAGCTCAGAATCCATCTGAGGACAGTCACCTTGAATATCGATGAGACCGGTATGCTCCGGTCAATACCGTCAGGAAGAATCCTTGCCTTCAGCATGCTTGAGCTGTTGTCTCCCTTCAGGATCTCAATCGGCTGGGCTATCAGGGTCTCCTCAGGAAGCTCAAGCCTCAGAAGAGGGGAACCTTCCGCTCCGGTGTTTTTCAGGGCGGCCCTCAGAATTGACAGCTTTGCGTTGTAATCAAAGCCGCTGGCAGAAGGCATGGATGCATATTTGAAGTTTTTGCTTATCTGACTCTTTGAGACAATCAGCCTGGCCTGGATAAGGTCCTTCAATGCATCGGAGAGGCATCCTGACTTTTGGGCAAAATCAAGGAGTTCCGATTCTGTCTTGTTCCAGGATGTATCATCGTCAATCGGGTGAGAGGAGGGGATATCCAGAGGAACCAGGGTCTCTTCGCTTCTCTTTACCTCCGACCCATCCTCGTTGACGGAGGAGACCGGAAGCGGCAGATGCGGCATGTCAATGGCGTGCGCAAGAATCTCCTGCCAGGTCTGATAAGAGCTGCGGTCCATCAGAAAGACACCCTCGGAAAGCTCTGCCAGAACATGCTTCTTCATCTCCGGATGAATCCTGATAAGCCTGCTTATCTGCTCGTCTCCTTTAATGACTATGCCGTCATAAAGGTTGAACCTTGAGAAAGCTGACTCCCACATCCTGAACTGCTCATTGTCCTTTATCCCGAGATAAGACTCGATTCTGTTTCTGGTGATTCCGAGCTCAAGTGCCCTTGAGAAGCTGGCTTTTGTCACTGAGTATCGTATCAGCTTGTCACAGACATTGATGTCCGCAAACATGAATAAGATGTCATTTTCATCAGGTATGCCATAATATGAGACCTCTAAATCAGAATCAATGCTCAGATTTGATTGTTTTTGCTGATCTTCAATGACAGCCTGATTGAGACAGCAGGATCCGTCTTTGACGCATATGACTCCGAATGCCGCCATGTCATCCAGAACTGTCTTTGAGGCCTGCTCATCCGCACCGGAGAGAATGCTGTAGAGGCTGGTCAGGGAATCCTCTGTGACTGCATTTGCCCTCAGTACTCCGAGTATCCGGGAGATTGCTCGGGCATCACAGTGGCGGATTGCCTTTGTCATGAAAGTCAAAGGATCAAGGGCAAGAAGTGAAGAGGATCTCTTACGGTCAAGGACGAATCTTGACTCCCTGATGTTTATGGCCTTCTCCTTGAGTGCAAGCTCCCTGATGAGGGTGAACATGCGCGTGCTCTGGTTCTTGTTGAACTGAGGGAAAACTCTCTCCAGTCTGTCTGATTTCACGAAGTGGTGGGTATTGGCCTCCCTGACTGGAACTGCTCCGCTGATGAGAAGGTTCATGTATGCGAAGATGACGTTCCTGTCTGCGAACGGCTGCCTGACTGTCTTGCTCCTGCTTTGTCCGAAGAGGAGACCTGCATCAAAGGCTTCTGACACCACATCTTCCAGCGCGGGATTTATCTTATATCTTCCGTCTGTGAAAAGGACGATGAGCCTGTCCTTCAGGGCATACATCCTTGTAACCACGACTGGGTAGCTGTCTTTGGGGAAGAACTGCTGTATCTGCTTGCTGGATGCCTCTCCCGATATTGTGAGAAGTGACAGATAACGTCTCTCATCAGCATCCAGAGATGAGAGGATTGCCTCTCTGTTCTGCTCATTGAGCAAAAACGAGAGAATCTGCTGGTTCAGGACAGGCTTGTGGAAGGGAGTTGAGATTCTGCCTAGTATGTTGTTTGCAATGAAGAAATAATAGTTCTCATCCAGAGTGTTCAGGTAGGAGAGAAAAGTTTCCCTTGCGTCCATCAGGCCTCCCTTGTCTCGTACTTATAGCCCTGTTCGACCAGGAACTTCTGTCTGTTGGCGGAGAATTCCTCCTCAACTGTGTACTTGGAGATTACCGAATAGAAGAAGCTGCTCTTTTTCTTGGGACGCAGTATCCTGCCCAGTCTCTGGGCCTCCTCCTGCCTGGAGCCGAAGGTTCCGGATATCTGGATTGCCACGGAGGCATCCGGAAGGTCAATCGCGAAGTTCGCGACCTTGGAGACGATTATCACCTTGTCCGTTCCCTCACGGAATCTGGCATAGAGCTCATCACGCTTTGAGTTGGATGTGCTTCCTGTGATGATGGGGAAGCCGAACCGTTTCTGAACTTCCTTTAGCTGGTCAAGATACTGACCTATGATAAGGATGCTCTCTCCCTTATGCTTGGACAGCAATGCCTCAACGATATTCTCTTTTGCGGGATTAGTGCTTGCAATCCGATATTTCTCACGTTTCTGGGCAATAGCATAGGGGAGTTCAAGGTCTGCCGTCAGAGGAACGCGGACCTCGATGCAGTAGGCGCTTGCAATCCAGCCTGCCTGCGACAGGTCAGTCCATGGGATGTCGAATCTCTTAGGACCTACAAGGCTGAAGACATCCTCCTCACGGCCGTCCTCTCTGATAAGGGTTGCGGTAAGGCCGGCCCTGTAGACGGACTGAAGCTCGGCTGTGATCTTGAAAACGGGAGCCGGGAGCATATGGACCTCATCATAGATCACAAGACCCCAGTTGCCGTTCTGGATCAGCTTCATGTGCTCAAAGTCGTCTTCCTTGCTCTGACGGTATGTCAGAACCTGATACGTGCATACCGTAATCGGTTTTATCTCTTTCTTCTCTCCGGAGTACTCGCCGATCATGTCCTCGCTTATGTCTGTCTTGGCTTTAAGCTCGCTGATCCACTGGTGTACCGCCACAACGTTCGGGCACAGTATAAGTGTTCTTGTCTGGAGCTCTGACATGATCCCCATTCCCACAACGGTCTTTCCGCTTCCGCAAGGCATGACGATTGTGCCGAATCCGGTTCCGGGGCCCATGTCGCCCAGAATTGACTTGAGGGCAAGTTTCTGATAGTCGCGCATCTCGATCTTCAGGTTCATCGGAACATGCTCCGATTTCTGAAGCGGGATTCTGTCGTCCACCGGATAGCCGAGTCTGATAAGCTCAAGCTTGGCCGTGCCACGGTCGTACTTGCGGATCTCGAAGACAAGCGGGTCCGCTGTCTTCAGGACGGTTTTTGCCAGACTGCTGTTTGATGAGATTGCCTTTGCGATGAACGGGTCTGTGACCTCCAGCCTGTAGCGGTCCTCTGTCCCCGGATGCAGGATGAGCTTTCCGAAGCGGGAGGAGACATCCTCAATGAATCTGGCCACGTTCTGGGGTATCTGGAACCTGGACCACCTTTCAAGGCGCTCAAGGATCTCTGACGTGCTCAGGCCCGCGCTGGTGGCATTCCATAGGGAGATGGGGCTTATGTAATAAGTATGAACATGCTCTGGAG